>Ga0210144_1000383_pt1 | contig 24451 bp, 21 predicted proteins | sample Muzzi_PWA_D2_FD_185532 | JGI IMG/M metagenome (GOLD analysis project Ga0210144, IMG submission 185532) | Wetland microbial communities from San Francisco Bay, California, USA, that impact long-term carbon sequestration - Muzzi_PWA_D2 (SPAdes) | ecosystem: Environmental > Aquatic > Marine >...
CCTGGCCCGCGACGAGACGCTCGACCGGCCGGTGGCGGTCAAGGTGATGCACCGCGAGATGTCCGAGCAGGAGGACCAGCTGCAGCGCTTCCGGCACGAGGCGCGGGCGGTCGCCAAGCTCTCCCACCCCAACGTCGTCTCTGTGATCGACGCCGGCGAGGACGGCGGCCACCCCTACATCGTCTTCGAGTACGTCAAGGGGGAGACGCTGAAGCAGCGGATCGCCCGGGTCGGGGCGCTCGACACCCAGGAGGCGATCGCCTATGCGATCGAGGTGGCGCGCGGGCTCAGCATCGCCCATTCGCGCAACATGGTGCACCGCGACATCAAGCCGCAGAACGTCCTGATCGACGAGGAGGGGCGCGCCAAGCTGACCGACTTCGGGATCTCCCGCCAGCTCGAACAGGACGGGGTGACCGCGACCGGCCGGGTGCTCGGCACCACCGACTACGTCGCCCCCGAGCAGGCGATGGGCCACGACGTCGACCCGCGCTCCGACGTCTACTCGCTCGGGGTCGTCCTCTACGAGATGCTGGTCGGCCAGGTCCCCTTCCACGCCGACAGCCAGGTCGGGGTGGCGATGAAACACGTCAACGAGGAGCTGCCCGACGTGCAGCGGCGCCGGCCCGAGGTCTCCGCCGCGGTGGCGCTGGTGGTCGAGCGGGCGACTGCGAAGAACCCCGCCGAGCGCTACCAGGCGATCGGCGAGATGATCGACGACCTGGAGACGGCGCTCGAGGTGGAGGCGGCCCGCGCCGGCTCGACCACCGGCGAGGCGACCAGCGTTCTCGACGCGCTGCCGCCGCCGAAGCGCAAGCTCTCGGGCCGGGCGCGCTGGTCCTGGGCGGCGATCGTCGTGCTGCTGCTGGTCGGGGGCGGGGCGCTGCTCGCCGTACAGCTAATCTCCAGCGGGATCGGCGGCGGCGGCGCGAACAAGGGCAAGGGCACCCCTACGACGATCTCCTCGGCGACCGACTACGACCCGCAGGGCGACGGCGAAGAGGTCGGCAGCAAGGTCGAACTGGCGGTCGACGGCGACCCGACCGGGACCGCCTGGGAAACCGAGCACTACGACTCCGACACCTTCGGAGGGACGAAGACCGGCCCCGACCCCGGGGTCGGGATCTACGTCACCACGATGTCGCCGGCGACCCCGTCCAAGATGATCGTCCGCACCCCCACCCCGGGCTGGGACGCCCAGGTCTTCGCCGCGCCTGCCGGCCCGCCCTCCGACCTCTCCGGCTGGGACGAACCGGTCGGGGAGGTGACCAACGCTTCCGCAGTGCAGGAGATCGACCTCCGTGTCCGCCAGCCGTCCACCTACTTCCTGCTCTGGTTCACCAAGGCCTCGGAGGCCCGCGACCAGGCCGGCCGCTACCAGATCGAGATCAGCGACATCAAGCTGCTGGGCTGACGTCTCAGAACTCATGGGAGCGAGCGCGCTCGTGCCGCTCGAGCGCCAGCTCGGCGAGGCGGTCGCAGAGGTCCGGGTAGGGGATGCCGCTGGCCTCCCAGAGCTTCGCGTAGACGCTGGTCTCGGTGAAGCCGGGCATCGTGTTGACCTCGTTGACGAGGACCTCGCCGTCCGGCTCGACGAAGAAGTCGCAGCGGGCAAGCCCGGAGCAGCCGCCGAGCGCGAAGGCCTCCACCGCCAGCCCCTGGAGGCGGACGGTCTGCTCCTCGGCGATCGGGGCCGGGACGCGCAGCTCCATACCTCCCTCGCTGTACTTCGTCTCGTAGTCGTACCAGTCGCCATGGGCGATCACCTCGCCCGGCAGCGAGGTATCGACGCGCTCGTTGCCGAGCAGCGAGCACTCGACCTCGCGGCCGCGGGCCGAGGCCTCGACGATCACGCGCGGGTCGTGGCGGAGCGCCAGCTCGACCGCCGCGTCCAGTTCGCCCAGCGCCTCGACCTTGCTGATCCCGACGCTGGAGCCGAGCCGCGAGGGCTTCACCCAGAGCGGTGGGCCGATCGCGGCGCAGCGCTCCCGCCAGCCCTCCTCGCCGGCCGCCACGAATTCGACCTGCGGCAGGCCGCGCTGCGCGAACAGCCGCTTCAGGGTGAGCTTGTCCATGCAGACCGCCGAAGCGAGCACGTCGGAGCCGACGTAGGGGACGTCGAGCCACTCGAGCACCCCCTGCACGCTGCCGTCCTCGCCGAACGGGCCGTGCAGAGCCGGGAAGGCGACGTCGGCGCCGGCCAGGCCGGCTGCCGGGACCAGCTCGATCGGAGCGCCGCGAAAGCTCCAGCTTCCGTCGCGGGCGATCGTGATCGGAAGCGCCTCGTGCCCGGCCTGCTCGAGGCCGCGGGCGACGGCCTCTCCCGAGCGCAGCGAGACCTCGTGCTCGGAGGAGCGTCCGCCGCTCAGGACCGCGACCCTCATTCCGCCCCCGCTTCCGCGCCCGGGGCCGCCTTGCCGACCACCACGGTCACCGCGGTGCCCGGTTCGACTTCGGCTCCCGGCGGCGGGAACTGGTCGGTGACCCGGCCGACCTGCGCCGGCACTTCGGTCGCTTCTTCCCGCACGCTCGGGTCGAGCCCCGCTTCGCGCAGAGCTTCCACCGCCTTGCGGCGTTCGGAGCCGATCACGTTCGGCACCTTCGCTTCCGCTTCCCCGCCGGAGACGACGATCGAGACGGTCGAGCCGCGCGGCAGTTCCGAGCCGGCGCTCGGCGACTGGCGGATCACCTCGCCCGCCGGCTTGCCGCTTTCCTCTTCGGCGACGCTCGGCGAGAGGCCGCGTTCGCGGATCTGCTGTACCGCCACCGCCCGCTGCGTCCCCACCACCACCGGCACCTTGGCCAGCTTCTGACCCTTGGAGATGACCAGGAGGACGGTCGAGCCGCGCGTCACGGTCGTCCCACCGGACGGTTCGGAGTAAACCACCAGGCCCGCTTCGACCTGCTCGGAGTTGACCCGTTCGACCTTCGTCTCGAAGCCGGCTTCTTCGATCTCGGCGGCGGCTTCTTCCTGGCTCAGCCCGGCAGTACCCGGCACCTTGGCGCTGCCGGGACCGGCGCTGACCGTCAGCGTCACCTTCGGCTTCGAGCAGAAGAAGCTGAGGAAGGCGCAGTCGAGGTTCGCTTCGCCGGCCGGCGGCGAGGCCGCCGGGTCTTGCTCGAGCACCGTGTTCGCGGCGACCTCCCGCCGCACCCGGGCTACGTCGCCGACCTTGAAGCCGTTCTGTTCGAGCAGCGAGATCGCCACCCCGAGCTGGTTGCCGGTCACGCTCGGCACTTCGGTCGTCGTCTCGCGGGTCAGCGCGAAGCCGATCAGCAGCCCGACCAGCGCCGCGGCGCCGACCAGGGCCCAGATGCGGCGGCGGCGCTTGCGGCGGGCCTCCTGCTCGGCGTCCGGCTGGGCCGCGGCGGCCTCCTCGGGAGCTGCCACCGCGGGTGGCAGCGGCGCGAAGGCGGCGGTACCGCCGCCACGGCCTTCGGGCTCGCGCAGCGCCGTCTGGAGCGCCGCGATGAACGCCTCGGCGCTCTGGAAGCGCTGCCCCGGGTCCTTCTCCAGCGCCCGCATGACGACCGCGTCGAGCGCCGGGGAGACGGCCGGGTTGATCGAGCTTGGCCGCTGCGGCGTGTGCGAGACCTGCTTCATCGCGATCGCCACCGCCGAGTCGGCCTCGAACGGCACCCGCCCGGCAAGCGCCTCGTAGAGCATCACCCCGATCGAGTAGAGGTCGGAGACGGCCGTCACCTCCTGGCCCTGCGCCTGCTCGGGCGAGAGGTAGTGCGGCGTCCCCATCACCGAGCCCGCCTGGGTGATCTCCGAGGCGCCGGCGCGGGCGATGCCGAAGTCGGTCACCGTGACCTTGCCCTCATCATCGACGATCGCGTTCTGCGGCTTCAGGTCGCGGTGCACGACGCCGTGCCGGTGGCCAAAGCCGGCGCCCTCCAGCACCTGGAGGATCAGCGTCACCGCCTGCTCGGGGGTCAAGCCCTGGTCGATCAGCTGCTTCAGCGAGCGCCCCTCGAGCAGCTGCATCGCGATGTAGTAGGTGCCGTCGACGTCGCCGCGGTCGAAAACGGAGACGACGTTGGGGTGCTGCAGCCCCGCCGCAGCCTCGGCCTCGCGCCGGAAGCGCTCGACGAACTCGCGGTCCTGGGCGAAGCGGCCGTGGAGGACCTTCAGCGCGACGCGGCGATGCAGGTGCTGATCCTCGGCCAGCCAGACGTCCGCCATCCCGCCCGAGCCGAGCCGCCGCAGCAGCCGGTAGCGCCCGTCAACCGTGCTCCCCTCGCCGACCTCAGCCACGCAGCCCCCTGCTCCTGCCGCCGACGGGACGAAAACGGTCGCATATCGTCCGAAATCGGCCCATCGGCGGGCTGTTGTATCTCATTCGCCCGCGAGGATCGTTTCCGCCACGTCGCGGAAGATCGGCGCGGCGACGTCGTTGCCGAACGCGGTCGTGCACTCGACCGTCGCCGCGATCGCGATCTTCGGTTCGTCGGCCGGCGCGAAGCCGATGAACCACGCCTGGTTCTCTTCGCTGCCGCCGCCGCAGGTTTCGTTGAACGGGGTTTCCGCGGTGCCGGTCTTGCCGGCGACCGGGACGCCGGGAATCGAAGCGTTGGTGCCGGTGCCCCCGCTGACCACGCCTTCCATCGCCCTGGTCAGCTCGGCCGCCGTCTGCTCGTCGATCGGGCGGCTGTACTGGCTGGGATCGAGGCGCTTCACGACCCGCCCGTCGGGGTCGACCACGCGGCTCCAGATCTGCGGCTTCATCAGGGTGCCGCCGTTGGCCACCGCCGCCGCGACCTCGGCCATCTGCAGCGGCGTCACCGCGAGGCGCTCCTGGCCGATCGCGATACGGGCGACGTCAACCGGGTCGGTGGGGCCGAGCAGTTCGCCTTCGCCGAAGACACCGCTCTTGTAGACCTGGCTGGAGGGGAGGTCGATCGCCGGGGTCGAGTTGAAGCCGAAGGCGTCCATGTATTCGAACAGCGTGTCCTCGCCCAGCCTCTGGCCGAGCTGCGCGAACCAGGTGTTGACCGAGAAGGTCAGCGCCCGGTCGAGGGCGATCGGCCCGAAGCTCTGCGTGAAGTCGTTCTGCAAGGGCTGACCCTGGACTTCCAGTTCACCCGGAGCGTCGATCGTCGTCTGCGGAGAGATCGCGCCGCTGTCGAGGCCGGCGGCCGCGGTCACCACCTTGAAGGTCGAGCCGGGCGGGTACTGGCCCTGCGTAGCGCGGTCGAGCAGCGGCGAGCTCGAATCGCGGTTGAGCGAGCCGAGGTGTTCCGGAACCCGGTTCGGGTCGTACGGGGGGTTCGAGGCGAGCACCCGCACCCGGCCGCTGGTCGGCTCGATCGCCACCACGGCGCCGAAGCCGGACGCTTCGAGATCGGCGAGCGCGGTCCGCTGCGCCGCCGGATCGATGTTGGTGGCGACGTCATTGCCTTCCCGGCGCTTGCCGCTCAGCTCGTCGAGGATCGAGCCGAATTCGGATTCGTCCCCGACCAGCTCGTCGCTGTGGTACTCCTCGAACTCGCTGTCGCCCTGGCGGACGAAGCTGTAGCCGACCGGGTGCCCGTACAGCGCCCCTTCCGGGTAGCGGCGCACGTAGCGCCGGTTGGCGCCGCGGCCCTTGGCGACCGAGCGGGCGAGCACCGTGCCGTCGTCGGCGAGGATCCTGCCGCGCCGGATCTGCTGCTGCTCGAGCAGCGGCCGCTTGTTCGCGTTCTTCTCCTTCAGCGCCTGCGCGTCGAAAACCGACCAGTACGAGGTGAACCCGACCAGGACCGCGAAGAGGACGACGATCAGCCCGAACAGCTTGAGGATCTGCCGGTTCACCCGACACCCTCGCATTCGCGCTTCGCTCGCGGCGCGCAGAAACAGAGATGCTCGCTTGCTCGCTCCGCGCTCATAGCGCCTCCCGGCGGGCCCGGTCGGAGACCAGCAGCAACAGGGCGAGCAGCACGAAGTTGGCGACGATCGAGCTGCCGCCGTAGCTGATGAAGGGAAGGGTGACGCCGGTCAGGGGGATCACCCGCGTCACCCCGCCGATGATCACGAAGGCCTGGATCGCGAAGACTGCGGTCAGCCCGGTCGCCAGCAGCTTCGAGAAGCCGTCGTCGGCGAGCAGAGCGATCTTGAAGCCGCGCGCCGCGATCAGCAGGTAGATGAGGATCACCGCGGAGGCGCCGAACAGGCCCAGCTCGCTGACGATCAGCGAGTAGATCGTGTCCGTCTGCGCCGCCGGCAGCAGCGCCGCGTGAGTGCCGGGGATCGTGATCAACGCCTGCCCGAAACCCTTGCCGAAGAGGCCGCCGTCGGCCTGCGCGAAGATCGACTGGAGAACCTGGTAGCCGTTGCCGCTCGGGTCCTGGTATGGGTTGAGCCAGATCTCGACCCGGTCGTGGACGTGGGGCACGGTCGAGGCGAAGAACCAGGCGCCGAGCAGGAACAGCGCCATCCCGATCACCACGAAGGAGAAGCGGCCGGTCGCCACGTAGAGCAGTGCGAGGAAGGCGGCGAAGAACATCAGCGAGCTGCCGAGGTCGCGGATGAAGACGAGCATGAACATCGACGCCCCCCAGACGACCAGCAGCGGGCCGAGGTGCTTGAGCGGCGGCAGGGTGACGCCGAGCAGCCGGCGCGCGCCGACGATCAGCACCTCGCGGTGCTCGCGCAGGTAGCTGGCGAGGAAGACGACGATGCAGATCTTCGAGAACTCGGCCGGTTGGAAGGCGAGCGGCCCGATCTTCACACCGAGGTAGGCGCCGTTGACCTGCTGGCCGATCGCCGGCAGGCGCGGCGCCAGCAAGAGCAACAGGCCTGCCGCGGCGATCGTGTATCGGTAGCGCTCCAGCACGTCGTAGTCGCGCAGGAAGTGGATCGTCACGGCGAACAGGACGAGGCCGAGCACAAACCAGTTGGCCTGGTCGCGGGCCAGGTTGGGGTCGATGCGGTAGACCATCACCAACCCGAAGGCGGTCAGCAGGGCGACCAGGGGGAAGAGGTAGGGGTCGGCGTTGGGCAGCCGCAGCCGCAGGTAGACGTGGGTGGCGAGGCAGACGCCGAAAAAGTAGGCGCCGTAGACGAGGCTGAGGTTGTCGAGCCGGGCGTTCTCCTGCGCGAACACCGCGGCGAAGCCGGCGCTGAGCAGCAGTGCGACCGGGATCAGGGCGATCAGCTCCCGGTTGCGCGCAGTCATCAAAGATCCCGCTTCCTCAAGGAACCCCCTGGCTGCGTTCGATGTCTTCGATCAGCGAGACCGCGTCGCCGCGCGAGCGGATGTCGTTGCCGGTCACCGATTCGCGGCGGCGACCGGGAAGAGCGTCGGTCTGGATCGGGCTCGCGTAGCGCTCGGAGAAGAGCTCGATGCCGAAGGGCAGTTCGTAGGGAAGGCCGCGGTAGAGGGCGACCCGACCGGCGTCGTCGGTACCGAGGAACCACGCCTGCCGGTTGCCGTACCAGGCGCCGAAGGCGATCGCGGCGAGCACCACGACGACCGCGAGAACCTTGGCCGCGGTGCGCAGGCCGCGGTGCTGCCGCCTCGCGGCGAGCTGTTCGCGACGCTCGCGGGCGGCGGCCGCGGCGGCGCGGCGGCGAACCTCGGTGGCGCTCACCCCCGCCTCCTCGGCGGCGGCGCCGACCAGGGTGGCGTCGCCGGCAGCGTCGTGCAGCGGCGCCGCCGCGTCCTCGAGCTGGAAGGCAAGCGCGGTGATGTTGTCGCGCCCTCCTGCCCGATTGGCCTCGTCGACCAGCTGCCGCACCGCCTCGCGCATCGAGGAGGCGCCGGCGAGGACGGCGGCGATCCGCTCCTCGTCGACCATCGTGGTGAGACCGTCCGAGCAGAGCAGGAAGGCGTCGCCGGGGGCTGCCGGCACGGTCTGCACGTCGACCTCAACGTCGGGCTCGGGGCCGAGGGCGCGGGTGATGATCGAGCGCTGCGGGTGCTCCTCGGCCTGGGCGTCGGTGATCTGGCCCTTGCGCCGCATCTCCTCGACCAGCGAGTGGTCGCGGGTCAGCCGCTCGAGCCGGCCGCCGCGCAGCCGGTAGGCACGGCTGTCGCCGACGTGCCCGATGCCGACCTCTTCGTTTCGCGCGTCGACGATCGCCGCGGTGATCGTCGTCCCCATGCCCGCCCGCGAGGGGTCGGTGTGGGCGAGCTCGTGGATCCTGCTGTTCGCCGCCTCGATCGTCTCGCGCAGGACCGGGCTCGGTGGGCCGTCCGGCAGGTCGCGGTCGAAGGCCTCGGCGGCGGCCTTCGAGGCAACCTCCCCCGCCTGGGCGCCGCCCATGCCGTCGGCGACCACGAAGATCGGCGCGCGGACGAACAGCGCGTCCTCGTTCTCGCTGCGCTGCCGCCCGGTGTCGGTGCGGAATGCCTTGTCGGAGATTCTCAGCATCCGATCCAACTGCCCTTTCGTCGCATCACGCACCCGCCTCGAACCTGAACTCGGTGTCGCCGATCCGCACCGCGTCGCCGTCAACCAGCTCGGCCTCGCCGTGCAGGGCGGCGTCGTTCAGCAGCGTGCCGTTGGTGGAGTTCATGTCTTCGACGTAGCTCCGCCCTTCACGCGAGAAGATCCTGGCGTGCAGGCCGGAGGCATAACGGTCCTCGATCCTCAAGTCGGCCTCCTGGGAGCGACCGATCGAGAGCCCGCCGATCAAGTCGAAGCGCTCTCCCTCGCGCAGGCCGCCGCCGCGCAGCGCGACCAGCCAGGCGTCGCCGACGGCCGGCTCGCCGAAGGCGGGCGCCGGGTGGAAGCCGGTCGCGTCCGGCGCCGGCGCCACCGTGCCGCGCAGGTCCTTCAGCGCGCTGCGCGCGATCCAGAGCAGGAACAGGTAGAGGACGGCGAGGAAGCCGAACTTGAGGGCCACGGAGATCGGGTCGTAGGCCACGCCAGCACCCTAATGACCGCCCCCGAGCGCCGCTGGGGCGCATTCATCTCTCAACGTCGAACCTGAACGTCGTTGTCCCCAGCGTGACCTGGTCGCCCGCGCCGAGCCGGGTCGAGCCGACCCGCCGCCCGTTCACCTTGATCCCGTTGGTCGAGCCCAGGTCGGCGATCGTCCAATCGCCCTGCGCGGAGCGGCGCAGCTCGGCGTGGTGGCGGGAGACGTTGGGGTCGCGCAGCACGCAGTCGGCCTCCTTGGAGCGACCGATCGTCGCCCGCGGCCCCTCCAGCACGTAACGGCGGTCGTCGAGCGCGACCACCGCCCGAGTCGCCACCTCGGTGCGGCGGGCGGGACTCTCCTCCTGCGATGCCTCGCGCACCGCCGAGTAGACCATCGTGTGCCCCTCCTCCCCCTGGCGCGGAGCGGCGCCCTCGTGCGCCGGCGGCTTCACCAGCCGCGCCTGAATGCCGAACTCGCCGAGCCGCAGCCGCTCGTCGGTCTCGAAGGAGACCGTCGGCCGGGTCAGCAGGTCGTAGTCGCGACGCCGCGCATGCTCCAGCAGGTACCCCGCCAGCTCCTGCTCGAGCCCACGCTCGTAGCCCTCCAGTCGGGTGCGGTCCTTGTCGGAAAGGTAGACCGTGTACTCGTTGGGGACGTAGACCCGCGCAACCCCAGCCGTCTTGTGCGAGTCCATCTCCTTGGCCAGCTTGCGGGCCAGCTCCACCGGCTGCACCTCGGAGCTGAAGGCGCGGCTGAAGACGCCCTCGACGAGGCCTTCGATCCGACTCTCGAGGTTGCGTAGGACGCTGATCGGAAAATCCTACGGGAGAGCGAGGCTGTGGCCGGCTGCCAGCCAGGCGCCCAGCAGAGTGGCCGCGGCAAGCGCCCCGGCTCGCAGGCCGAGTGGGACGGCGGCGCCGGGGGGACGATCGGCGAGGTGGTCGAGCGAGTCCTCGATCGCGGCGCCGAGATCCTCCAGGGCAGGACGGTGGCTGGCGCGGCGCGCGAGAGCGGCGTCGATCGCCTCGCTCAGCTCCCGCGGCAGGTCGCGGCGCAGCCGGCGCAGCGAGCGCGGCCGGCCCCCGATCGCCCGCGCGGTGGCCGCCGGGGTGGCGCGCCGGTTCGGGTTTTCGCCGCTCCAGCACTCGTACAGGGTGACGGCCAGCGAGTAGACGTCGGCCTCGGGGCCTGCCGCACGCCCCTCGGCCTGCTCGGGGGACATATAGGCGAGGGTGCCGACCACGTCTCCTGGTGCGGTCAGCGCCGCGGCGTCGGCGAGCCGGGCGATTCCGAAGTCCATCAGCTTGGCGTGCGGCTCGCCCTCGTCGCCGACCAGGACGTTCTGCGGCTTCACGTCGCGATGGACGACGCCGCGGGCGTGGGCGTGGTCGAGGGCCTCGCAGAGATCGGCGCCGATCTCTCCGATCTCGCGGTCGCTGAGCCTGCCTGCCGCATTCAGCTCGGCCAGGGTCGAGCCCTCGACCAGCTCGGTGACGAGCAGCGCGTTGCCGTCCTCCTCCCCGATCTCGTAGAGCGTGACGATGCCGGGGTGGTTGAGCCGCGCCGCCGCCTGCGCCTCGCGCAGCACCCGGGCGCCGGCGTCGCCGTGCGACTCGATCGCCTTGACCGCGACGGTCCGCTCCAGGCGCCCGTCCCAGGCCTCGTAGACGACGCCGAAGCCGCCGCTGCCGAGGCGGCGCTCGATCAGAAAGCGGTTGAGGACCAGGGAGCCGACCAAAGCCCCTCCGACTTCGCCGCGCGGCGTCTTGCTCCTGCGGGGGTCGCTGCAAAAACCGCGTCTTTTGCTGGGGGTCTCGATGCGGCGACCTGCCAGCGTGCATACTCTCCGACCAGCTAACCAGCCTGGAGAGCAGCTTCTTGGAGGAACCCGACGCATCCCGGCCGGGGCGCCGAGCGCGCCCGCCACGCCGTCCCCAACGGCAGCAGATCCTGCTCCGCCGCGCCCTCGCGCTCGGCGTCGGGCTGCTGATCCTGATCCTCATCGTGCTGGGCGTGCGGGGCTGCCTCAACGCCCGCAAGCACCGGGCGCTGAGCGACTACGCGCGCAACGTAACCCAGATCGTCGACGAGACGCAGCAGACCAGCAAGAGCTTCTTCGACAAGCTCTCGAACCCGGGCAAGCTCTCGGTCACCGAGTTCGTCGCCGAGGTCAACGCCGACCGCAGCGCGATGGACAACTACCTCGCCCGGGTCGAAGCGCTCGACACTCCAGGCGACATGGGAAACGCTCAGGGAACGCTCGAGCTGGTCTACGAGCTGCGCGACGCGGCGATGACCAAGATCGCCGACAAGATGAGCACGGCACTGGGCGACGCGGGCTCGAAGAAGGCAACCGAAGCGATCGCCAGGCAGATGCGGGTGCTGCTGGCGAGCGACGTCCTCTACAACACCGTCACGCGACCGGAGATCGACGGCGTGCTCGCCGACAACGGGATCGAAGGCGACAACGTGCCGAGAAGCGAATTCCTCCTCGAAGAAACCAAGTGGCTGGACGAAGGCGCGGTCAGCGCGGCGCTCCGCGCGGTCAGCGGCTCAACCGCCGGCGCGACGCCCGGCGTCCACGGCCTCGGCCTGATCTCGACCAGCGTCAACGGCACCGAACTGAGCGCCGAAGGGCCGACCGCGGTCGCGGTCGAAGGGACGCCGGAAGTCGAAGTGCAGGTTCAGAACCAGGGCGAATCGACCGAGAACGGCGTCACCGTCTCGGTCACCGTCGACGGCAACACCGTGCAGCAGGACATCAGCAGCATCGGGGCCGGGGAAACGGCGGCGGTGACGATCCCCCTGACGCCCGCGCCGAAAGGCGAAGCGACCCTGGAAGTCGAAGCCGAACCGGTGCCGGGCGAGCAGGTCTCCGAAAACAACGAAGCCACCTACACGGTCCAGTTCGAATAGCGCGATGCGGATCGCCTACCTCGGGCCGGCCGGGACCTTCACCGAAGACGCGCTGCGCGAGACGGCCCCGCAGGCCGACTTCGACGCGGTGCGCACTCCCACCGTCCATGACGCGATCCTCGCCGTCGAGCGCGGCGAGGCCGACCGGGCGCTGGTCCCGTTCGAGAACTCGATCGAGGGGTCGGTGCGGAGCACGCTCGACACGCTCGCCTTCGAGACCGAGACGGCGACGATCGTCGGCGAGCACGACTTCCGGGTGCGCGCCCATCTGATCGTGCGCGAGCCGATCGAGCTGGCCGAGGTCTCAGCGGTGCTCTCCCACCCTCAGCCGCTCGCCCAGTGCGCCGGCTTCCTCCGCGAGCAGCTGCCGGGGGTCGAAAGGCGCAGCGTCAGCAGCACCGCCGAGGCGGTGCGCATGGTCGGCGAGTCGGTGCGGCCCTGGGCGGCGATCGGCGCCCGCTCGGCGGCCGACCTATACGGCTGCGCGGTGCTGCGCGAGGGAATCGAGGACGAGGCCGACAACGTGACCCGCTTCGTCTGGATCGCCCCCGGCGGCGAGCCGCCGCCCGGCGGCGAGCCGTCCCGCACCTCGCTCGTCTTCTCCGAGCTGGGCGAGGACCACCCCGGCGCCCTGGTCGAGGCGCTGCGCGAGTTCTCCAGCCGCGGCGTAAACCTCTCCCGGATCGAGTCCCGGCCGCTGCGTCGCGGGCTCGGCCGCTACATGTTCTTCATCGACGCCGAAGGGTCGCTGAACGACCCGCCGGTCGCGGAGGCGATCGCGGCGCTGCGCGAGAAGGCGGAATCGGTGCGCATCCTCGGCTCCTACCCGACGGAGTAGCACGGGAAGGGGGTGTGCGTAGAATTGCCGAGCAAGATGGCACGCGTGCTCGTCTTGAACGCGACCTACGAGCCGATCAACGTCTGCACGTTGAGGCGGGCCGCCGTCCTGCTACTGAAGCAGAAAGCGGAACTGCTGGAGCGACGCGAGGGGGCGATCCACTCCGAGCACATGGCCCTGCACCGGCCCGACGTGATCCGCCTGGTCAGCTACGTGCGGGTGCCGCGCGAGGCGCACCGCCGCAAGATCACGAGGCGCGCGGTGCTCGCCCGCGACGCCTGGACCTGCCAGTACTGCGGCTCAACCAAGTCGGGGCTGACGGTCGATCATGTGATCCCCCGCAGCCGCGGCGGCAAGTCGGTCTGGGAGAACATCGTCGCCGCCTGCGCAAGCTGCAACCGGCGCAAGGGCAATCGCCTACCCCGCGAGATCCAGATGCATCCGCAGAAGCGCCCCAAGGCGCCGGGACCGAGCATCTTCATCCAGGTCGCATCGCCGAGCATCCCACCCGCCTGGCAGCAGTACTTACCCGCGGTGGCTTAGACCTAAGCCGACTGGTCTAGCTGAGTCGACTCCTCGGACTCGACCACCAGCGCCACGGCGCTGACCCGGTCGTCGTCCTTGAGGTTCATCACGCGCACGCCCTGGGTCGGGCGGCCCATCAGCGAGATGCCGCCAGCCGAGGTGCGCTGCACCATCCCGTGCTGGGAGATGAACAGCAGCTCCTGGTGCTCGCGGACGATCAGGGCGCCGGCCAGGCCGCCCTTCTTCTCGGTCAGCTTCGCGGTCAGGACGCCTTTCGTGCCGCGCCCCTTTACCGGGTACTCGGAGATCGACGTGCGCTTCCCGTAGCCGTTCTCGGTGACCACGAACAGCTCGGCGTCGTCGCGGGCGACGTCCATCGCTAGCACCCGGTTCTCCTCTCCGTTCACCGCGGCGCTCACGTTCATCCCTTTGACACCGGAGGTGTCGCGCCCCATCGACCGCGCCTGCTCCTCGGAGAAGCGCACCGCGTGGCCCGACTTGGAGACCATCAGCAGGTCGTCCTCGCCCGAGGTGAGGCGGACCTGGACCAGCTCGTCGCCATCGCGGACCTTGATCGCGATGATCCCGTCGGCGCGGATCGGCGTGTTGTAGGAGAGGAACTCGGTCTTCTTGATCAGCCCCTTGGCGGTGGCGAAGGCGAGGTACTTGTTCTCCTTGAAGTCGCGGGTGGGGATCACCGCCATCACCCGCTCGCCATCGCGCAGCGGCAGCAGGTTGACCAGGGCACTGCCTTTCGAGGTGCGCGAGCCCTCCGGCAGCTCGTAGACCTTGAGCCGGTAGACCTTGCCGCGGTTGGTGAAGAAGAGCAGGTAGTCGTGGGTCGAGCAGATGTGGAGGTGGGCGATGTAATCGTCCTCCTTGAGGTTCATTCCCATCACCCCGACCCCGCCGCGGTGCTGCTGGCGGTAGGTGGCGAGCGGCAGCCGCTTGACATACCCGGAGGCGGTCAGTGAGATCACCATCTGCTGGTCGGCGATCATGTCCTCGATCCCGACGTCGCCCTCGAAGTGGGCGATCTCGGTGCGGCGCTCGTCACCGTAGGAGCCGACGATCTCCGCCAGCTCCTCCTTGACCAGCCCGAGCACCCTCGCCTCGTCGCCGAGGATCGCCCGCAGCTCGCCGATCCGCTCGACCAGGTCGGCGTGCTCGGCCCGAACCTTGTCGGCTTCCAGCGCGGTGAGGCGCTGCAGGCGCATGTCGAGGATCGCCTGTGCCTGCTCGCGCGACAGCTCGAACTGCGAGATCAGGCCATCGCGGGCGGCGTCCGGGTCGGCCGAGCCGCGGATCAGCTTGATCACCGCGTCGAGGTTGTCGAGCGCGATCAGCAGCCCCTCGAGGATGTGGGCGCGCGCCTCGGCGCGGCGCAGTTCGTACTGGGTGCGACGCGTGACGACCTCGCGCTGGTGGTCGACGTAGTAGTTGACCAGCTCGAGCAGGCTGAGGGTGCGCGGAACTCCGTCGACCAGCGCCACCATGTTGATGCCGAAGCTGGTCTGCATCGCGGTTTTCTTGTAGAGGTTGTTGAGCACGACCTTGGCCGGCTGGCCGCCCCGCTTCAGCTCGATCACCAGGCGCATCCCGGACCGGTCGGACTCGTCGCGCAGGTCGGAGATCCCTTCCAGCTTCTTCTCGCGGACCAGGTCGGCGATCTTCGAGACCAGGCCGTTGTCGCCGCCCTTCTTGACCATGAACGGCAGCTCGGTGATGACGACCGCGTCCTTTCCGCCCTTCAGCGGCTCGACGTGGGCGCGGGCGCGCACCTTGACCGTGCCGCGCCCGGATGCGTAGGCGTCGCGGATCCCTTCGGCGCTCATGATCCCGCCGCCCGGGAAGTCGGGGCCCTTGACGTGCTCCATCAGCCCCGCCAAATCGATCCCGGGGTCGTCGATGTAGGCGTTGACCGCGGCCGCCACCTCGCGCAGGTTGTGGGGCGGGATGTTGGTCGCCATCCCGACCGCGATCCCGGCCGCGCCGTTGACCAGCAGGTTGGGGAAGCGGGCCGGCAGGATCAGCGGCTCCTGGGTCGATTCGTCGTAATTCGGCCCGAAGTCGACCGTGTCCGCGTCGATGTCGCGCAGCAGCTCGGTGGCGAGCCGGCCGAGGCGGGCCTCGGTGTAACGCATCGCCGCAGCCGGATCGTCGTCGATCGAGCCGAAGTTGCCCTGCCCGTCGACCAGCGTGTAGCGCAGCGAGAACTCCTGCGCCATCCGCACCAGCGTGTCGTAGATCGCCGTGTCGCCGTGCGGGTGGTATTTGCCCATCACCTCGCCGACGATGAAGGCGCACTTGCGGTAGGGCCGGGTGGGCTGCAGGCCGATGTCGTGCATCGCGTAGAGCACCCTGCGATGGACCGGCTTGAGGCCGTCGCGGACGTCCGGCAGCGCCCGCCCGACGATCACGCTCATCGCGTAGTCGAGGTACGACGAGCGCATCTCCTTCTCGAGCTCGCGCTCCTCGATCCTCCCGGTCAAAGCCTCGAGGGCCATCAGGCGCCCACCTCACACATCGAGGAATTTCACCTCCTTTGCGTTGTCCTCGATGAAGTCGCGGCGGGGGCCGACCTGGTCGCCCATCAGCATCGAGAAGATCTGGTCGGCGGCGGTGGCGTCCTCGAGCGTAACCCGGGCGAGGGTCCGGGTGGCCGGGTCCATCGTCGTCTCGCGCAGCTGGTCGGCGTTCATCTCGCCCAGCCCCTTGAAGCGGGTCAGCTGCACGCCGTGCCGGGCCAGCTCGAGAACGGCGCCGCGCAGCGCCTGGAAGGAGAGCGCCTCGGCGCTGCGCCCGCCGAGGCGAGCCTCGAAGGGGGGCCGGCCGACCTGCTTGAGCAGCGCCGTGTGCACCTCGGCGAACTTGCGGTAGTCGTGGTGTTCGAAGAGCCCGCGCCGGAGCCGGTGCGTCTGCGCCAGCCCGGTCTTGCGTTCGACCGCCTTCACGACCAGCTCGTCCTTGGAGTCCTCGAGGACCGTCGTCTCGAATGGCTCGCTCTCGGCCGCCTTGCGGCTGAGAGCTTTGTGCGCCCCGGCAAGCGTCGCGACCTCCTCGTCGAGCAGGCTCGACTCCCCCAGGAAGCGAACCGTGTCGTGACCGAACTCGGCCTGAAGCGAGGAGCCCCAGCCCTCGTACTCTTTGGCGCGGCGAATGTAGCTCTGCCAGCGGCTCCTGGTCAGCTTGCGCTGCTTGCCTTCCGCGTCGACCAGCTCGAAGTCCTCGAGCTTGTCGCGCAGCAGCAGCTCTTCCAGCTCCGACTCGCGCTCCAGGTAGGTTTCCTGGTTGCCCTGCTTGACCCGGTACAGCGGCGGTTTGGCGATGTAGACGTAGCCGGCATCGATCAGCTCCGGCATCTGCCGGTAGAGGAAGGTGAGGACCAGGGTGCGGATGTGGGCGCCGTCGACGTCGGCGTCGGTCGCCATGACGATCTTGTGGTAGCGGGCGTCCTCCAGCTTGAACTCGTCGTGGACCCCGGTGCCGATCGCCGTAATCAGCGCCTGCACCTCGTTGTTGGCGAGCACTTTGTCGATCCTGCTCTTCTCGACGTTGATGATCTTGCCGCGCAGCGGCAGCACCGCCTGGGTCGAGCGGTCGCGCGCCTGCTTGGCGGAGCCACCGGCGGAGTCGCCCTCGACCACGAACAGCTCCGCGTCGCGCGGGTCCTTGACGGTGCAGTCGGCGAGCTTGCCCGGCAGGGTCGAGTTCTCCAGCGCCGACTTGCGGCGGGTCAGGTCGCGCGCCTTGCGCGCCGCGTCACGGGCGCGGGAGGCGTCGATCGCCTTCGTGATGATCCGCCGCGCGTCGGCGGGGTTCTCCTCGAGGAACTCCGCAAGCTTGCGGTTGACCGTCTCCTCCACGAACCCGCGGACCGGCGGGTTTCCGAGTTTGGTCTTCGTCTGCCCCTCGAACTGCGGGTCGTGCAGCTTCACCGAGATCACCGCGGTGAGCCCCTCGCGCACGTCCTCACCCCCCAGGTTGTCGTCCTTCTCCTTGAGCAGCCCCTTGCCTCGTGCGTAGGCGTTCAAGGTGCGGGTCAGCGCGGAACGGAAGCCGGAGAGGTGCGAGCCGCCCTCGTGGGTGTTGATGTTGTTGGCGAAGCTGAAGATCGACTCCTGGTAGGAGGTGTTCCACTGCATCGCCACCTCGACCTGGCCCTCGTCCTCCTCACCCTCGAAGAAGATCGTCTTGCGCTGCAGGGTGTCCTTGTTCTCGTTGAGGTGGCGGACGAAGTCCTCGATCCCCCCCTCGTAGCGGAAGGCGACGCTGTTGGTCTGGCCGCGCTCGTCGATCAGCTCGATCTTCAGGCCGCGGGTCAGGAAGGCCGTCTCGCGCAGCCGCTCGGCCAGAGTCTGAAAGTCGAACTCGACCTCGTCGAAGACCTCCGGGTCGGGCTGGAAGGTCAGCGTCGTGCCGGTGCGCTTCGCCCCCTTGCCCTTGGCAAGGGGGCCCTGCGGTTTGCCGCGCTCGTAGTCCTGCGTCCAGAGGTGGCCGTCGCGGCCGATCTCCAGCTGAAGTCGCTCGGAGAGCGCGTTGACGACCGAGACGCCGACCCCGTGCAGCCCACCCGACACTTTGTAGCCGCCGCCGTCGCCGAACTTGCCGCCGGCGTGCAGGGTGGTCAGCACGACCTCGGCCGCCGGCCGCTTCTCTTTCTTCAGCTCTTCGACCGGGATGCCGCGGCCGTCGTCGGTCACGGTGCAGCTGTCGTCCGGGTGCAGGACGACGCGGACTTCGCTGCAGTGACCCGCGAGCGCCTCGTCGACCGAGTTGTCGACGACCTCGTAGACGAGGTGGTGGAGGCCCCGCGGCCCGGTCGAGCCGATGTACATGCCGGGTCGCTTGCGCACCGCTTCGAGGCCCTCGAGGACCGTGATGTCTTTGGCGCCGTAGGACTCCGGAGAGCCTTTCCCGGAGGCGGCGTTCTTCTTCGTCTTAGGCAATTAGTCCCTTCCGGATCTCAGAAAAAACCCCGACCCTTTGACGGCCTCGCCGTGCCGGGTCGGGGTGCAAACAGAAGTTGACATAAGGATACCAGTTCAGCCCCCTGGAAGACCTCGGGCCAAGAATAAAAATCCCTGCAAAACACGGACAAAATATGGCAGAGTTCAGGCGTCTTTGACACGAAAGCGCAGGCTCTGCGGCGCCTCGTCTCCGAGTCGGTCCCGGAGGCGGCCCAGAAGCTGCCCCTGCATCAAGTCCAGCTCCTCCGCCCAGACCGGGTCCGAGCACTCGACGACGACCGCACCCTCGCGCTCGGAGACCGGCTGTGCGGCGGCCGAGACCCGCTCCCCCACGGTCTCCGCCCAGGCCGCCTGCACCGCCGCGAGGCGCGTCTTCGGCGCCGCTCGCTCTAGCGCGGCGCGCAGTGCGTTCGAGGCCGGCCGGGGGACGCGGCGCCGGCTCACGCCGCGGCTGCATGGGTTGCGATCGGCGGCACCCGCAGCAGGCACTCGAGCGCTCGCGACGGCACCGACCCCTCGACCGCGGCGGTGATCAGCGCCTGGCCACCGCCTGCCAGGCGCTCGACCAGGCGCTCGCGTCGCTCGCCGTCCAGCTCGCTCATCACGTCGTCGAGCAGCAGCAGCGGAGCGATGCGGCGTGCGGCGAGGAGTGCCTCCCGCTCGGAGAAGAGCAGCGCCAGGAGCGCCGCGCGCTGCTGGCCCTGCGAGCCGTAGCGACGCAGGGGGCGCCCGGCAAGCGTGATCTTCAGCTCGTCGAGGTGTGGGCCCCAGGAGCTGCGGCCCAGCTTCAGGTCGGCCTCACGGCGCTCGCCGAGGCCGACCCGGATCTCCTCGCTCGAGCCGGCGGCACGCGGTGCGTACTCGATCTCCGCGCCACCCTCCAGCCCAAGCTCGCCTGCCGCCTCGGCGAACGGCTCGGCCAGCTCCGCGGCGGCCTCCGAGCGAGCCGCCGTCAAGGCGGCGGCCGACTCGGCTAGAGCCGTGTCCCACGCTTCCAGGTCGCCACCGCCCGAGCCCGCCGCGAGCCGCGCGATCAGCGCGTTGCGCTGGGCCAGCACCTGTCCGTAGCGCCGTCGCAGCCCGCCGCGAGCCGGCCAGCGAGCGGCCAGGTACCGGTCAAGGTGGGCGCGGCGCTCGGCCGGCGGCCCCTTGACCAGGGCGAGCCGGTCGGGGGAGAAGACCGCGACCGGAGGCCGGTGACGGGACACGGTCGCCGGGTCGGCTTGAGCGCCGTCGAGCAGGTGGCGGCGCCCCTCGCTGCGGCTGACCGAGGCAAGCAACCGGTGCTCGATCCCGTCCGCGGAGCGCACGGTTGCCGCCGCCCGGGCGAACGGCGCGCCGAAGGGAATCAGCTCGCGGCGGTCCGAGGTGCGAAACGACCGGCCGACGAGTGCGAAGTAGAGCGCCTCCAACAGATTCGTCTTACCTGCCCCGTTGGGACCGACCAGGCTGACTATCTCCGGCCCCAGCTCGACCCGCACCTCGGTCAGGCTCCGTAGAGGGCTCGCTTCGACGGCGGTGACGAGCACCGGTCGCCGCTCAGACGTTGAGGCGGATCGGCATCACGAGGTAGCGGAAGTCTTCGCTGTCCACCGGCTGCAACAACCCCGGCCGCAGCGGCGAGATCAGCCGCAGCATCACCTCGTCGCCCTCGACACTTTCGATTCCGTCGCGGAGGAACTCCGGGTTGAAGCCGATCTCCAGCGGCTCGCCCTCGAACGCCGCGGGCATCGTCTCCTCCGCGTCGCCGACGTCGGGCGTCGACGCGGAGACCTTCAGCTCGCCCGGCGCAAAGGAGAGCCGCAGCGGAGCGTTGCGCTGCGCAAGCTGGCTGACCCGCCGCACCACCTCGAGCAAGTCGGATCGCGGCAAGCGGACGTCGTGCTCGTAGGACTCCGGCAGGAGCTGTCGAAAGTTCGGGAACTGCCCGTCGATCAACCTCGTGTTGAGGAGGACCGTTCCTACGCTGAACACAGCCTGGTTGGGCAGCAGACTGACCGCAACGTCCTCAGCGCCGGTCGAGGCGACGAGCCGCCCCAGCTCACGCAGGGCGCGGGCCGGGATGTTCGCCTCCAGCTCACCGCCGATCGTCCCCTCCAACCCGGTTCGCTTAACCGCGAGGCGGTAGGAGTCCGTCGCAACCATCGTCATCTCCTCGCCGGCCGCGCTGACCAGCACACCGGTGAGGACTGGACGCATGTCGTCGCGAGAAGCGGCGCGCGCGACCAGATCGACGGTCTCGGCCAAGGCCGTCGCGGGAATCCGCAACGGCTCCTCGCCCTGCTCCGGCAGCTTGGGGAAGTCCTCGACGGCGAGAACTCGAAGATGGAAATTGGAGCCGCCGCAGCGGATCTCCACGTCGCGCTCCGCCTCGCGCAACTCGATCTCCACCACGGCATCGCCCAGCGAGCGGGCCAGCTCGGAGAGCAAGCGCCCCGGCAGCAGAGCCGATCCGCCACTTTCCACCTCCGCCTCGAGCGCCGTGCGTAAGCCCATCTCTCCGTCGGTTGCCGCCAGAACGGCGCCCTGCTCGTTCACGGCCAACAGGACACCGGAGAGCCCCTGCGTCGCGGTACGGGTGGATACGGCCCGGGAGACGACCGAGAGCTTCGAGGCGAGCTCGTCACGTTTCGTGGTCAGCTTCAAATGACTAATTCTTTCTTCAGTTGAATTAACGTCTGTGGAAACTGCCGAGATCATTGAGATTCGGCCCAAGCATGCGGATGGGAGGTTGTGGATGCGAGTGTGGGAAAGGGTCGATTCTTACACTCGCGTCGGTTGTCAGGCACGATCGGGGGAGGGGCTGTGGATTGCGGAGCGCAGCTCTGTGACTCGGGTGGCGAGCTCGCCGTCGGTGACGAGATTGGCTTCGATCCGCCTCAGGGAGTTGAGCACGGTGGAGTGATCGCGGCCGCCGTAGAGACGGCCGATCTGGGGTAGCGAGAGGTCGGTCGATTCGCGCGTGAGGAGGATTGCCACTTGCCTGGCGCGCAGCGGCGTCGCGGCGCGGCTGGTTCCGACCAGCTCCGCTCGGGAGATGCCGAACGAGCTGGCGACCAGCTCCTGGATCTGTTCAATCGCGGTCGGTGGAACGGGCTTCGATCGATAGGGGATCAGCTCGGCGACCAGCTCGGAGCTGAGCGGCTTCATCGTCAGCGAGGCGTGGGCGATCAGCTTGGTGAGGGCGCCGTGGAGGCGGCGCACGTTGCTGTCGATCCGCCTCGCCAGCTCGGAGAGGGCGTCGCGATCGGCGCTGTCCAGACCCGCCTCACGTGCAAGGTGCTGCAGGACGGTGAAGCGGGTCGAGAGGTCGGGCGGGTCGACCGGGATGGTCAAGCCCCACTCGAAGCGGTCGCGCAGCCTCAACGCGAGGGTCGAGAGCTCGCTGGGCAGGCGGTCGGCGGAGAGGACGAGTTGGCTGCCGCCCTCGTAAAGGGCGTTGAAGGTGTGGAAGAACTCCTCCTCGGTGTGCTGCTTGCCCTGCAGGAACTGGACGTCGTCGACCAGCAGCACGTCGAGGTCGCGGTAGCGCGCCTTGAAGCGCTCGGCGCCGCTCGAGCGCAGGGACGCGACGAACTCGTTGGTGAAGCGCTCGGCGGTCGTGTAGCGGACGCTCAGCTGAGCGGCGTTGACGCGCAGGTAGTTGGCGATCGCGCCGAGCAGGTGCGTCTTGCCGAGCCCGGGGGGCCCGTGCAGGAAAAGTGGGTTGTAGGCCTCGGATGGAGCCTCGGCGACGGCGAGCGCGGCGCCGTGGGCGACCCGATTGCCCTCGCCGATCACGAAGCGCTCGAAGGTGTAGCTGGGGTTCGGCTCGACCGTTACGTCGCCGGCATCGGTCCCGCCGGGCGCGAAGCCGATCTCGTCGAGGGGACCCGCAGCGGCCGCAAGCGCCTCGCGGAGCAAGGAGGTGTAGCGGCGCTCGACCCAGGTGCGGATGCCGTCGGGCGCCGTCAGGTAGAGCGTCGTTCCCTGCGCTCCAACGGCCTTCAACGGCTCCAGCCAGATCTTGAAGGTCGACTCGGGGAGGGCTTCTCGCAGCTGTTGCCGGACGCCCTCCCAGAGAGCTTCGAGGTTCTGTCCGGAGAGGTCGTCGGCCACCGTCGGCGACCATAGCGGCGCCCGTGGGGCCCGGGCCGGAGCGGGTCGCAAATGCCGAAGGAAAGATTCGGCGCGCGCGCCTCGCCCTGGGAGGGGCGTCCGTATACTGCGACGGCCAATGAAGCGGACCTACCAGCCGAAGAGGCGAAAGCGCGCCAAGACTCACGGCTTCCGGGCGAGGATGCGGACGCGCGGCGGCCGGGCGATCCTGAAGCGGCGGCGGCGCAAAGGCCGGAAGCGCCTCACCCCATAGAGATGGCGAAGCGACGCCGCCTCTCGCGCAGCGGCGAGTTCGACCGCGTTTACCGCGACGGCTCCTCGCGCGCGACCCGCCACCTGGTGCTCTACAGCTTCCCGCGCGGGGATGAGGAGGAGCGAGAGGTGAGGCTGGGTGTCTCGGTGGGCCGCAAGCTCGGCGGCTCGACCGAGCGCAACAGGGTGAAGCGAGCGCTGCGCGAGGCCTTCTGGGCGCTCGCCGACCGGCTGCCACCGCGCCACGACTTCGTCCTGGTGGCGCGGCCCGAGATCGACGCGCTGATCGATCGGGAAGGCACGGACGGGGTGCGGGCGAGCATCGAAGATGCGCTGAGGCAGGGCACGGAGGAGGAGCGTTCCACGTGAAACGCGTTCTGCTCGCCCCGATCGCCGCCTATCAGCGCTGGGTCTCACCGGCGCTGCCCCGCCGCTGTCGGTACGAGCCGACCTGTTCGGCCTACGCCGCCCAGTCGATCCGCCGCTTCGGCATCCTGCGCGGCATCCTGCTGGCCGCCTGGCGCCTCTTGCGCTGCAACCCGCTCAGCCACGGCGGCTTCGACCCGGTCCCGGATCGCTTCACCCTGAAAGTCGGCCCGGTTGATCCGGGCGACTACCACCGGGGCCGGGAGGTGCGCACGTGATCCCCGCGGCGAACGTCCTGCAGCCGCTGATCGATATCGCCAACTCGGTCCTGCAGTTCTTCCACGACAACGCCGGGCTCAGCTGGGGGATGTCGATCATCGCGCTGACGATCGTCACCCGTGCGCTGCTGATTCCGCTCACCTACAAATCGCTGAAAGGGATGCGAGCGCTGCAGGCGCTGCAGCCGCAGATCAAGGAGATCCAGGCCAAGTACAAGAACGACCGGCAGCGCATGCAGCAGGAGATGATGCGCTTCTACCAGGAGAACAAGGTCAACCCCTTCGCCTCCTGCATCCCGCTGATCGCCCAGCTGCCGGTCTTCATCACGCTCTTCTACGTGCTCCGCCACGAGCTTCCCGCCGACATCGGCTGCAAGGCAGGCGAATGCGGCAGCGAAGCGTCCTTCCTCTTCATCCACGACCTGACCGCGAAGGCGACCGGCGGAGAACTGATCGCGCTGCTCATCCTCTACGTGGGCACCCAGCTGATCTCCGGCATGGTGATGTCGGTGACCGCGGACAAAAACCAGCGGATAATGATGTTCGTATTGCCCTTCGTCTTCGTCCCCTTCGTGATCAGCTTCCCGGCGGGGCTGGTCCTCTACTGGATCACCACCAACATCTGGACGATCGGCCAGCAGTACACGATCCAGAGGCTGATCCCGGCGCCACACGTGGCCACCCCGGAGGAGGTGGCGGCAGCCAAGCCGCCGCCGAAACCGCCGAAAAAGAGGAAGAAGCGGCGTAGATAGGCGAGCGCCGGCGGTCGGGCGCTTCCGCGAATAGACTGGCGCGCATGAGCGCTGACGGGGATTGGCCGGAGGAGCCCGCGGAACGGGTTAAGGAGCTCGTGGAGGCGGTGCTGGATGGGCTCGATCTGAACGGCGAGGTGGAGGTTCGCGAGGACGGCGAGCGGATCGATGCGGTGGTGGTCGGCGACGACGACTACGGGCTGCTGATCGGCAAGCGGGGGCAGACGATCGATGCGGTGCAGCTCCTCTGCTACCAGGCGGCGTTCCGGGGAACGCGTGATCGTAAGCGGGTGGTGCTGGACGCCGCCGGGTATCGGGAGCGACGACGCGAGGTGCTGACGGCGCGAGCCGACCGCGCTGCCGAGCAGGCGCTGGACCACAACGCCAGCGTCGAGATGGACCCGATGAGCGCCCAGGAACGGCGGGTCGTCCACGAGCATCTGAAGGAGCGTCCGGGGATCGAGACGTTCAGCGAAGGGGACGAGCCACGCCGGCGCGTGATCGTCGCGCCTTTAGTGTCCGAGTAGCCCCTCCGGGAGTGGGGGCTCCACGTAACTTTTTCGAAGCTGCGTTTGTGGTTGTGGACGATGGTTGGTGACGAAAAA
>Ga0210144_1000384_pt1 | contig 24432 bp, 23 predicted proteins | sample Muzzi_PWA_D2_FD_185532 | JGI IMG/M metagenome (GOLD analysis project Ga0210144, IMG submission 185532) | Wetland microbial communities from San Francisco Bay, California, USA, that impact long-term carbon sequestration - Muzzi_PWA_D2 (SPAdes) | ecosystem: Environmental > Aquatic > Marine >...
CGCCTCGGCGCCGCGATTGCCGCGTTCTTCCTCGCGGTTGGGATCGGCGCCCACTCCCTCGACGAGCTGCACGGGCACCCGCTCGGCACGCTGCTCTCGCGTCGAGCGCTGCTGATCCTGGCCGCGTCCGGCCTCGGTGGGGCCCTGGCAATCGGGGTCGCCGGGGTCTTCGTCGTTTCGGCGACGCTGGTGCCGCTGGTCGCGATCGGGGTCTTCCTAGTCCCCGCCTACAACCTGGAGCTGTTCGGCGGCCGTTTCCACACCGACTTCTGGTTCGCCGCGGCCTGGGGCGCCTTCCCGGCGCTGACCGGCTGGTGGTCGAACGCTCTGGCCCTGTCCTCGGCACGGGAGGCAATCGCCGCAGTCGCGGCGACGCTCGCGTGCTTCTGGCTCAGCGCTGCTCAACGCCGGCTATCGACGCCCGTACGGGAGCTTCGACGCCGCACCGTCGTCGTCAGCGGAGAGCAGCGGCTTGCCGACGGCGCCGCCCGGCGCCTCGACGCAGCAAGCCTGTCGGCGCCGCTCGACGGTGCGCTGCGGGCACTCTCCGTCGCAGTGCCGGCACTGGCGATCGCTGGGATCGCGCTGCGCATATGAGGCGTCCGCGCGTCCGTCGAACGAAAGCGCTGGGTTAGGTGGGGTTTCGGATAGGTCTTGTCAGCGCGGCCATGGCGATCGCGTTGGCGGCGCAATGGTCGCCGTATTCATCACGCACCATGACTTCAATAGCTCGTCCAATGCGGACGCAGCGAAGGCGTCGGCCCCGCCGCGCCTCGGCCTCTGCTCTGGCCACCGCCATCGTTGCGGCAGCTCGCCCCGTGTTTCGTCCCGGGCGAAGCCTCTGCAGCCCTGACCGCGTCGAGGACCCCGGCGTAACAGCCACCGTAAGCGCAAACCCGTTGCAAACGAACGAGGCAGGACGCCCCATCAGCCGCCATCACGGCGGATCGAGGCGATGCAGTGACTTGCCTGCAAACCACGCCGTTTCGCGGACGAGGCAACACGCGGCATGACGGCGGCAACGGAACTCTTAACCGACGGTTGGGCGAGCCAACCGCTCCCCTGCTGAGACTGCCTACTTAATACTGAGCTTGTGCTGCGCTAGCCGCCGTGAATACGATGCGGCTGGCTTGATGGGACTCGTCCGCTTCATCGCCGTGCTCGCGCTCTTCGCGCTCGCCGGGATGCTGTCCGCGTGCGGCGGCGGCAAGGAGGCGCTCGACCCACAGGAAATCACCGAACAGTCAGAACCCTCGGTGGTCCACCTGCAGGGCAAGCAGGGGACCGGGGAAGTGATCGGGACGGGAGTCGTCTTCGACGCCGAAAAGGGTTTCGTGCTGACCAACGCCCACGTCATCACCGGCGTCAGCTCGCTGAAGGCGAAGGTCGCCGGGGGCAGCGAAGTTCCGGCCCGGGTTATCGCCACCGCCCCCTGCGACGACCTCGCGGTCGTCGAACTCAGCTCCGTGCCCGAAGAGGTCACCGCGATGCCACTCGCCGAAAGCGACGCCGTGAAGCCGGGCGAACCGGTCACTGCCCTCGGCTATCCGGAAAACCTCGCGTCGGCGAGCGAACAGTCGCTCGTCTCCACAACCGGCAACGTCTCCGCCGTGGACGTCTCGACGTCGATCGATCCGTCGCTTCCGGAATACCCGTCGCTGATCCAGCACCAGGCGACGATCAACCCCGGCAACTCTGGCGGCCCGCTAGTGAACCAGTACGGCGAACTGGTCGGGATCAACACGCTCGGCTACCGAGGGGCGAGCGGCGAAGTCCAGAACCAGAGCTACGCGATCGCGATCGACCACGTGCAGGACCTGCTGCCGGACCTCCGTGCCGGGAACAGCTCCGCGGACCTCGGCTGGGTTCTGGCACCGGTGTCGTACGTCAACGTGCAGGAGTACAGCAGGAAGTTCAGCCAGCGGGAAATGGATCAGCTGCTGGAATTCTCCGGCCTCGACGAACAGCTGTTCGTCACGGCCGTGACCCCGGGATCGCCGGTCACCAAGGCGCACATCCATTTCGGGGATCTGATCAAGAAGATCAACGGAACGCCCGTAAAGACGGTCGGGGACGTCTGCGACGTGGTCCAGTCCGCGGCCCCCGGAAGCGCCCTGCGGGTCAGGGGCAGCTACTTCTACACCCAGCGGGGGGACCAGAACAACGAGTTCTACAACTGGCTGAACAGCAACGATCCACCCCCTCCGCCCGAATGGATCGAGAGGGTGCGGGTCCCGGCCGAAACGAAGTAGGCGCCGACCGGCCAATCGGCTAGCGCCTATTCGCCCGCCGCGCCGGCGCTGCCCCCGAGGCCGCCGAACGGGTTCGTCAGCCTTTCCTTGCTGGTTTCCTTTTCGACCTTGGCCAGCTGCTTCTCCTGCTTCGCGAGCTGCTTGCCGCGTTTGCGGTATTCGGCGAGCTGGTTTTCGACGGTCTTGGCTTCCGCCTTGGAGGGGGACTTCGCCGCCGCCCGCTTGGCCGTCTCGTCGCCGGCGGCGAATTCGCCGTTGAAGTACTGGTAGATCGCCAGCGTGCTGAGCGAGCCCAGGCTGGGCCGCTGTTCGGCGGCGATCTTCTGCGCTGCGGTGGCGGTTGCGACGTAGGCTTCGGCTTCGCGCAGGCTGGAGCTGCTTTCCGCCAGCCGGATGAAGCTCGTGCCAACGAGTTGGGCGACCGTGGGGTTCGGTTCGTCGCCGGCCTGCTTCAGGTAGCGGTTCCAGGCCTGCAGGCCGGCTTCGAAGTCGTCGCGGGCAGCTACCGGCACGGTCTGCGTTTCGGTCCCTTCTTTGACTTCGATCTGCGCGTTGCCGCCGTTGATCCGGGCGCGGGTAAGGGCGAGCAGCAGCGCTTCGTCGGTCGGGTTCTTGGCGAGCCTGCGTTCGATCCGTTCGGCCTGTTCGTCGAACACCTGGGCGGCGCTGCTGCTCGAGCTCTGGTTGCCGAGCAGGGAGCCGATGTTGACCGGGCCGACGACGAGGAAGAGGCTCGCCCCCATGAGGATCGCGAGGATCGCGTAGACGACGCGGATCACGTGTTTGCGCCGTCCCCGCGTGTCGAATAGCATTCGTCGTTCGCCGCCCGAAGCCATCAGTCCGTCATCTCTCCTGCGTCGAGGGTCTCGCCAGGCCACCCGCCGCCCCCGGCTTGCCGAAGGCGCGTGCAAGCAAGATACTCAACTCGTACAGAGCAAGCAGCGGGACCATCTCTATCAGCATCGAGATCGGGTCGACTCCGGGCAGCGCCGCGGCGACGATCGCGATCCCCAGGTAGGCGTAGCGACGGCTGGCGCGCAGCCGCTCGACGCTGACGATTCCCAGCCTGGTCACGGCGAGGATCGCCAGCGGCAGCTGGAAGACGATGCCGCCGGCCAGCATCGTGGTCGAGAAGAAGCTGTAGTAGTCGCGGGCGCGGACCTGGACGTTGAACTGGCTGTCGTTGAAGTTGAGCAGGAACTTGACCGCGGCCGGCATCACGACGAAGTAGGCGAAGACGACGCCGACCGCGAAGAGCAGCGGGGCGAGCAGCATGATCGGCAGGGCGACCCGCCGCTCGGCGCCGCTGAAGGCCGGCAGCACGTAGGCGTAGAGCTGGTAGAGGACGACCGGCAGGGAGAGGACGATCGCCCCGTAGGCGGCGACGGTCAGGGTGGTCGTGAAGGGCTCGGTGACGCCGAAGGTGAGCAGCTGCTTGTGGCCGCTGGGGAGCGGGCGGGAGGCGATTTCCAGCAGCAGGTGGTTCTGCCAGAAGCAGAGCGCCAGGGCGACGCCGAAGGCGGCCGCGGCGACGATCAGCCGGTTGCGCAGCTCGTCGAGGTGCTCTACCAGGGTGAGGCGGTCCTCATGGGAGACCGGCCTGACGCGGCGGGCCATCGCGGTGCGGCCTAAGGCCGCTCCTGGGCGGCCGTCTCCTTCGTTGCGGCAGCCTGCTCGCCCTTGCCGGCCTCGATCTCCGCCGGTTGCTCAGGCCGCTCATCGTCATCGTTCTCGCCGCTGAGCGAGCCGCGGAACTCGCGGATGCCCTTACCCAGCGAGCGCCCCAGCTCCGGCAGCCGCTTGGGGCCGAACACCACCAGGGCGATGATCAGAACGACGACTATCTCGAGAGGGCCGATGTTTCCAAGCATCGGCCCATAGTAACGGGCGTGGGGCGCCGGCCGTCTCGGTTCGGAACTAGGCCGCCCTTACCCGGTAATGGGGTTTTTCCGGAATCACGCTGAATGGTGCGGGCTAAAGCGCGGCCACGCGTGTTCGATGGATAAGGAATGAGCGACGCGAGACGCACAGGGACGAAGCAGGACACGGCTGAAGGGGGGCTCCACATCTGCCCGGAGTGCGAGTCGACGCTGGTCCAGCCAACCCGCTGGGAGCAGACCGCGAGCCGCGGGCACTGGCGCCTCTGGCGGCGTTGCCCGGAGTGCGAGTGGCGCGCCGACGGCGTCCACGGAGAGCGCGAGATAGACGCTTACGACGAGTGGCTGGACGACGGCACCGAGGCCCTCGCCAGCGGGCTGGAGGAGCTGGAGCGGGAGAGCATGAGACAGCTCGCCGAGGCGTTCTCGACCGCGCTCGGCGCGGACCTGATCACCGCGGACGACTTCAAATAATTCCGCCCATGTACTACGGCAGATCCGGTTAGCTGTAGCGCTGAACGACTCCGTCTGCAACCAGATCCAGGAGGCGGCGCAGTTCCGGCTCCAGGCCGGCGGAGCCGAGCCGCCGCTTCGCGGCGGCGACCATCTCCAGGGCGCGCGCCCGGACCCGCCCCAGCGCCCCGGTCGCGGCGATCCGCTCGCAGAGCGCCTCGGCGGCCGCGGCGTCGAGCTCGCGGAGGTCGGTGGCAAGGATCCCCGGGTCCGACTCCGCGGCGAGGACCAGCGGAAGGGTGACGGTGCCGTCGAGCAGGTCGGTGCCGCGCGCCTTTCCGGTCCGCTCCGGCGGCCCGGCGACGTCGAGGACATCGTCGAGCAGTTGGAAGGCGAGCCCGACCGCGGCGCCGAACTCGCCCAGCGCCGGCTCGTCGCGCCCCAGCAGGCAGGCGCACTCGAACAGGGCCGCCGTCTTGAGGCGGCAGCGCTCGAGGTAGCGCTGCTCGGAGACCTCCGTGTCGTAGGCGTCGCGGCGCTGCGCCAGCTCGCCCCGGGCAAGCGCCACCGAAGCGGCCGAGAGCAGCTCGATCGCCCGCAGCTCGCGCGGCGTGGCGAGCAGCGCGAAGGCGCGCGAGAAGAGCAGGTCGCCCGTCGCCGTGGCGCGGGTACGGCCGGAGGTGGCGGCGACGGTCGGGCGGCCGCGGCGCAGCGGCGCAGCGTCGAGCACGTCGTCGTGGACGAGGGTCGCCATGTGCACCAGCTCGATCGCCGCAGCCGCCCGCGCCGCGGCCTCGCCGCCCCCCTCGCCCGCGCAGAGCAGCACCAGCATCGGCCGGAGCCGCTTGCCCCCTGCCTCGAGCGTCGCCCCGGCGTCAACGGCGAGCGTCTCGCCGTGGCCGCCGCTCTGCTCGCGGAGCACCTCCTCGACCCGGCCGAGCTGCGCCGGCAGCCAGCGACTCGAGGCGTCCAGCACCGCGGTGACCGGGGGTGGGACTGCCGAGTGCCTGGTCACGTGGGGGCGGCGGCGCTGTGGATCGCGATGATCCCTCCGGCGAGCACCGTCCAGCGGATCCGCTCAAGCCCGGCCGCGTCCATCTTCTCGGCCAGGCCGGGCGGGCTGGGGAAGCTGCGCACCGACTCGGGCAGGTAACTGTAGGCGTCGGGGTCGCCGGCCAGCGCGCCCAGCAGGGGCACCGCCCGGTCGAACCAGAGCCAGTAGAAGGTCGAGAGCGGCGGGCGGCTCGGCCGGGTGATCTCGAGGACGACCAGGCGGCCGCCGGGGCGCAGGACGCGGCGCATCTCACGCAGCCCCTCATCCAGGTCGGAGAGGTTGCGGACGCCGAAGCCGACGGTCACCGCGTCGAAGCGCTCGTCGCCGTAGGGCAGGCGAAGCGCGTCGGCCCACTCGAAACGGGCACTTGCGGTTCCCGCGCGCACGGCCTTCTCCCGGGCCAGGTCGAGCATCGGCTCCGAAAAATCGCACCCGACCACGCGGCCGCCGGGCGACACTCGGCCGGCCAGCTCGAGCGTCAGGTCACCGGTCCCGCAGCAGACATCGAGCGCCGAGTCCCCGCTTTCCAGCTCGGCCCGGTCTGCCGCCCGCCTCCGCCAGTTGTGGTGAAGCCCCGCCGTCATCAGCGTGTTCAACAGGTCGTAGCGAGCCGCCACCCGATCGAACATGCGGTTGATTTGCGCGGCGAAATCGGCCGACGTGCGGTTTGCGTCAATCGTGCTCATGTCACCTCAAAAACTAGCGAGAGGCGCCGCGGGCGCCTCTCAGTCGAGCGACGAGAGGAAGTCCGCCAGCTCGTTGAGCTTTTTCGGCGGCAGGTCGCGGAAGGACGGCATGATGCCCGGGCCGATTTCGACCGAGCGGACGATCGCGGCGCGCGGCACCTGCGCCGCGATGTGCGTCAGCTCGGGCCCGGGCCCGTTGTTGCCGTTCTCGCCCAGCTTGTGGCAGGCGAGACAGCCGGAGCCGGCGACGACCTCCTTGCCCGCTTCGTACCGGGGCGCCACCTTGAGGTCGATCTCGGTCGGCGACGCGGCCGTGGCGCCGAGATAGGTCAGGTAGGCGATCGCCGCGATCGTCAGCACGCCGGCGGTCGTCGCGATCGGTCGCCTCGCCGGGTTGCGCTCCGGGCTGCGGTCGTAGAACGGCAGCAGCAGGAGCAGCACCATGCAGATCGTCGGGATGCCGATCGTCGCGATCGGGACCAGCTCCGGCGGTTTGATCACCCGCAGCAGCTCGAAGAGGAAGAAGAAGTACCACTCGGGCCGCGGCACGTAGGTGGTCGTGGTCGGGTCGGCCTTGGGGCCCTGCTCGGCGCCGAAGATGATCGACATCGCGATGATCACCGCGACGACGAGCAGTGCCATCGCCGTGTCCTTCAGCACCGCGTAGGGGAAGAAGGGCTTTCCCTTCTTCTTCAGCAGCTCGTACTCCTCGAGGTAGGCCTGCTTGTCGGCCGGCTTCACGGACGACCCCCGTCCTCTCCATTAGCCCCGGCCTCGAGCGGGGAGGCCGGGACGGCAACCTTGGGCTTCTCGGCGTGCAGCCACGGGGGGGCCGTGGTGCCGAGCTTGACGACCAGGTACAGGTGGGCGCCGATCAGGGCGATGATCGCGCCGGGGACGAGCAGCATGTGGATCGAGTAGAAGCGCGCCAGCGTGGTCGCGCCCAGCTCCGGGCCGGCGCGCAGGAAGTCGCTCAGGTAGGGGCCGAGGATCGGGCCGGTGCCGTTGATGTTGATGCCGACCACCGAGGCCCAGAAGGAGCGCTGGTCGAAGGGCAGCAGGTAGCCAGTGAAGGCCATGGTCATCGTCAGGATCAGCAGCACGACGCCGATCACCCAGTTCAGCTCGCGCGGGTACTTGTAGGCGCCGAAGAAGAAGGTGCGGCCCATGTGCAAGAAGACGAGGATCACCATCACGCTCGACCCCCATTTGTGCATCCCGTGCACGAACTGCCCGAGGAAGACGTCGTTGTTGATGTGAGAGATCGAGGCGTAGGCCTGGGTCGTCGAGGGCGTGTAGAACATCGCCAGGAAGACGCCGGTCACCGCCTGCACGATGAAGGCGAAGAGCGTCGCTGAGCCGAGCGTGTAGAACCAGTTGGTCCCCTTCGGCACCTTGCGGAAGAGCATCCCGGTGAGGAAGCCGGAAGCGGCAGTGCGCTGGTCGACCCAGGCGAGGACGTCGGCCGGGGCGTCCTTGGCTCGCCCGCCGAGGCGCTGCGCGTCGGAGGGACGCTGCGGCGGCGCGGTCTTCAGGTCGGCCGGAGCGGGCCCCTTGGCGCCGTTGCCCTGACCCGGCTTGGCCGGCTTGCGGAGCGGGGCGGGAATCAGCGAGTCAAGCTTCATAGTCGGTCAGCCCCTCAACCGCTCGGGGGTGGGAAGGTGTCGGGACGCGGCGGGTAGAGGTATTCCCAAACGCCGCCGGTGAACTGGCCGGGGTCGCGGGCCCGCACCGGTTCGAGCTGGTTGGTGACGCTGTAGCGGGGACCGACCTCGACCTGGCCGTTGCGGGTCCGGGTCTGGAAGTGGTCGAGCGGGCGCACCGGCGGGCCGCCGATCCGCTTGCCCTCGAAGTCGTAAACGCCGCCGTGGCAGGGGCAGATGAAGTTGCCGGCCGCCTCGACGAAGCGCACCGGGCAGCCGAGGTGGGCGCAGCGGTTGGAGACCGCGATGAACTCCTTCGGGTTCTCGCCCAGCTGCTTGGCGCCTTTGCGCACGTAGGCGGTCGTCTTGCCGGCGTCGCCGATCCCCTCGGTTTCGGTGAAGACGACCTGGCGGTAGGTGTCCACCACGAAGTCGTCGAGCGCCCCGACCGCCTCCCAGCGTTCCTTGCCGCGGTGGAAGATCGGCGCCACGGCGAAGCCGACCGCGGGCAGGACGATCGCTGCGCCGGCCACCCCGCCCAATCCCTGGACGGCGATCGTGAAGGCGCGACGGCGGGTCATCGACTCGCCCTCGAAGTAGCCGGGAGGGTCGGGCTTCGCCCGCTCGCCGGGACTCAGCTCGGCCCGGTCTTGCTTGTCCGCTTGGTCAGCCAATGGTCGCCAGGTGCAACGGGCGGGAGAGTTTATTGCCTTGGGCGTCCGTTAGCTTTGCTCGGGTGACGCTCCGTCATCCGGGGAGGCTGTTGGTCGTCGCGATCGTCGCGATCGTCGCGCTCGGGGTGCTGGGACGCGGCGTCGAGGATAAGCTGCGACCGACCTCGCTCAGCGTGCCGGGCACCGAATCGGGGCGGGCCGACTCCCTGCTGCACCGCTACTTCGGCAACAGGGCGCCCTTCGCAATCCTCCTCCAGGGCCCGCCGGCCGCGCTCGACAGGCAGGGCCCGGCGCTGATCCGGGCGCTGCGATCAGATCCCTCCGTCTCGACGATCTCGCCCTGGGACAGGGGCAGCGTCGCCCGTCTGCGCCCCGGCCCGCGGAAGGCGCTGATCCTGGTCGACTTCCACGTCGACGCCGAGACCGCGGTCCGCGACACCGTCCCCTACCTGGACCGAACGCTGGAAGAGCGCGTATCGCCGCCGGTCAGCGCTGCCGAGACCGGATTCGCCAGCCTCTCGCGGGCGATCGAGGACGAGTCCGTCCACTCGACCGAGGTCGCCGAGCTGATCGCGATCCCCTTCCTGCTGGTGGTCCTGCTGCTTGTCTTCCGCTCGCCGATCGCCGCGGCGATTCCGCTCGCCTTCGGGGCGGTGACCGTGATCTCCTCGCGCGGCGTGCTGGCGATCGCCTCCGGCTGGGTCGCGATCGACGGCTTCGCGCTGACCGTCGCCTCGATGATGGGCCTGGCGCTGGGGGTCGACTACGCCCTGCTGATGGTCTCGCGCTTCCGCGAGGAGCTGGCGGGCGGGGCGACCCCGCTGGAGGCGGCGCGGCTGACCCGTCGCACCGCCGGTCGGACCACCGCCTTCGCCGGCTCGACTCTGTTCCTGGCGATGCTGGTGACGCTGTTCGTGATGCCCGGAACCCTGCTCGTCTCGCTGGCCGGGACCGCGATCGTCGTCACCGCGATAAGCGTTCTCGTCGCCGCCCTGGTCGGACCGGCGCTGCTCGTCCTGATCGGACCCAACGTCGACCGCTGGCGGATCGGGCCCAGCCGCGACGGCGCCGGCGTGATGGCGCTGGTCGCTGGGGCGCTGAGCCGGCCGCGCCTCGCCGTCTTGCTGATCGGTCTGCTCGTGCTGGCGCTGGCCGTGCCGGCGCTCGGCCTGAAGACCGGGCCGCCGAGCGTCGAACAGCTCCCCCCTTCCGACCCCGCCCGCCAGGAAGCCGAACTGATCTCCGACGCGGTCGGCCCGGGCTTCGAAGCGCCCTTCGTGCTGGTCGCCGTCACCGGCAGGGGGCCGATCACCAACCCCTACCGGCTCGCCGCGCTGACCCGCTGGCAGAAGCGGATCGCACGGGACCCGGGGGTGCAGGCGGTGATCGGCCCGGCCCAGCTGAAGCGCCGGGTGGAGCCGCTGCGCAAGAGCGGCGAGAACCTGCTGGCCGGCCGGGGCGAAGCGAACCCCCAGAGGCTGAGGAAGCTGGGCCGCAACCTCGGCGGTGCCGCCAACGGGGTCGGCCGGCTGCGCGCCGGGCTCTCCAAGGCGGCCTTCGGCGCCGGCCTGCTCGCCACCGGCTCGGGCCGGGCAGGGGAAGGGGCGAGGCAGATCGAAGGCGGCCTCGCCCGCGCCGCCTCCGGCGCGGAACAGGCGGTCGGCTCCACCGAACGCCTCGCCAGCGGCTCGGGCCGCCTCGCCGAAGGACAGCGCCAAGCCCAGCTCGGCGCCTTCTCGGTGAAGGGGGAATCGGCGGACCTGCTTGCCAGCCTGCGCGGCAACTCGCTCGCCCGAGCGCGGAAGCTGCGCACCGACTTGAAGCGCCTGGCGGCGGCCGACCCCTCGCTGGCCGCCGATGCTCGCGAAGCGCAGCGGCTGGTCGAAGCGCTGTCGATCGCCCGCAACGAAGCGCAGCGGCTCGGGCGCCGATCGAGCCGCCTCTACGACGGCCAGGTGAAGCTGGCCAACGGAGGCGCCGAGCTGCACAGGGGGGCGAAGCGCCTGGCGGACGCGGCGAAGTCACTGCCCGGCGGTCTGCAGCGACTGGAAAGCGGAACTTCGGAACTGGTCGACGGCCTCGTGCAGCTGAAAGGGGGCGCCGGCTCGCTTGAAGAGAGGCTGGCCGAAGGCTTCGAGCGCTCGCGCCCCCTGCAGAGCGGCCTGCGCCGCGCCCGCGTCAGGGTTTCGGTCAGCGCCGATGACTTCGAGCGCAAGGTCGACCGCCTGCGCCGCTCCTCGCCCGGGATCTTCGACTCCGGCTACTTCGTCCTCTCGGCGCTGCAAGGGGCACCGCCCGAAAGCCGCAAACGCGCCGGGCGGATCGTCGACCTCGAACACGGCGGCCAGGCGGCCCAGCTCGTCGTCATCCCCCGTTATACGTTCAACACGCCGGGGTCGGAGGCGCTGAACGAGCGGCTGAAGCGCGACGCCGGCCGCCTGGCCGCGGTCACCGGGACGACCACCGGGGTGAGCGGCAGCGCGGCGGAACTGATCGACTACACCAACGTGATCTCGGAGCGGATCCCGATCATGATCGCGGTGATCACGCTCGCCACCTTCGTGATCCTCGTCGCCATCCTGCGGGCGCTGCCGCTGGCGGCGATCGCGGTGGCCCTCAACCTGGTCACGGTTGCAGTCGCATTCGGCGTCCTCACCCTGCTCTTCGACGTGCCGCAGGGCTGGCCGCTGGGCGGGCGCAGCTACGTCGACGCGATCGGCGCGGCGGGGATCTTCGGGATCGTCTTCGGGCTCTCGATCGATTACGCCGTGTTCCTGCTGATGCGGATGCGCGAGCACTACGAGAACGGCGCGCCCAACGAGGAGGCGGTCGGCTTCGGCCTGCGGCGGACCGCGCGGGTGATCACCGGCGCCGCGGCGATCATGGCGGTCGTCTTCGTCGCCTTCGCCGGTGCCAAGATCGCCACCGTCAGCCAGCTCGGGGTCGGGCTGACCGTGGCCGTGGTGCTCGACGCCACGGTGGTGAGGATCGTGCTGCTGCCGGCGCTGATGCTGCTGCTCGGCGATCGGGTCTGGTGGCTGCCGGCGCCGCTGCGCCGGATCCTGCCGCAAATCGATATTCACAGCTCCCGCACCGGTTAGGAGATGAAGGATCGTAGAAGCCGGTGTATTTTTCGTATGCGGCTTTGACGGGAGGGGTGCCGACGTGCGCTGCGCGCCGGCCGGCCTCCGGAACAAACAGGAGGATCGATTCAGGTGGGAAGCTCTTTGAGGAAACCGTCGCTGTCCCTGCTGGGACTCGCCGCGGTCGTCGTGCTGCTGATCTCTGTGCCCGTCGCAGTGGCAATCGTCGCCGCGCCGACCCGCGACGAATACGCCGCTGCGGTCGAGCCGATCTGCAAGACCAACTCGCAGGCCAGCTCGCGCATCCTCAAGGGCGTCAAAGGCCAGGTGAAGAGCGGCGGGCTCGTGCCTGCAGGCAAGCGTTTCATTCGCGCCTCCGCGGCGCTGGGCAGGACGATCGGCCAGATCGTCAGGGTTCCCCAACCGCCGGCCGACAAGGCGAAGCTGACGAAGTGGATCGGCTATCTGAAGCGCGAGCAGAGCTACCTGCGCAAGATCGGCAAGTATCTGAAGGCAGGGAAGAAGGGCAAGGCTCAGCACGAAGCGGTGGAACTGAACAGCACCAACAGCCGTGCTAACAACACCGTGGTCGGCTTCGGCTTCCACCAGTGCAGGATCGAATCCTCGAGGTTCCTCTAGCATGAGGTCCGCCGGACCGATCGCGGCGGCGCTGCTGGTCGCGCTCGGCGTGGCCGCCGGCGCGCGGGGCGAGGTGCAGCAGAAGGGGAACCTGATCGTCGCCTTCGATGGGGGCATCTCCCCCCACGCGCTGCCGCGCAGCAGACCTGCGCCGGTGGCGGTCAGCGTCGCCACCACTCTCAGCACCTCCGACGGTGCCGATCCGCCCCCGCAGCTGCGGCAGATCTCGATCGCGATCAACCGCGACGGGAAGCTGTTCGACCGCGGCCTGCCGACCTGCCGGTTTCGCAGGATCCAGCCGGCGACCATGGTGGCCGCCCGCAGGGTGTGCGGCGGGGCGATCATCGGCAGCGGCCGGGTGCGGGTGCGGGTGCGCCTCTCCAACCAGCGGCCCTTCACCCTCGATGCCCCTCTGCTCGTCTTCAATGCGCGGCGATCGGGCGGGCACCGCCGATTCTTTGCGCAGATCTACGGGCGCCGCCCGCCCTCCTCCCTCCTCCTCGCCTTCAAGGTCCTGAAGGGGACGGACCCGTTCGGGACCGTGATCAAGACGACGCTGCCCAAGTCGGCCTGGAAGTGGGCCTACGTGACGTACTTCAGCATGCGGCTGCGCCGCACCTACACCTACGAGGGTCAGCGCCGCAGCTATGTCAGTGCCGCCTGCCCCGCGCCAGCCGGTTTCCCAGGCGCCGTGTACCCGTTCGCTAGCGCCAACTTCGGGTTCGCGGGAGGACGGCGGGTCCGCTCGACGCTGATCCGCGACTGCAAGGTGCGGTAGCCGTCAGCCGCCGATCGCGGCGATCGCGTCCCGCCACAGGGCCGGGACCCCGGCCTCTCGTTCTTCAGTGTGAAGCCGCGCGCAGTCGCTGATCAGGTCGGCGAGGACGCGGACCGCCTCCGCGTCGCCGAGGGCGCTGAGACGTTCGATGCCGAGCGCGTAGAGGTAGTCGCCGGCGAGCAGGGACAGGTCGGCGTCCTGGCCGGCCAGCAAACGCGGCTCCCCGTAGTGGAGCAGGTAGCCCTCGCGGACCGACTCGACCACGAGCGCGTACTCGGCCGGCGCCGCTGCGGCGCGGGGCCCGGCGGCCACGAGCGGGCCGAAGACCGGCTCCTCGCGCGGCTCGATCACGTGAGGTGAGATCGGCGTGCCCTCCTCGCGCAGCTGCGCGGCAAGCAGCGCCAGGGCTGCGCCGGGTTCGTTCACAGCGTCGCCTCCTCGAGCGCCTCGCTCGCCGCCTCCAGGGTGCGGTCGATCGCCGCCTCGTCGTGGGCAAGCGAAACGAACCAGGCCTCGAACTGCGACGGCGGCGGGTAGATGCCGCGCTCGAGCATCGCGCGGCAGAAGCGGGCGTGGGCGTCGACGTCGCAGGCCGACGCCGCGGCGAAGTCGGCGATCGGCTCGGCGGAGAAGAAGAGGGTGAGGAGTCCGGGGGCGGAGGCGACCCGCAGGGGGCGATCGGCCGCCAGCTCGGCGAACCCGGCCGCGAGGCGGTCGGTCAGCGCCACCAACCGCTCGTAGGCGGCGGCGTCGAGCCGGCGCAGCGTCGCCAGGCCGGCGGCCATCGCCAGCGGGTTGCCGGAGAGGGTGCCGGCCTGGTAGACGTCGCCGGCCGGCGCGACCCGCTCCATCGCCTCCGCCGGTCCGCCGAAGCAGGCGGCTGGCAGCCCGCCGCCGATCACCTTGCCGAACACCGTCAGGTCGGGCTCAACTCCGTAGAGCTGCTGGGCGCCGCCCGCCGCGACCCGGAAGCCGGTGATCACCTCATCGAAGACGAGCAGCGCGCCGGCCTCGCGAGTCGCGTCGCGCAGGAACTCGAGGAAGCCGTCCTCGGGCGGGACGACTCCCATGTTGGCGGCGATCGGCTCAGCCAGCAGGGCTGCGACCGGGTGCTCGTCGAGAGCGCGGGAGACCGCGGCGCGATCGTTCCAGGGCACGACGACCGTGCCCGCGGCCTGGGCGGCGGTGACACCCGGGCTGGCGGGGATCGCCAGCGTCGCCAGGCCGGAGCCTGCGTCGGCCAGCAGGCCGTCGGAGTGGCCGTGGTAGGCCCCGGCGAACTTGACCACCGCCTCGCGGCCGCTGACCGCCCGGGCGAGGCGGACTGCGGCCATCGCCGCCTCGGTGCCCGAGCTGGTCATCCGCAGCATCTCGACCGAGGAGACGCGGGCGGCGACCTGCTCGGCCAGTTCGACCTCGGCCTCGGTCGCCGCGCCGTAGCTGGTGCCGCGCGCGGCGGCGGCGGCGACCGCCTCGACCACCTCCGGGTGGGCGTGGCCGAGGACCAGCGGGCCCCAGGAGCAGACCCAGTCGACGTAGCGGTTGCCGTCCACGTCGACCAGCTCGCAGCCCTCGCCGCGCTCGACGAAGACCGGCTCGCGCCCGATTCGCCGCATCGCCCGCACCGGCGAGTTGACCCCGCCGGGCAGCACGCGGCACGCGCGCTCGTACAGCTCGGAGCTACGAGTGGTCAGTTTCCCACCGGGCGTAGTCGTCGGTGAAGTACTGGAGGCGGATCTTCTTGTACTCGGTCGAGGAGTAGAGGGTCGCGCGGTCGTCTGCGCCGATCCCGCACTCGGCGGCGATCGAGTCGAGGATCGCGTCGCACTCCTCCTTCGAGCGGCCGTGAGCCATGGTGAAGATGCTGTAGGGCCAGTCCTCGTAGGTGGGTCGCTGGTAGCAGTGGGAGATGCCGCGGAAGGAGGCCATCCGCCGGCCGGTCTCCAGGATCTCCCCCTCCGGCACCTTCCAGACCCCCATCCCGTTTGCAGAAAAGCCGGCGCGGCGGTGGTAGAGGATCGCCGCGACGCGGCGCAGAAGCTTGCGGTCGACCATGCCGCGCAGCCGCTCGAGCAGCGTCTCGGTCGGGATTCCAAGCTCGGCCGCCGCCTCGTCGTAGGGGCGCTCGACCGCCGCCATCGGCCCCTGCAGGGCGCGGATCGTCGCCACGTCGTCGGAGTCGTAGGGCTGGCGCTCCAGCGCGCGCGGCGGCGCCGCCTCGACCGCCGCGGCCAGCGCCTCGGTGCCCTTCTCCATCTCCAGGTTCATGTTGATCTTGAACAGGGTCAGGGTGGGGAGCTGGCGCATCGACTCGGCGCCGGTCTCCTCGCGCAGCGCCGCCAGGGTCCCCTCCATGCCCAGCTCGGAATCGGGCGGGACGGCGATCGTGAACCAGAGGTTGAAGTCGTGGGTGCGGAGGTAGTTGTGGGAGACGCCGGGGTGGGCGTTGACCGCCGCCGCGGCGCGCTGCGGATGCTCGCCGTCGACCTTGGCGGCGACCAGCATCGACTCGTAGCCGAGCGCCCGGGTGTCGAAGATCGGGGTGATCTCGCGCACGATCCGCTCATCGAGCAGCCGCTGCGTGCGGGCGAGGATCTCGTCCAGCTCCAGATCGGCCTCGGCGGTGAGCGTCGCGAACGGCTCGGGGTGGAGCGGGAAGCTCGACTGCAAGAGGTTCATCAGCCGCTTGTCGGCCTCGTCCAGGGGGATCGCCGCCCCGTCCTTGCGGGCGCGGGCCTTCGATTGCGGGACCTTTACCGGAGCCACGCGGCGGCCTCCTTCGCGTAGTAGGTGACGATCGCGTCGGCGCCGGCGCGGCGGATCGCGGTCAGCGTCTCCAGCACCGCGGCCGGCTCGTCGATCCAACCGTTGGCGGCGGCCGCCTTCAGCATCGAGTACTCGCCCGAGACGTGGTAGGCGGCGAGCGGCGCCCCGGTCTCCTGCTTGACGCGGCGGACGACGTCGAGGTAGGGAAGCGCCGGCTTGACCATCAGCATGTCGGCGCCCTCCTCGAGGTCGAGCTGCGCCTCCCGCACCGCCTCTGCGGCATTGGCCGGGTCGAGCTGGTAGCCGCGCCGGTCGCCGAACGCGGGGGTCGACTCGGCGGCATCGCGGAAGGGGCCGTAGAAGGCCGACGCGTACTTGGCGCTGTAGGCGACGATCGGCACCCCGGCATGGCCCTCCTCGTCGAGCTGGTGGCGGATCGTGCCGACCCGGCCGTCCATCATGTCGCTCGGCGCAACCGCGTCGGCGCCGGCATCGGCGTGGGTTATCGCCGTTTTCGCCAGCAGCTCGAGCGTCAGGTCGTTGTCGACCTCGCCGTCGCGGACGAAGCCGCAGTGGCCGTGCGAGGTGTACTCGCAGAGACAGACGTCGGTGATCACCGTGAGGTCGGGGTGGGCCTCCTTCAGCGCCCGCACCGCCATCTGCACGACTCCCTCGTCGTCGTAGGCGCCCGAGCCGGACTCGTCCTTGCTGGCGGGGATGCCGAAGAGGAGGATCGCGCCGATCCCCGCCGTGGCGATCTCGGTCGCCTCGGCGACCAGCTCGGAGATCGAGAAGCGCTCGACGCCTGGCATCGCGGAGACCTCCTCGCGCACCCCCTCGCCGGCGACGACGAAGGCCGGCTGGATCAAGTGCGACGCGGAGAGGGCGGTCTCGCGGACCAGGGCGCGCAGGGTCTCGCTGCGGCGCATGCGGCGCATGCGGGTGCTCGGGAATGGCATCGGGTGCGAGTTTAGGGGAGGGCGTCGGTAGCGTTCGCGCGAATGGCGGGAGCTGCAACGGCCGCGCTCGAGGCTCACCAGCTGGTGAAGCGCTATGGCGAGCGCGAAGCGCTGAAGGGGGTCGACCTCACCGTCGACCCCGGAGAGCTGGTCGCAGTGATCGGGCCGAACGGGGCCGGGAAGACGACGCTGCTCTCGATCCTGGCCGGGATCGTCGAGCCGGATGGCGGCGAGGTCAGCTCGCCGAACGGGGAGGTCGGCTGGGTGCCGCAGCAGGCGGCGCTGTACCGGCGGCTCACCGTGGAGGAGAACCTGCTGCTGTTCGCGCGGCTCGAGCGGCACGGGGACCCGCGGGGGTCGGTCGAGGAGATGCTCGAGCTGACCGACCTCCGAGAGCGCCGGAACGAGATCGTCGCCCGCCTGTCGGGCGGGAACCAGCAACGGATCAACATCGCGATCGGGTTGCTGGCCCGGCCGGTGGTGCTGCTGCTCGACGAGCCGAGCGTCGGGCTCGACCCGCGCCAGCGGGCGCGACTGTGGGGCTTCGTCGCGGCGCTGGCGGAGCGCGGCACGACGGTGATCTTCTCGACCCACGACATCCAGGAGGCGGAGCGCTACGGACAGCGGGTGCTGGTGCTCGCCGACGGCGAGAGCCTCTTCGACGGGACCTCCGGGCAGCTGCGCGAGGCAGTGCGCGAGGCGGCGCCCGAAGCGGCGGGCAGCGACTTCGAGACGGCGTTCGTGACCTTCCTCCAGCACAGGGGACATTGAGCAGTGCGCGCGGAGGGAGCATCCATATCTGATTCTTTGCGATCGAAGCGCCTGCGCAGCGCGATGTTCTTGCTGCTCAAGGACCTCCAGATCCTGCGCCGCTCCCCCCTGCAGGCGGTGCTGTTGGTTGCCTACCCGGTCGTGATCGCCCTGCTGATCGGCTTCGCGATATCGCGCGAGCCCGGCGAGCCGAGGGTTGCCTTCCTCAACGAAATCCCGCCCGGCGCGCGGGTCGCCGCCGCCGGGTCGCAGTTGCAGCCGGTCGGGGTCGACAAGCGGATCTGCGGCCGGGTCGAGTGCGTGCCGGTCGGCAGCCGCGAGGCCGCCGAAGCGAAGGTCCGCTCGGGCGACGTGCTCGCGGCGCTGATCCTGCCGGCCGACCTGGTCGACCGGCTCAACTCCCTCTCCACGCTCAACCCGGAAACGCCGGAAGTCCAGGTGATCGTCAACGAGGAGGACCCGCTGAAGGCGCAGGTGGTCGACGACCGGATCGAATCGCTGCTCGGCCAGGCGAACCTTCTGATCGCCAAGCAGATCGCCGCCGAAGGCGGCCGCTACCTCGACCTGGTCGTGAACGGGGGGCGCTTCGACGTGTTCGGGACGCCGGTCGAGATCCTCGGCCTGCGGACCGCGGCGAAGGTCCTGCGGGGCCTGCGGACGGCGGTGCCGCCGGCCCAACGCCCGGCTCTCGACCGGGTGGTCCGCTTCGCCACCCTGGCCCGCGACAACCTCGACGTCGCCTCGCCGCTGATCGATCGGCTGGCCGAGCCGATCGTCGTCGACAAGAAGACGGTCAACGCCCCGACGCCGCCGCTGGAAGTCTTTGCGATCGCCGTTGCGGCAGCGCTCACCATGACCTTCGTGACGCTGCTCCTGGTCGCCGGCTCGCTCGCCCTGGAGCGGGAGGAGAACACCTTCCCCCGCCTCACCCGCGGCCTCGTCTCGCGCTCGGCGCTGCTCGGCGAGAAGGTCGGCCTGGGGATCGCCGCCGGGCTGGCGGTGACGTTGCTGATGCTGGCAGGAGTGCAGATCTTCGTCTCGCTCGACTGGAGCCGGTTCGGCCTCTGGCTGGTCGCGATCCTCGCCTCGGGCGCGGCGCTGGGCTCGGCGGGCGCGGCGCTGGGCGCCACGGCGCGGGACGTGCGCGCGGTCTCGCTGCTCGCCTTCATGGTCTCGCTGCCGATCGCCCTGCTCTCTCTCGTCCCCTCGGGGGCGGTCGGCGCGAGCGTCTACGACGCGATCCGGGTCGTCACCGCGGTCTTCCCGTTCAAGCCCGCGCTGCAGGCGATGACGGCGGCGCTCGACGCGAACGGCGGCGGCATCGGCGGCCCGTTACTGCACCTGGGGATCCTGATCGTCGCCTACGGCCTGCTCGCCCGGCTCGCCCTACGCCGCTTCTCGGCGGTCTAGATGCTCGGCCTTGCCGACGCCGGTAGGGCCTCCCTGCCTCGCTCTCTCCACTCGTCCTTACACCGTTTGGGGTCGTTCGTGTGCCAGGCGCGGTACTTGGGGAGGACGGCGCCGAAGTAGATCGTTGCGGCCACGATCGACGCCGCTGCATAGACCCACCACGGGAAGAAGCCGAGGCCGAGGTGCGCGGGCGGTGCAGCTTTCGACCCTTCTCGGTGGTCGTCCACTGTTCCGACACCGTCTATCTCGTAGCCGCTCCGCGGTCGTTCAGCTCGCCGGCGAGCGTGCCGTGGAAGACACGTCGGGCGCGGTGGCCCCTGGCCCGTTGTTTGGCGGTGTTGCCGTGAGTCAGCCGGAGCGGCTGCTTGGGATCAGCGTTGATGGTCGGCCTTCGAGTGGTAGCGATGGGGAGCCGACCAGCGCTCGCCCTGGCTGCCGGGGGACTGGGGCGAGCGGCCCTCGCCGGTCGAGTTCCCCCACCGCCCCGGCCAGGTCGCCCAGGGGCCGAACTCGCGCCACTGGACTGAGTCCAGCACCTCGCCATTGCCGTCCCCCTCGTCGCCGATCTCGGGGAGCTGGTCGACCGTCGCGAAGTAGTTGGCGTGCGAGCCGAGCGCGACGTAGACCACCGGGCGGCCGTCGCGCAACTCCACCTCCCACCACATCCGCGAGCCGCCCGAGTGGTGCTGGGAGGCGGTCATGCAGACCGGCTGCTCGCCCGCGTAGCCGACCTGGACGAACTCCCAGTCGCCCTCGTGGTTGCCGGTGACCAGCACCTTCTTCGGGTTGTACAGGTACCAGAGCCAGTGCTGGACCCAGTCGAGCCCGCCGCCGCGGACCGTGCGCCGGTAGCCGACCTTGCCGAACTCCGCCTGCATCCGCCCCTCGTAGCTCAGCGGGTGGGGAGGGAGGTTCATCCGCCCGCCGTCGCCCGGCAGCGCGTCCAGCGCGACCGGTCCGCCGTCGCTCCCGTCCGGCTTGACGAGCTTCGCGTCGAGCGCCTCGATGCTCTCCACCGCGAGTGGTTTGAACTCCTCCCGCGAATCGACGACGAAGAGTGGACTCTGGCCGTCCCCCAGGGGCATGGTTCAGCCAATCTAAGCGATCTAACACTGTTAGCGCAAGGGCGTCTGCGCCTTTCGTCTCAACGCCTCCGTGCAGCGGCGAGCCAGGCCCGGATCGGCAACGCACTCCTCGATGAACCGGCTCAGGGTGCGCTCCGGACAGTGGCCGTCGCGCACCCGTTCCAGCACTTCGCGCTGGCTCATCGCGGGGAGCGTCCTGCCTCGCGCCGCGACCCCCGAGAGGGCGACCGCGGAGTCGCCGACCAGCAGGCAGCCGTGGCGGCTCGCGAAGGCGGAGAGCGCGTCGGGGTAGCGGCCGTCCTCGAAGCGGCAGACGTCGGCGGGCAGTTCGGCCAGCTCGTAGTTCGGCTCGGTCGCCGAGATCAGGCCGAGCTGCTCGGCCGTGAGGTGGACGACGAAGACGGCCGCCTCGGTCCCCGGGCTGCGGAGGAGCGTCGCCGGCACCGAGCCGTAGGCGGAGATGTGAGCCGAGTAGGCGACGTCGTAGTCCTCGATCGTGGCGCGCAGGATGGGGACCGGATCGCTGTTGCCGGCGAGCTTGCGGGCCAGCGCCTCGGGCGCCGCGTTGGCGCCGTAGGCGAGCAGGGCGACCCGATCCGAGAGGTCGACGTCGACATCGCCCGGCGCCAGGGTTCGCGCGCCGATCTGGACGAAGGAGCGCCTTGGGATCGCGTAGGGGTAGCCCAGCGCCCGCCGCACGACCTCGCTCTGCTCGTCCATGGCCTCTCTCCACCCGTCGATGTCGTCGTTGCTCCCGCATAGCGAGAGCAGCTACGACCTCAAGGTGCAAGTATCGGGGATAGGGTCCGTCCCCATGAAGATCCTGTTCATCGGCGACGTGGTCGGCGGACCCGGTCGTCGCGGCCTGAAAGCGACGATGCCGGCGCTGCGCGAGCGGCACAGCCCGGACCTGACCATCGTCAACGGCGAGAACTCGGCGGGCGGGATCGGCATCACCGAGAAGACCGCGAAGGCGCTGTTCGACGCCGGCGTCGACGTGATCACCACCGGCAACCACGTCTACCGCCACCGCGAGGCCTACGACTTCCTCGACCGCGACGAGCGGGTGGTGCGCCCGGCCAACTACCCGCACGCCAACCCCGGACGCGGCTACCTGGTGGTCGAGGCGGGCGGGATGCGGGTCGGGGTGATCAACCTCAGCGGCGCGGTCGGGCTGAAAGTGGCCCGCTCGCCCTTCCACGAGGTCGACAGCATCCTCGAGCGAATCGAGGCGGACTGCATCGTCGTCGATTTCCACGCCGAGGTGACCAGCGAGAAGGTCGCGATGGGCTGGCACCTCGACGGCCGCGTCGCCGCCGTCTTCGGCACCCATACGCACGTGCCGACCGCCGATGCCCGCGTCCTGCCCCACGGCACCGCCTACATCTCCGACGTCGGCATGACCGGCTCCCGGACCAGCGTGCTCGGGGTCAAGCCGGAGCAGGTGCTGGAGGCGATGATCACCCAGATGCCGGTCAAGTTCGATACCGCGGACGACGACGTCTGGGTGATGGGGGCGGCGGTCGAGGTCAACGACGGGGGGCTGGCCGAGTCGATCGAGCAGGTGATGGTGCCTGCTCCTGCCGCAGGTTCGTAGCCGTGTGGGAGGGTCCGGCATCTGACCCTCCCTCCACTGACGACAGCGCAACCAGGAGCAGCGGGTAGAACCAGACGATGTAGAGGTAGAACCAGTGCTGGGCGGTCAGCTGGAGGGCGATCAGCAGGGCTGCCGATAAGGCGGCCATTTGGACCAGCGACTTGCGCTTCGGCCAGATGGCGGCGGCGGCGGCGAGAAGCCCGGTGCCGACCAGGAGGGCGATGCGCAGGGGCTCCAGGCCCGGGACCTGGCCCCAGATGCTGAACGGGGAGTCGCGGCCCGACTGGTAGGCGATCGTGCGGTCCCAGAAGCTGTGCAGGCCGGGGTCGATCGCCGGCCAAAGCAGCAGCAGCGCGGCCGTGGCCCCGAAGGCCAGGACGAACCTTCCGACCGCGCGCCCCGTCGCGCGGTAGGTGGCCAGCATCGGCACGAGAACCAGCGGCGCGAACTTGGTCAGCGCTGCCAGGGCCGACAGGGCGCCGCGCAGGGCCGGTCGGGTGAGCGCCAGCAGGACGGCGACGAGGAGCGCTGCGACCAGCGTGTCGTTGGAGTTGGACTGCAGCGCGTAGGCCGTGTAGGGGTAGGCGGCCCAGCCGAAGGCGAGGGTCGCGGCGAGCTTGCGGCCCCCGGGCCCAGGGCGGATGCGGAGGCCGAGCCAGATCAGCAGAGCGAAGGTCGCCAGGTCGAAGACGACCGCGGCGGCGTGAGCGGCGGGGAGGTCGTTCCAGCTGCCGGACCAGGGCCAGACCGCCTCGAAGGGGACGTAGGCGAGGTAGTTGGCCGGGCCGTAGGTGTCCCCCTCAGAGACGTCTTCGGGGAAGTTGCCGTACAGCGACTCGCCGTGGGCTACCCGGTCGGCGCCCACCACCCCCGCGTAGCCGACGTCGATCACGCCGGAGTCGGCGAGGTTGAGCCCGGCTCGGACGCCGACCAGGAAGAGGGCGGTGACGAGCAGCCAGGTGGCCGGCCAGGTGGGCCGGATCCCCTCCCCCCTCCCACGCACTCCGATCCACAGCGCCCGGACCAGCAGGTAGGCCAGGACCGGGTACTGCAACGGCACCGAGACGCCGATCTCCGCCCGGTTGAAGAAGAGGTTGGAGATCCCGAAGCCGAGCAGGACCAGCAGGTCGAGCGTCGCCACGCGCCACGGCCGCCGCCAGTCGACGAGGCCGAGCAGGAACAGCGCGCAGAGCGGCAGGAAGACGTATGGCGCGTTCAGCTTGTGCCCGAACGCGCCGGAGTAGCCTCGGGCCATCTTCCAGGCGACCTGGTAGCCGGTCCACGACTCGGTCACGCGGCCCGAAGCCGGGTCGACCAGCACCAGCGCGACCTCCTCGTCGCCGGCGAAGTACGCCACCTCCCAGTGCCCTTCGACCATCGAAGCGCTGTGCGTGAGCCCGCCGTTCTCCCGCCGCTTCTTGGCCACCTTCGAGTCGCGCTCGGCGACTCGAACTGCCTGCTGTTCGCTCACGCCTGCAGCCTGCGCCGGCGGGGCGATCAGCAGGGCGAGGACAACAGCCGGGGCGAGGAGCCGGGGGCAGCCTCGACCCCTCTTCACGAACCCGCACCGAAGTGCTCGAGGACGATCGGCGCCACGTCGCGCAGCGCCCACTGGTCGCGCTCATCGGGACGATCGGGCCCGCAGCCGACGAAGAGCAGCGGACCGAGCGAGTCGCCGCGATGCAGGGCGCCGTGGCTGCCGCCCCCGGCGTGGCTGACGCCGCCCCAGTCGACCGCCTCGTAGCCGGGTAGCAGCGAGAGGACGAAATCGCCGGCGTTGGGCGCGGTCAGGGCCGCGTGGACCCGGGCGAGCGGGTCGGGGTACTCCTCGCTGATCAGGCGGCCGTCCTCGACGATCGCCAGCAGCGCCTCGAGATCGCCGTCGACGTCCCAGCGGCGTCCGCGCAGGTCGGCGACCTCGCGACCGGGGCGGAAGCGCAGCCGTCGCCCGCGCCGCTCGACCACGGCGGTCGCTCCCGCCCCGGGCGGCAGGCCCACGTCGCGGCGGACCAGCGGCTCGCCGTCGCCGTCCTCGAGCCAGCAGACCAGGTCGATGCCTTCCGTCTCGGCGAGGCGCTCTCCGACCTCGTCCGCACGGGCCCGCGGCCCCTCTCCCGGCAGCAGGTAGACGTGGGCGGCGCGGCCGGTCGGGCTGACCGCGAGCTGCGCCCGCTCGGGCCGGTCCTCCGAGGGCTCCAGCACGCCCCAGTCGCGGCCCAGCAGCTCGGCCAGCGGAAGGCCGCGGCTGACCGGCGTCTGGGCGTGGTCGGAGAGCAGGATCACGGCGTGCTCGGCGAGGAACTTTTCCTGCCCGCCGCCCGCCTCGACCAGCTTCGCGAGGCAGTGGTCGGCCCGGGCGATCGACTCGACGCTGGCGTCGGGGCCGTAGCGGTGCGAGAAGTTGTCGTTGTCGGGCAGCGAGAGGAGGAGGAAGTCGTAGCCGCCGGTTCGCTCCAGCTCCGCCGCGCAGCAGGCCGAGTAGCCGTCGCGGTTGCCGGGGATCGAAGTCGACTTGCAGGGCACCTCTCGGCTCGCGTAGAGGTCGCCGTAGAACAGCTCGGAGGGTCCCCAAGTGTGGTGGCGAAACTTGAGGCGCGTCGTCTCCACGGCCCGCCTCAGCAGCCCCTCGAGCGAAACCTCGTGGCGGTGGCGGCCGCGGTAGATCAGGAACGGCGTGCAGGCGGTCCGCACCCCGACGTCGTCCA
>Ga0210144_1000386_pt1 | contig 24421 bp, 25 predicted proteins | sample Muzzi_PWA_D2_FD_185532 | JGI IMG/M metagenome (GOLD analysis project Ga0210144, IMG submission 185532) | Wetland microbial communities from San Francisco Bay, California, USA, that impact long-term carbon sequestration - Muzzi_PWA_D2 (SPAdes) | ecosystem: Environmental > Aquatic > Marine >...
GCCGGCGTATTCGAGGATATGACCGTAGGTGGTGGCGGGATCATCACCATGCCTGGCGCGGATGGCGCGCCCGACCAGTGCCGCGGCCACCGCATACTGCAGGTCGGTCTCTTTCGGCACGCGCACATTCTCGCCGCGCACGATGGCATCGATGTCCGGCAGCTTGTCGAGGTTTTCGATGAACGCCGACAGCTCGATACCGGCCGCAGGCCCGACACAGGCCTGCAGTGCGCCGGTCAGCAACTCCTGCACATCGCCGAATTTATGCAGTGCGCGATGCGCGAACTCCCAGGAACGCGGTGACGGGAACGCCATCGGATTGTGCGCCGGGTCGAATTCGAACAGCAGTTCCGGGCGAAAGCGCAGAAAGGCGATCAGCCGCTCGTCGATGTGACTGGCATAGGCCCAGGCCACCCAGTCGTCGAGGTTGACGTCCACCTCGAAATGCGAGAAGCGATTCGCCAGCGGCGCCGGCATGGTATAGGTGACGCCGCGGTCGCCCTGGCGATTGCCGGCCGCGAAGATCGCCCAGCCATCGGGCACCGTGTAGGCACCGAGACGGCGGTCGAGGATGAGCTGGTAGGCCGCCGCCGAGACGCTAGGCGGCACCGAGGTGATCTCGTCGAGAAACAGGATGCCCTGCGTGCCATGTCGCGCGGCATCCGGCAGCAACGAAGGCACAGCCCACTCCACCCGGTCATCGACCCGGAACGGGATACCACGCAGATCGCTCGGTTCCATTTGCGACAGCCGCACGTCGATCACCGGCATGCCGTGGCGTGCCGCCACCTGCGCCACCATCTGTGACTTGCCGACGCCGGGTGGCCCCCACAGCATGACCGGGGTGTGTTGCGCGTGTATGGCGGCCTGGAACTCGCGTTCCAGCACGGTGAGCAGCTGGGCGGGACGCATGCGTAATCCTTGTGTCAGTCGGGTTGCGTCCTCATGCGGGACGCTGCGCGCATTTTACGGGTTTTACCCGGCAAAATCATGGTGCGCCGGTACAGTCACAACCAGCGGCCGGATTTGTCACGTCAGCGGCGGGTGGCGCAGAAATTCAGCAATTGCCGTGGCGGCAACGGACGGTTGTTCAACCAGTTGACGCGCCAGCGCAAACAGCGGGTAACCCGTTTCATCGACCAGTCCATACGTGCGCACCATGGCGAGCGTGTGGATGCCCTCGCCGTGCAGATCGCTTGCACCGTGCACCAGCTGTCCGCCGAGCTCGTGGTGGTGCGAGCCGGTGCTGGTGGCGGTCGTGACAAGATCGCCCAGTCCGGCCAGTTGCCGTGCGGTCCCGGCATGGCCGCCTGCGGCGGTCACGATGGCCTGCATCTCGGCGAGTGCCGCCACCGCAAGATATCCACGCACATTGTCGCCAAGCTGCAGGGTATCGGCGGCGCCGAACAGCATGGCATAGATATTCTTCAGCACCGAGGCCCAGGCAATGCCGTGCAGGTCATGCGAGTGAGCCAGCGACAGGGCACTGCCGGCATACAGGCTGGCAATTCGTGCAAACACCGCCTGCCGCGACACCCCGACCTGGGCAAAGGCCGGCCTGCCGGCGCGGATTTCCTCGGCAATCATCGGGCCGTACAGCACACCGAAATCGCGGCTGTTCGCGTAGACATCCGTCAGTATCCGCGGCGCCGGACGACCACTGGCGTCCAGCCCCTTCGCGACACTGATCGACACACTGCCGGCACCCAGGTGCGGCAGCACCCGGGTCGCGAGTTCCGCCAGCGGCGTGACCGGCACACAGTAGATCACGAACGCCGCATCCGCGGCGGCCTCTTCCAGCACAACGGGAGCGAGGTTGCCGACGGGGTGGCGGTTCCAGATACTTACCTCATGCCGACCGTCCAGCAGGTACTGCATGGCATGGCCCATCTCGCCATAACCGATGATCAGCACCTTGCTGGCGCGGATTTCACTCACCGGATGAATGAGCAGCAGTAGTCAGTCGGGCTGCCGACCCGCACGCTGAACGCGCTATTGGCCGGAACGTTGAATGACTGCCCGCCGCTGAGTGGGAGCCAATCCGGGCTGCCCGGCAATTGCGCCTGCAGATCACCGGAGAGGATTTCCATCATTTCCGCGTCGCCGGTATCGAAGTGGTACTCGCCCGGCTGCATGAAGCCCAGCGTCTTTACCGTGCCGTCCGCAAAGCGCAGGGTGCGGCTGGTGACGCCACCGTTGAAATAGACGTTGGCCTCCCTGACGATCGTGACGTTGTTGAATTCTGACATGTAGTCCCCTCTGTTGAGCATTGATTGCCGGCAAGGCGCGGGCACCCGTGCGCACACCTGCCACCGCGCATGTTAACACCCGGCAGAACGGCGTTATATCCGCCCCCTCACTCAACGTGTGCGGAAACGGCCAGGAATGTGCAGATGGCGGCGTCTCGCACCCCACTCGGTTACCCGCTCCCGCCCGCCCAGCACGTAACGTGACTGCAGCAGTGTCAGGCAGGCCAGGAAATTCCGGGGTGTTCCCGGGCCGGCAGCCGGAGAGAAGTAATTGGTGTGCTGGAAACCCGCGGCAGGCACATGTCAGCGCAGCGGCGTAACAGTGCCGTGCTCGAGAAAGTGCAGGTAATCGTCGATGATCAGATCATGATCAAACGCCAGCCGCGGACAGCGCTGTGGCAGATACAGTTCGAGGTGCCTGGCATCGTCGGCGGCAGCGGGCTCGCCGGTGGCCTCGGCAATGTATACCGGCGTGACGGTATGGCCACGCGGATCACGCGCCGGGTTGGAATAAATGCCCAGCAACAGCTTCAGGTGCACGTGCAGCGAGGTCTCCTCCAGTGCCTCGCGCACGGCGGCTGCCTCGAGCGTTTCACCCACATCGACAAAACCGCCGGGTATCGCCCAGCCATGCGGCGGGTTGCGGCGCTCGATCAGCACGATGGGCCGGCCGGGCCGGTCGGCCATCTCGATGATGGTGTCAACGGCCAGCGCCGGTGTTTCCGGTCGGCTCATGTGGAACCCTCCTGCTTGAAGCGATGGACGAGCCGGCGGGTGCGCTTGTCGGGACGCCGTGCGCGCTGCGTGACCCGGTGTCCCTCCAGCTGGCGTTGCGCGTACAGCGCGTGGCGCGCGGCCGCACTGGCCGCGCTCTCGGAATACAGCAGGCGCGCCTCCGGGGCCGGACGGCGTTGCCGCGCCAGCTGCTCGACCGTGATCTCGAAGCGGTAAGGTCCCTTCTGGATGGTCAGCACGTCTCCGGCCACCAGTTGGCGCGACGGCCTGGTGCGGTTCCCGTTGATATGCACCTTGCCGCCGTTGATCGCAGCGCTGGCCAGCGAACGGGTCTTGAAGAAGCGCGCCACCCACAACCACTTGTCGATACGCAGGGTTTCGCACTCGCTCCTGTTCATGAGCGCATTCTCACCCAACGGCGTGCGTAGTCCAAGTGGCCGTTACGCGTCGTCCTGCTGCTGCGCCAGCCAGCCGGCCCGCGCGCACTCGATGAACTGCTGGTAAGGCACGGCGCCATCGAGCCGGTGAGCGGGACTGAAAAACACGGTAGGCGTGGCGCGCACCCCGACATGCCCTGCAGCGGCCAGATTGGCCTGCAGGCGGCGGGCGTACGCCTCATCAGACCAGGCCGCCTCGACCGTATCCTCCGGCACACCGCATTGTGCCGCCAGCGTCCGCAGCACAGCCTCCGCGCCGATATTGAGTCCATCGGTGAAACAGGCCTCGAACAGGCGGCCGTGCAGGCGGTAGAAAATCTCCGGAGCCGTCGCCTTTGTGGCCTCGGCCAGCAGCAGCGCCTGGTGCGAGTTGGCGCTCACCGCGGGCTGTTGCAGCCGCACGCCCTCCTCCTCGGCCAGGCGCTGCAGGTTGTCCATCATCTGCTGCCAGCGCGCGTCACTGTAGCCCATTGCGCCGACCGGCTGGCCTTCAGCGGGAGTTTCGGGGTGGATTTCGACCAGCATCCAGTTGATTTTCAGGTCGTAATGATCACGCAGACGATTGAGGCGCAGATCGCCTATATAGCAGAACGGGCAGATATAGTCAGAGAAGACCGTTGCCAGCAAGATCGGCTTGTGCGGTTGTGGCATCCTGCCTCCCGAAAAAAAGCCCTCCCGTAACGGGAGGGAACACAGTTTCCGGCTGCCAGGGCAGCCCTGCAAAGGGGGTCAGTCGTTAGTCCCCGCTTCCAGCAAAAGGTTCAGCCGGTTGACGAACGCGACCGGGTCCTCGAGCCTGCCACCCTCGCTGAGCAGGGCCTGGTCGAACAGGACGTGCGCCCAGTCCGCAAAATGCCCGGCCTCCGGATCATCGTGCAGCCGGCTGACCAGCGGGTGGGCGGGGTTGATCTCGAGCACTGGCTTGCTGGTCGGCACCTCGTGCCCCGCCTGGCGCAACATCTGCTGCAGATGGACGGCCATATCCTGCTCACCCGTCACCAGACAGGAGGGTGAATCGGTCAGGCGCCGGCTGACCCGCACCTCGCTGACCCGTTCTTCCAGCACCTGCTGGAGGCGCTGCACCAGCCCGGCATACTCGCTCGCGGTCTTCTGCGCGGCTTCCTGCTCCGCGGAGTCTTCCAGTTTGTCGAGGTCCAGTTCACCGCGCGCCACCGAGGTCAGCGGCTTGCCGGCATACTCGGTGAGGTGCGAGACCAGCCACTCGTCGACACGGTCGGACAGCAGCAGCACCTCGATACCCTTGCGACGGAAGATCTGCAGGTGCGGGCTGTTCTGCGCCGCCGCGAAACTGTCCGCGGTAACGTAGTAGATGCGCCCCTGGCCCTCGCGCATGCGCGCGATGTAGTCGTCGAGTGCCACGTCCTGCGCGTCACTGTCGGCATGGGTACTTGCAAAACGCAGCAGTTTCGCGATGCGCTCGCGGTTGGCGAAGTCCTCGCCGGGGCCTTCCTTCATGACCTTGCCGAACTGTGCCCAGAAGGTCCGGTATTTCTCCGGTTCACCCTGTGCCATGCCCTCCAGCAGGCCCAGTATCTTTTTCACCGAGGCGGCACGGATGGTATCGATCAGCTTGTTGTGCTGCAGGATCTCGCGCGAGACATTCAGCGGCAGATCGTCGGAATCGACCAGGCCGCGCACGAAGCGCAGGTAGTACGGCATCAGCTGTTCGGCATCATCCATGATGAATACGCGCCGTACATACAGCTTGATGCCGTGGCGGCTGTCACGGTCGTACAGGTCGAACGGCGCGCGCGCCGGTATGTAGAACAGCGTCCTGTAGGCCTGCGTACCCTCGACATGGCTGTGCACCCAGGACAGCGGGTCCTCGAAGTCATGTGCCACGTGCTTGTAGAATCCCTGGTATTCCTCGTCGCTGATCTCGCTGCGCGGGCGGGTCCACAGCGCGGAGGCCTTGTTGACAGCCTCGTACGTGTCCTTCACGGCGTCCTTATCCTGCTGCTTCATCTCGATCGGCAGGGGTATATGGTCGGAATAGGTGTGAATAATGTTGCGCAACCGGTAACCGTCCAGCAGTTCATCCTCGCCCTCGCGCAGGTGCAGCACGATCCCGGTGCCGCGCGTGGCGCATTCGACGGTCTCCAGCGTATAGCTGCCGTCGCCGGCCGAGCTCCAGCGCACGCCCTGGTCCGCCGGCAGGCCGGCCTTGCACGTGGTCAGCGTCACACGGTCGGCGACGATGAAGGCAGAATAGAAGCCTACGCCGAACTGGCCGATCAGCCGGCTGTCTTTCGCCTGGTCACCGGTCAGGGATTCAAAGAACTGGCGCGTACCGGAACGCGCGATGGTGCCGATGTTGTCCACCACCTCGTCACGCGTCATCCCGATGCCTGTATCGGTGACGGTGATGGTGCGCGCCTCGCGATCGAAGTCGACCCGGATAGCCAGGCGGGTATCGCCGGCGTAGAGCGCATCGTTGGCGAGCGCCTCGAAGCGCAGCTTGTCGCAGGCATCCGCGCCGTTCGAGATCAGCTCGCGCAGGAAGATGTCCTTGTTGGAATACAGCGAGTGGATCATGAGGTTCAGCAGCTGCTTCACCTCGGTCTGGAATTCAAGGGTCTCCTTGTGGGCGTCTACTGTCATCAGTGCATTCTCCGGGTATGGCGTGTGCGAAACACATGGGGGCCATGGCGCTGTAATTCAAGGCCTTGCCATGCCCTCGTGGTCGAGCAGCCAGCGCTTGCGGCGCAAGCCCTCGCCGTGTGTCTGGCCGGCATAGCCGCCGAGTCCGTGTGCGGCCACCACACGGTGACAGGGTACGATCAAGGGCACCGGGTTGCCCCGGCAGGCGTTACCGACCGCCCGTGCGCCGCTGCCCAGCCGCGCCGCCAGCGTGCCATAGGTCAGGGTCTTGCCGGGTGGTATCGTCTGCAGCGCACGCCAGACACGTTGCTGGAACGGTGTCCCGTACAGCGCCAGCGGGACATTGAACGACGCTCCGCCGGACCGGAAATAGCGCGCCAGTTCGCGGGCCACCGTGCGTGCTGCCGGCCCGACCGGCGCACGCAATGCCGTGCGACTGCCGGTGAAATCAATCCGGCTGACCGCACTGCCCTCGAGACAGACGCCGATGCGCCCGACCGGGCTGTCGAGTACCAGCGCATAAGATGTATCGGTCATGACATATCCCCCAAACGAAAACGGGCACCCGCGTGGGATGCCCGTTGTGTGCATCGACCTGCCAGGTGACAGCCTCAGGACAGTTTTTCCTTGATACGGGCCGACTTGCCGGACAGCTCGCGCAGGTAATAGAGCTTGGCCCGGCGCACGTCACCCTTGCGCTTGACCTTGATCGAGCCGATGGCCGCGCTGTGTGTCTGGAACACGCGCTCGACACCCTCGCCGTGCGAGATCTTGCGTACCGTGAACGCTGAATTCAGGCCGCGGTTACGCTTGGCGATCACCACCCCCTCGAAGGCCTGCAGGCGTTCGCGTTCGCCTTCCTTGACCTTGACCTCGACCACGACAGTATCGCCGGGATTGAAATCCGGGATGTCCTTGCGTACCTGTTCCTGCTCAAGCTCTTCAATGATGTTGTTCATGACTGCATCCTCTGTTCCCGAACACGGGCCATTGATCACTCAATTACCCGACCTGTACTCGTTAATAAATTCGTCAAGCAATGCCTGCTGCTCGGCGCTCAACTGCAGCCGCTCCAGCAGGTCCGGGCGCCGCTGCCAGGTCCTGCCCAGCGCCTGCTTGTGACGCCAGCGGTGGATGGCGGCATGATTTCCGCCCAGCAACACCTCCGGCACGACCAGTCCCTCCAGCGCCTCCGGCCGCGTGTAGTGCGGGTAGTCCAGCAGTCCGTCCATGAAGGAGTCCTGCTCGGCCGATTCCGCATCACCCAGCGCGCCGGGCAACAACCGGGTAAGCGCGTCCATCACGACCAGTGCCGGCAGCTCGCCGCCACTCAGCACGTAGTCCCCGATCGACAATTCCTCGTCCGCTTCCAGTACCAGGAAGCGCTCATCCACGCCCTCGTAGCGGCCCGCCACCAGGATCAGCTGCTCACACCGGGCCAGCGCGCGAGCCCGCTCCTGGTCGAAGCGCCGGCCCTGCGGCGACAGGTAAATGACCTGTGACCGTGGCGCCTGTGCCCGTGCCGCCTGCACCGCCGCACGCAGCGGAGCAACCTGCATCACCATCCCGGGACCGCCACCGTAAGGACGGTCGTCAACGCTGTGGTGGCGATCCGTGCTGTAATCGCGCGGGTTCCAGGTCACCAGATCCAGCAGACCCTGCGCTATCGCGCGGCCCTGGATGCCGTGTCGGCTGTGTTCACGGATCATCTCCGGGAACAGTGTCACGACATCGATACGCATGCGCGTGTACTCAATAATCGGTGGTCCAGTCGACGCGGATGAGTCCGGCGTCAAGCTCAACCGACTTGATGACCTGGCCCTGTATGAACGGCACCAGGCATTCCTGCTCACCCCGGACGACCAGCACATCGTTGGCACCGGTTTCGATCAGGTGATCGACGTTGCCGAGTACCCTGCCATCCAGCGTCACGACCTGCAGACCGATCAGGTCACTCCAGTAATATTCGTCGCGCCCGGTTGCCGGCAATTCGCTGCGCCAGACGCCGACCTCGGCCCGGCTCAGTGTTGCTGCGGCATCGCGATCCGCATATCCGTCCAGCTGAACCACCAGTCCCTTGCCGTGCGGTTTGCCTTGCAAAACGCTCACTGCCTGCCAGCCGTCACCGCGGTGCAGCTGCCAGGTCGGATAGTCCAGCAGGGCATCCCGGGTGTCCGTGTACGGGATCACCCGGACCCAGCCCTTGACGCCGTAAGGACCGGCAATGTGTCCCATGACCAGCAGCCGGTCAGCGGCGCTGTCATTACCGTCCGACTGCGCGGCCATGCCCGCCTGCCGTACAAGTGGGCTTACTGTGCCCGCTGCTCCTTGAGCAGCTTGGCAACACGCTCCGATATCCTGGCGCCCTGGCCGGCCCAGTGCTCGGCACGCCCGGCATCGATACGCAGGCGGACTTCGCCTCCGGTGGCTACCGGGTTGAAGAAGCCGATGCGCTCGATATAGCGGCCATCACGACGGTTACGGCTGTCGGTCACCACTATGTGGTAGAACGGCCGCTTCTTGGCACCGCCACGTGACATTCTGATCGTCACCATATCAATCCGTCCTCTGAGAAAATATAGCCCGTGGCGCAGCCGCGGGTTATGACTGTATAAAGCCGCGCAATTCTACGCGATTTACGGGAAATGTGAAGAGCGGCGGGTAATTAACCCGGCCACAGCGCCGCCTGCAAGGATCCGGAACATGTCGGTATTTATTACAGCCGTATCCCGGCACGCCTGTCAGGACCTCACTGCACGGCTATCCTTTTGTTTACAGTGACTATCCTGATCGTCCTACCGGAGCCCGTGCCGGGCGCCGGGTGTCGGAATTCCTGACTAAATGCCGTCATCATCGCCGTCCCCGCACCCGGAGCTGTAGCATATTTATTTCACATCAGCATCTTATGTATTTTGGCACAGCAATTGCCTTGTTATTGCCGAGCGCAGAAAAAGCAGAATCCCGGGGGAGATTGTCCACCTGACAAGAACAACAGCTCATTGCACATTACAACAAGAACCGGTCTGCGCACGATCCCGGCATACAACACCACAACAGCCGACTGACGCCTGTGCGCATTATCAGACGGTGGCGAAAGCCACCGTTTTCTTTGGCCGTCAGTACCCAGACCGCCTGATCAGAACGGCAGCCCCATCGGCCCCTTGCCTTTCATCCCGCGCAACAGCTTGCCCATTCCGCCTTTGGACATCTTCTTCATCATCTTCTGCATCTGCATGTGCTGCTTGAGCAAGCGGTTGACATCCTGCACCTGGGTACCGGATCCGGCCGCGATCCGGCGGCGACGGGAGCCGTTGATAATGCCCGGGAAACTGCGCTCGCGCAGTGTCATGGAGTTGATGATCGCCTTCATCCGGTGCACCTGGTTGTCATCGACCATGGCATTTTTCGGCATCTGCCCCATGCCCGGAAGTTTGTCCATCAAGCCGGCCAGTCCGCCCATGTTGAGCATCTGCTCAAGCTGATCGCGGAAATCGTTCAGGTCAAAACCCTTGCCCTTGCTGAGCTTGCTGGTCAACCGGGCGACGGCCTGCTTGTCAACCTTCTGTTCGGCCTCCTCGACGAGACTCAGGACGTCACCCATACCGAGTATGCGCGAGGCAATCCGGTCCGGATGGAACGGTTCCAGCGCCGCGGTCTTCTCGCCCACCCCGATGAACTTGATCGGCTTGCCGGTGATGGCGCGTATCGACAGTGCGGCGCCGCCACGCGCGTCGCCGTCGGCCTTGGTGAGAATGACACCGGTCAGTGGCAGGGCCTCGTTGAAGGTGCGGGCGGTATTGGCGGCATCCTGGCCGGTCATGCTGTCGACCACGAACAGTGTTTCCACCGGATCGACGGCTGCATGCACACGCCGGATCTCGGTCATCATCGCCTCATCGATGTGCAGACGACCGGCGGTATCGACAATCACGACATCCAGGTGCTGCTTGCGTGCATGACTGACGGCGGCGCGCGCGATATCGACCGGATCCTGATCGGTGCGGCTCGGGAAAAATACGGCATCGACCTCGGTGGCCAGCGTCTGCAGCTGGTCGATGGCAGCCGGACGGTAGATGTCGCAACTGACCAGCAGCACGGATTTCCTGTCCCGCTCCATGAGCATGCGCGCGAGCTTGGCGGAACTGGTGGTCTTGCCGGACCCCTGCAGGCCGGCCATCAGGATAACCGCGGGAGGCTGCACGTTCAGCCTGAGCGCGTCGTTGGCATCGCCCATGACGTGCACAAGCTCTTCGTTGACTACCTTGACCAGCACCTGACCCGGAGTCAGGCTCCTGATCACTTCACGATCCAGCGCACGCGTGCGGACCCGGTCGATGAATTCCTTGACGACCGGCAGCGCGACGTCGGCCTCCAGCAGCGCCATGCGCACCTCGCGCAGGGCATCACGGATATTGTCCTCGGTCAGGCGGCCCTGGCCGCGCAGGTTGCGAATGGTGCCGGAGAGTCGTTCCGAGAGGTTGTCAAACATGCGTATTACCGTAGTTCATTGGTGGGCCAGTGCGCTGATTATACCGGCAATGCGGCCGCCGCGAGCAGCCCGGTACGGCACTTCAATGCCCGCTGCAGTTATGCGATGATGCGGCCATGAATGCGGTCCTGACCGGCATCCTCGCCATCACCCTGTATATCCTGTCCAGCGCGCTGCTGGTCAGCAGTCTGCTGCGCAGTGGCCAGTTCAGTTTCCGGCGCGGGCAGATCCTGCTGATCGGATTTGCCGCCGTGCTCATCCACGGCCTGTTCCTGTATCCGCAGCTGGTGACCCCGGCCGGCCTCAACCTGGGATTCTTTCATGCCGCCACGCTGGTCACCCTGACGACGGCGTTGCTGCTGGTAGTGGCCACACTGTTCGAGCCGGTCGAGAACCTCGGTATCGGGGTGTTTCCGCTCGCGGCGTTCAGCATTGCACTGACCCTGATCTTTCCGGGCACCCTTATCATCTCCGATTCCCGCATGTGGCAACTTGATTCACATATCCTGTTTTCCCTGCTGGCCTATAGCATCCTCGGACTGGCGGTCATCCAGGCCATCCTGCTGGCCATCCAGGACCGCCACCTGCACAACCGCCAGCCGGGCGGCTTTATCCGCGCCCTGCCACCGCTGGCCGTCATGGAGACGCTGCTGTTCCAGATGATCGGTGCCGGCTTCGTACTGCTCACGCTGGCGCTGGTAAGCGGGGCGCTGTTCCTGGAGGATATTTTCGCCCAGCACCTGGTGCACAAGACCACGCTGTCGATTATCGCCTGGATCCTGTTCGGGGTGTTGTTGTGGGGCCGCTGGCGGTTTGGCTGGCGCGGCCGCACCGCGATTCGATGGACTATTGGCGGTTTCATCTTCCTGATGCTGGCCTATTTCGGCAGCAAGTTCGTGCTGGAGCTGGTGCTTGCCCGCCAGGGCTGAGCTGACGCACGCGCCGTTTTTTTCGTACACTGTGGTCCAGTTGATCAACCTGAGGCGGTACCCGCTTGGATGACACCCCGCTGAGCGTGCTGTTTGCGGCGCTGTTTTTCCTGATATTTCTGTCCGCGTTCTTCTCCGGCTCGGAAACCGGGCTGATGTCGCTGAACCGCTACCGGTTGCGTCACCTGGCGAACCGGAAGCACCCGGGGGCGTTACGCGCGCAGAAGCTGCTTGAGCGCCAGGACCGGCTGATCGGCCTGATCCTGCTCGGCAATAACTTTGTCAACATTCTCGCATCCATCCTGATGACGCTGATCGCGCTGCGCGTCAACAATGATGCCGGCTTCATCTTTGCAGCCGGCATGGTACTGACCGTCGTCATCCTGCTGTTTGCCGAGGTCACCCCGAAGACACTCGCGGCCCTGCACCCGGAGCGTATCGCCTTCCCGGCCGCGTTTGTCTACGTCCCGCTGCTGAAGCTGCTCTACCCGCTGGTCTGGATCATCAACGGTATTGCCAACGGCCTGCTGAAATTGCTGGGCGTCCACCCCGGAGAGGGCGCCTCACAGGCGCTGACCCGGGAGGAACTCCGCACCGTGGTGATCGAGGCCGGCGCGATGATTCCGAAGCGCCATCAGGCCATGCTGCTGAATCTCATCGACCTGGAGCACGTGGCCGTCGAGGACATCATGGTCCCGCGCAGCGAGGTGATCGGCATCGACATCGAGGACGACTGGACTACGATTGCCAGGACCCTGGGCGACAGCCAGTACACGCGCCTGCCGCTGTACCGTGAAAACATCGACAACGTCATCGGATTTCTGCACATGCGTGATGTACTGCCGCTGCTGCATCGCGACGAACTCGACCACGCGGCACTGCAACGCATTGCCCGCGAGCCCTATTTCATACCGGAGACCACCTCGCTGAACCGGCAATTGCTCAACTTCCAGCGCAAGCACCGCCGCATCGGCTTCGCCGTCGATGAATACGGCGAAATCCAGGGACTGGTGACCCTGGAGGACATCCTCGAGGAGATCGTCGGTGAGTTCACCTCCGATCCGGCCGCCCGGATCGAGGACATCCAGCAGCAGGAAGATGGCAGCTGGCTGGTGGAAGGCTCGGTCAGCATCCGCACCCTGAACAATGTCCTGAAAATGTCCCTGCCTACCGAGGGCCCGCGCACCCTGAGCGGATTGATCGTCGAACGCATGGAAATGATCCCGGACACCAATACCAGCCTGCTGCTCGACAATCACCCGGTGGATATTCTCCAGGTCCGCGAGAACACGGTCAGGACCGTGCGCATTCACCCGGAGCTGGAGCGTCCGGGCGAACGGCACGACACGGACTCCGGGGCATGAAACTCCTGTTCAATCTGGATGTCATAGAGGGTAACCGCATCAAGGCGCAGCCCAGTGAGTACCTCAGATCCCTGCCGCGCGACCGGCAGGTCGCCGAGGTGACCGGCTTCCTGCGCTGGGCGCAGGCCGAGGCGCGCGACAATCCGGACCTGACCGCACGCGCCGAGGCCGAGATCGGCATTGCCACGGCGCGTGAATTTCTCGAGCGGCTTGGTGCACCACCGGATCCGGACAGCAGCGGGAGAAATCGCGATGAGTGACAAAATCCGCAAGAGCGATCAGGAGTGGCGCGCGCAGCTCACCCCGGAGCAATACCAGGTCACGCGCTGCCACGGCACCGAACGCCCGTTCACCGGGCAGTATCTCGCCTGCAAGGATGACGGCACCTACACCTGCGCATGCTGCGGGGCCGAACTGTTCCGCTCGGACGATAAATTTGACTCCGGCAGCGGCTGGCCGAGCTTCGTGCGCACGGGCAACAGCAACAACATCAGGACCCGCACCGACACCAGCCACGGCATGGTCCGTACCGAAGTGCTGTGCGCGCACTGCGATGCCCATCTTGGCCACGTGTTCGATGACGGGCCGGCACCGACCGGACAACGCTTTTGCATCAACTCGGTAGCGCTGGATTTCAGCAAGGACTGAAACCGCTCAGTCCAGCTCACCGAGAGCGTCGATCACCTGCGCCAGCCGGCTGAATGCCAGCACCTCGAGTCCGCGGATGGCCTGCTTCGGCCGGTTCGCGGACGGAATGATCGCGCGCCGGAGACCGTGCTTGACCGCCTCATGCAGGCGCTCCTGGCCGTTCGGTACCGGACGCAGTTCACCCGACAGGCCGATCTCACCGAACACGATCAGGTCATCCGGCAGCGGCTTGTTGCGGTAACTGGACAGCACCGCCAGCAGCACCGCGAGATCGGCCGCCGTCTCGCTCACCCGCACACCGCCGACCACGTTGACGAACACATCCTGGTCACCCAGCGCGAAACCGCCGTGGCGATGCAGCACTGCCAGCAGCATCGACAGGCGGTTCTGCTCCGGTCCCAGCGTGACGCGGCGCGGATTACCGAGCTGGCTGCGGTCGACCAGCGCCTGCACCTCGACCAGCATGGGCCGGGTGCCTTCCCAGGTCACCATCACCACACTGCCGGGCACCGGCTGTTCATGGCGTGACAGGAAGATCGCCGACGGGTTGTGCACTTCCTTCAGCCCGCCGCCGGTCATGGCGAACACACCCAGTTCGTTGACCGCGCCGAAGCGGTTCTTGACGGCGCGCAGGATACGATAACGGTCACCCGGGTCGCCCTCGAAGTACAGCACGGTATCGACCATATGCTCGAGTACGCGCGGCCCGGCCAGCGTACCCTCCTTGGTCACATGCCCGACCAGAAACATGGCGATACCGCTCTGCTTGGCGAAGCGCACCAGTTGTGCCGCACTCTCGCGTACCTGTGCAACCGAACCGGGCGCGGACTGCAACGTCCCTGCATACAGGGTCTGGATGGAGTCCAGCACCATGACCTGGGGACGCAGCCGGGCGGCAGTCGCGATAATCTGCTCGACCGCGGTCTCCGACAGCAGCTGGATGTCGCCGCGCTCGATACCCAGCCGCGTGGCGCGCAGGGAAATCTGCTCCAGGGACTCCTCGCCGGTGACGTACAGCGTGCCCAGCGTGGCGGACAGCGCGGCGAGCACCTGCAGCAACAACGTCGACTTGCCAATGCCGGGATCGCCGCCGATCAGCACTACCGACCCGGTCACCAGCCCGCCGCCGAGTACGCGATCGAGTTCCTGCAACCCCACCGAGTGGCGCGGCTGCTGCCCGGTCTGTACCGCGGACAGCGGCGTCACCTGCGCGGTGCCCGCACCGCTGTAGGCGGTGAAGCGCCGCGCCGCACCCGGCTGGACCAGCACGGTTTCGGAGAGCGTGTTCCAGCCGCCGCAGTCGCCGCACCGGCCGGCCCACTGCGGCGATTGCGCCCCGCAGGCACTGCAGGTGTAGCTCGTCTTCGTCTTCGCCATGGGCCGCCAGCTTAACCGGATTACCCGGCGCCGTCATCCGCGGTCCACCGGCCTGCTGCGGCAGGCAGGCATTCAGGGTTGCGTCATACGGCAGACAAAAATAACGTCGGGGAATTGCTCACCCGGTACCGGAAACCATGAAGATTGTGTAGCAGTCCCGTGTCAGACCGGCCCGATCAGTTCGGCATGTACGTTGCGGGAGCGGACCCGGCCAGGCGCATCCTGCGAGCCGATGTGATTGCACTCATATTGCTCAGTCATAGTGGTAACCCACGCGGGCACTGATGCCGCACAGCAACTCGTAGGCAATGGTACCGGCCCGCTGCGCGATCTCGTCTACCGGCAGCCCCGCCCCCCACAACACCACTTCATCACCCACGGCCGCGGTGGCCTGCGCACCAAGATCGATGCAGAGCATGTCCATCGACACGCGCCCGGCCAGCGTGGCCGGTTTGCCATTGACCAGCACCGGGGTGCCGGAGGGGGCATGCCGCGGATAGCCGTCACCGTAGCCAATCGCCGCCACTCCGATACGGGTGTCCTGTGGACACACCCAGTCGCCGCCATAGCCGATGGCCTCGCCCGCGCGCCGGTCATGCACGGCAATCAGTTCCGTGCGCAATGTCAGCACCGGTTTCAGGCCGAGGCCGTGCGCGTCACGATCGGCAAACGGCGTAGCGCCATACAGCATGATACCCGGCCGCACCCAGTCGGCGTGGCTGTCCGGCCAGGCCAGGATGGCGGCCGAATTGGCCAGCGTGCATTCTGCATCGAGGTCCCGCACCAGCGTGTCAAACTGCGCCAGTTGCCGTGACGTGGCAGTGTTCGCGGTTTCATCCGCGCTGGCGAAGTGCGTCATGAAGCGCACGTTCTGTATCTGCGGCAGCCGTGCAAGCCGGGCACGCGCGGCGCTGACATCAGCCGCTGCAAAACCAAGCCGGTGCATACCGGTATCGACCTTCAGCCAGACATCCAGGGCGCGCATCAGCCGACCCTGCTCGAGCAGGTCAAGCTGCCAGGCATGGTGTATCACCACATCCAGGCGGTAGCCGTTGACGAGCGCGATATCCGCGGCGCTGAACAGACCCTCGAGCAACACGATGCGCCGGTCAATACCGGCCTCGCGCAGGACGATTGCCTCTTCCAGTCCGACCACGCCAAAGGCGTCAGCCTCCGGCAGGGCCTGGGCAACCCGCACCAGGCCGTGCCCGTAGGCATTGGCCTTGATGATGGCGATGATCCGGCTGTCGGGTGCGGCGTGTCGAACGCGGGAGAAATTATGCTGCAGGTTGTCCAGCGAGATGTGCGCGCAGGCAGGTCGCGTCATTCAAACTCACCGCCGCCGTAATAGCTGTCGCGCGCGAGGTTCTCGAAGCGGGTAAACTGGCCGCGGAAGGTCAGCGTCACCTTGCCGATCGGCCCGTTACGCTGCTTGCCGAGAATGATCTCGGCCATCCCTTTCTGCGGACTGTCATCGTGGTAGACCTCGTCGCGGTAGATGAACATGATGACATCGGCATCCTGCTCGATGGCGCCCGATTCGCGCAGGTCGGACATCACCGGGCGCCGGTCAGTACGCTGTTCGAGACTGCGATTGAGCTGCGACAGCGCGATCACCGGGACATTCAGCTCCTTGGCCAGCGCCTTCAGGTTGCGCGAGATCTCGGAAATCTCGGTGGCGCGGTTCTCGCGCGTGTTCGCCACCTGCATGAGTTGCAGGTAGTCGATCACGATCAGCCCGAGGTTGTGTTCGCGCTTCAGGCGGCGCGCACGGGCGCGCAGTTCTATCGGGGTCAGCGCCGGGGTATCGTCAATATAGATGGGCGCGGAGTCGAGCAGGCTGACCGCCGAGGTCAGGCGCGGCCAGTCGTCGTCGTCCAGCTGGCCGGTGCGGATCTTGTGCTGGTCAATATGACCCAGCGAAGACATCATGCGCAGCGCCAGTTGCTCGCCCGGCATTTCCATGCTGAATATGGCAACCGGCACCTGGTTCTTGATCGCCGCATTCTCCGCAAAGTTCACCGCCAGCGTGGTCTTGCCCATTGACGGGCGGCCGGCCACGATGATCAGGTCGGACGGTTGCAGACCGGCGGTCTTTTCATCGAGATCGGTGAAGCCGGTTGACACGCCGGTAATGTGGTCTTCCTGTTGTGACAGCATGTCGATGCGGTCCACTGCAACTGCCAGCAGTGAACTGATGGAGCGAAACCCGCGCCGGCCACGCTTGCCCTGCTCGGCAATCTCGAACACCAGCTTTTCGGCATCGTCGAGCAATCCCGCCGAATCGCGGCCTTCCGGCAGGTAACCGCTGCCGGCAATACGGTTGCCGACCTCGATGAGCTGGCGCATCACCGAGTTCTCGCGCACGATCTCGGCGTAAGCCTTGATATTGGCTGCACTGGGGGTGTTCTGGACCAGTTGGCCAAGTGCGCTGACACCGCCCACATCCTCCAGCAGGCGATGCTGGTCCAGCCATTCCGACAGGGTAACCGCATCGAGCGGCCGGTTGCTCTCCGCGAGCTGGGCCAGTGCCCGGAAGATCAGCCGGTGGTCACGCCGGTAGAAGTCCTGTTCGCTGACGGCATCGGCCACGGTGTCCCAGGCGCTGTTATCGAGCATGAGCCCGCCAAGGACTGCCTGCTCGGCCTGCATGGAGTGTGGCGGCACCTTGAGTGATTCGGCACCTGCATGAAGCACATCAGCTGTACGAAGCGTTTCAACCATCTCGTTGTTGGTATAAACAATGATCCTGCGTGTGGCGCCTGTCGGAAGCTGTCTGCATAATGCGTATCGTGTGCCCTGGCACGGTGCGCTGGCGGCGAACAGCGAACCTTGTATCCGCTACATACTCAACGGTGCAGTGTTCGCAGCACATTGCCGGAGATTGAGTCTCTTCTGCAGACATGTTGTAGATAGCACAATCCCTGTATGAACACACCATTGTCATGCATGTACATTTGTGCATCACACCCTGTACTCGCCGGGAAAGGCACGGCACCCCCTGGTGCCGGCATACGTTCCTGTTGTGTTACAGGGTGTTGGCGTCGCAATTGACAGCGATGCTGATTATTCAGCCGTAATGGCCAGTTTTATTGTTACATTCACATCCGAGTGCAGATGCAGCTGCACCTCGTATTCGCCGACCTGGTGGAACGGTCCTTCCGGCAACCGCACTTCATGACGCTCGATCTCCACACCGGCTGCACACACGGCGTCGGCAATATCACCGGTGCCGACCGAACCGAACAGCTTGCCTTCCTCGCCTGCACGGGCCGCGATGCTGATACTCAGGTCGGCCAGCCGGTCACGGCGCTCCTCGGCGCCGGCCAGTGCAGCGGCAGCAGTGTGTTCCAGCTCCGCACGCCGTGCCTCGAACTCGGCAATATTTTCCGGCGTGGCCGGTTTGGCCTTGCCCGTGGGAACCAGATAGTTCCTGCCGTAACCCGGCCGGACCTTGACCCTGTCGCCCATTGCGCCAAGATTCTCGATTTTCTGCAGCAGGATGATTTCCATTGTCACTACCTCACGTCTGTCAGTCTTTCATTCGTTGCCGCCGGTCCCGCCACCCGAACGCAGGCGCCGGCGAAAATCTATCCACGTATCCAGCAGTCCGCCACCGGCCAGCAGCAGCGCCGTCTGCGGCACGAAGGCCAGCAGCACGTAGATGGCAATCAGCCAGCCGGTGCCACGACCGGCCTGCCGGACCAGGCCGTGAATCACGGCGAGCCCGGTGAACAGGTACGGCACCAGCATAACCATGGCCAGTTGCGCTGCCAACACACGGCTGTGCTCCGGTCCAAACTGGGCAAACAGCATGATCCCCAGCGTCAGCATTCCGAATACATTGCCCAGCCGCAGTGCGGCGAACTCGCTGCGAAACGCACCTGGCCGCACCAGCAGCGCCTGCCACCAGCGCGCCAGCAGCAGGCTGGCGCTGATACCGATCACCAGCGAGGCAATCAGCATCCCGGTCATCAACCCGGCCAGTTCGGACAGCAGGTCGTCATCGACGGCCTGCATCTGCAGGCCGCTGTCGGACAGCATGGTGCGTATTTCCTGCAGCTTCCCGATCCACCACGGCACGGGATCACCGTAATAACCGTACACGAACAACAGCCCGCAGACACCGAACAGCGTGGCGGTTATGAGCGCGTAACCGAGATTACGCGTCAGCCTTAATACGGACGCTGCCAGCCAGCACGGCAACCACAATACCAGCGCCAGAGTCACCAGCAATGTCACGACCTTGATCGCGCCAGTCAACTGGAATAACCCGGCCGCCAGCAGCGTCGATACCAGCATCACCTGCAACCCCGGCATCGCACCGGCGTGCAGGGTTACCAGCGCGACCGCCGCTGCAGCCAGGTAGTTGAACAGCGTGGTGAGCGGCGGCAACAGGTATGTCAGCGCCGCGGCCAGGGTCGTTACCAGTATGGCCTGCCAGCGACCCCTTAGAATATAGCCGGCCAGCGCCTTCATCATCCTGTCTCCGGCAAGCGCACCTGCGAACTGCCGGACAACTCCTAGTGCGCGTCCGAATATGGCAACAGGGCCAGGTAACGCGCACGCTTGATCGCGGTCGACAGCTGGCGCTGGTAACGGGCACGGGTACCGGTAATGCGGGACGGTACGATCTTGCCGGTTTCTGTGATGTACTGCTTCAGGACAGCAATGTCCTTGTAGTCGATCTCAACGGTGTTCTCGGCGCTGAAACGGCAGAACTTGCGGCGACGGAAAAAACGGGACATGACGATTCCTCTCGGGTAGTTGGTACGGTGCTCAGGATGCAGCGTCGGCCTCTTCAGCCGTGTTGCTGTTATCGGCACTGTTATCATCATTGCTGTCCGCATCGGACTGGCGCGGCTCGCGTTCCGGGCGCTCGTCCGGCTTCTTGGCCAGCGGCGACTGCTCGGTCACAGCTTCCTTGCGCGCGATCACCAGATTGCGGAGCACGGCATCGTTGAAGCGGAACGCGCTGTTCAGTTCGTCGAGCGCATCGTTGCCGCACTCGATGTTCATGAGTACGTAATGCGCCTTGTGCAGTTTTTCGATGGGATAGGCCAGCTGGCGGCGACCCCAGTCTTCCAGGCGATGTATGGACCCGCCACCGCCTTCAATCGTCGCACGGTACCGCTCGATCATGGCCGGCACCTGTTCACTCTGGTCAGGGTGGACCAGAAACACGATTTCATAGTGTTTCATCAAATACCCCTTGTGGATTGGCAGCCTTTTGACGAGGCAAAAGGCAAGGAGTTAATAATCAGATTGTTGGAGGGCGCGGATTGTACGTGAGGGTACTGGTGGATGCAACTGCCCCGCCCCGCATCGACGCCGCGTACGCGCGGCGGGTAGCCGGGACAAGACGCGCCAGTCCCCCTCCTGCGCCCGATCCGGGCTGCGCCTGTGACATCAGCCGCCCAGGCGCTGCCGGCGCACCTCGTAGAGCAGCACCCCGGCCGCCACCGAGACATTCAGGCTACTGACCGCGCCGGCCATGGGAATGGCGACCAGATAATCGCATAGCTCGCGGGTCAGCCGGCGCAGGCCCGTGCCCTCCCCGCCAAGCACCAGTGCCAGCGGTCCGCGCAGGTCACACTCATACAGGGAGGCTGGTGCGTCGTCGCTGGCGCCATACAGCCAGAGCCCGGCTTCCTTCAGGGTGCGCAGGGTGCGCGCCAGATTGGTCACCGTGCACAGTGGCATGGTCTGTACCGCGCCGCTCGCGACCTTGTGCACCACCGGCGTGATCCCGCTGGCGCGGTCTTTCGGAACGATCACCGCGTGCACGCCGGCGGCATCGGCGGTACGCAGGCAGGCACCGAGATTGTGCGGGTCCTGCACCCCGTCCAGTACCAGCAGGAAGGCCGGTTCCGGCAAATCTGCCAGCCAGTCGACCAGCGCCCGTTCCGGCAGACTGCAGACGCCGTCACTGACCTGTGCCGCAATGCCCTGATGGTTGCAGCCCGGCAGCCGCCGGTCCAGCGCAGCGCGTGATTCATGCACGATATCGATACCGGATTCCAGTGCCTGTTCGACCAGCCTGGCCAGGCGCCGCTCGCCACCGGCAACATACAGTACGGAAATGGCTTGCGGCCGCCCGGTCAGCAGGCTGGCCACTGCGTGGACCCCGTAGACCAGCTGCCCCTGACCCTGCGCCACGCTCAGCCCTTGCGGGCCTTGCGCCCGGAACGCCGCAACCCGGCCTTGCCGCGCTCCTTGCCACCACCTGCCTTGCCACCACCTGCCTTGCCGCCGCGCGCAGGCCGCGCATCGACCAGCTCGAAGTCGATCTTGCGTTCGTCGAGATTGACCTGCACCACCTTGACGCTGACCGGGTCGGCGAGCCGGAAGCTGCGCTTCGTGCGCTCGCCCAGCAGGCGATGCTGGGCCGGATCGTAGTGGTAGTAGTCATTGCCCAGCGCGGTCACATGCACCAGCCCCTCGACATAGATTTCCTGCAACTCCACGAACACGCCGAAGGAAGTCACGCTGGTGATGATGCCCGGATAGGTCTCGCCCACCTTGTCGAGCATGTACTCGCACTTCAGCCAGTCGATGGCATCGCGCGTGGCCTCGTCGGCGCGCCGCTCGGTCGTCGAGCAGTGATCGCCGAAATCCAGCATGGCCGTATTGTCGTACCGGAACGAGGCGGCCTTGCCACCGGCCAGCACGTGCCGGATGGCGCGGTGCACCAGCAAATCCGGGTAACGCCGTATCGGTGAGGTGAAATGTGCATAGTTCTCGTGCGCCAGCCCGAAATGCCCGATATTGACCGGGTTGTACTCGGCGCGCGGCATGGATCGCAGCAGCACGGTATTGATCAGGTGCGCATCGGGACGGTCGCGTACCGCCTCAAGCAAGGCGGCAAAATCCCGCGCCGCGGGCTGGCTGCCGCCGCGCAGGCCAAGCCCGAGCTCGTTGAGGAAATCCTGCAGGTCGCCGATCTTTTCCGCTGCCGGCACCGCGTGGACCCGGTACAGGGTTGGCATGTTGTTGCGCGCCAGCAGGCGCGCGGCGGCCACGTTGGCCGCGATCATGCACTCCTCGATAACCTTGTGGGCATCGTTGCGCACCAGCGGAACGATGCGTTCGATCTTTCGATCCTTGCCGAACACTATGCGCGTTTCGGTAGTCTCGAAGTCAATCGCGCCGCGCTTGCTGCGCGCGGCGCGCAACGCCCCGTACAGGCTGTACAATTCATCGAGGTGCGGCGCCAGCGCGGCTTGGCGCTTGCGCGCCTGAGCATCACGATCGACCATGATGGTGGCGGCCTCGCTGTAGGTCAGGCGCGCATGCGAGCGCATCACTGCGTCGAAAAACCGCGCACGCAGCAGGCTGCCGTCGCGCTTGATGACCATTTCACTCACCATGCACAGCCGGTCCACGTCGGGATTCAGCGAACACAGTCCGTTGGACAGCACCTCCGGCAACATGGGGATAACCCGTTCCGGGAAGTACACCGAATTGCCGCGCTCGAACGCCTCGCGGTCCAGCGCCGTATCGGGGTGCACGTAATGTGACACATCGGCAATCGACACCAGCAGGCGCCAGCCACCGCGGGTGCGCTCGCAGTACACGGCATCGTCGAAATCGCGCGCATCGGCACCATCGATGGTAACCAGCGGCAGCTTGCGCAAATCCTCGCGACCGCGTATTGCCTGAGCCGGAACCTCGCTGCCCAGACCGCTGATTTCCGCCTCGACTTCCGGCGGCCAGGCCTGGGGTATGTCGTGGCTGCGGATGGCGATATCGATTTCCATGCCGGGCGCCATATGATCGCCCAGCACCTCCACCACGCGCCCGACCGGCGGCGTGCGCTTGCCCGGCTGTTCGATGATCTCGACGCTGACGATCTGGCCGTGGCGAGCGCTCGCCTCCTCCCCGGACGGGATGGCGATCTCCTGCGGCAGTCGTTTGCTGTCGGGACTGACGAATTGCACGCCGCGCTCGTTGAAGAAGCGCCCGACCACGTGCCGGGTATTGCGCTTGAGCACCTCGACCACCGAACCTTCGCGGCGCCCGCGCCGGTCCATGCCGGTGATGCGCACCAGCGCCCGGTCGCCGTGAAACAGCGAGCGCATCTGGCGCGCCGACAGGAAGACGTCCGCGCCACTTTCATCCGGCACCAGGAACCCGAACCCGTCCGGGTGCCCGATAACACGTCCCGCCACCAGGTCGAGCCGGTCGGCCAGCGCATAGCAATCGCGCCGGTTGCGCACCAGCTGGCCGTCCCGGGTCATGGCGTTCAGTCGGCGGCGCAGGGCCTCGTGACCCTGCTCGGCATGGATGTCGAGCAGTTCCGCCAGCTCCTCGCGGTTCACCGGCCGGTCGACCCCGGCGATGATGTGCAGAATATGTTCGCGGCTGGCGATCGGCTGCTCGTAGCGGCTGGCCTCACGGCTTGCATGGGGATCGCGGCTGTTGGCTGCGCCTTGTTTATTGCGGGTTTTACGTGGCATTCAGTCGTTGACCTGTAGCTGATGTTGGACGCCCGTGGCGTGTAAATTGACAAGATAAATAACAGGCGGTAGAGTTCGCGGCTCCCGGCGGCTTCCTGCCGCGGGCATCATCACGGCCGAGGTGGTGAAATTGGTAGACACGCTAGCTTCAGGTGCTAGTGGGGGAAACCCCGTGGAGGTTCAAGTCCTCTCCTCGGCACCATCTGCTCACCGCATCCGTCCGCCGCGGGCATAACTGCCTTCCCTCAGGCGAACGGATTCTCCAGCACAACGGTTTCGGTACGGTCCGGCCCGGTCGAAACGATGGCAATCGGCGTTTCGCACAGCGCCTCGATCCGCTTCAGGTAGGCCTGTGCATTGGCCGGCAACTCGGCCAGACTTTTCGCACCCACCGTTGACTCCGTCCAGCCCGGCAGCTCGACGTATTCCGGCGTGCACTGCTCGAGCAGATCGGCACCCGGCGGCGGAACCTCGATACGCCTGCCGTTCAGCCGGTAGGCCACGCACACCTTGATGGTCGGCAGGCCGTCGAGCACGTCGAGTTTGGTAATACACATGCCGGTCACACTGTTGATTTCCAGCGAGCGCCTGAGTGCCACGGTATCCAGCCAGCCACAGCGCCGCTTGCGCCCGGTGGTGGCGCCGAACTCATGACCCTTGACCCCGAGGTGTTCGCCGTCGGCGTCGAACAGTTCGGTCGGAAACGGCCCGGCGCCGACCCGTGTGGTATAGGCCTTGACGATACCCAGTATATAGTCGAGGTGGCGCGGACCCACCCCGCTGCCGCAGGACGCACCGCCGGCGGTGGTGTTGGACGAGGTCACATAGGGATAGGTGCCGTGATCGATGTCGAGCAGCGCGCCCTGCGCTCCCTCGAACATGATGTTGCTACCTGCGCGACGCATGCGATGCAGCAGACCCGGGATATCATCCACCAGCGGCGCAATCTGTTCGCCCTGCGCCAGCGCCTCATCGAGTACCTGCTGATAATCGACCGGGTCAGCCTTGAAATAATGGACCAGAGCGTGATTGTGGTACTCCATGACCTCGCGCAGACGCTCGGTAAAATGCGCGGGATCCAGCAATTCGCCAAGCCGCAGTCCGCGCCGCGA
>Ga0210144_1000387_pt1 | contig 24249 bp, 20 predicted proteins | sample Muzzi_PWA_D2_FD_185532 | JGI IMG/M metagenome (GOLD analysis project Ga0210144, IMG submission 185532) | Wetland microbial communities from San Francisco Bay, California, USA, that impact long-term carbon sequestration - Muzzi_PWA_D2 (SPAdes) | ecosystem: Environmental > Aquatic > Marine >...
GCCCGTGGTAGGGTTCGCGCCACCGCTCAGGTTCTGCCGATGACCGATTCTCCCTCCGATCCCCAGTCCGACGATCCGTCTGGATCTTTTCTTGAGAACAGCGAGCTGTTCGAGTTCCTCGACGGCTACCTGCGCCAGCTCGCCCGGACCGGCCTGCCCGCGGGGTCGCGGCCCGGGGAGGGGGGCGCGGCGCCGGACTGGGCGGTGGAGGAGCGCGCCGACGGCACGTTCGCGGTCCGGGCCGAGGGGGCGGAGGCGGTGGCCGGCACCTTCGCCGACCGCTCGCGGGCGTACCTGGTCGCCGCCGCGCTGACCGCGACCGGCTCCGACTCGGGGTTTGCCCGGCCGGAGGCGGGTCTGGTGGCCGAGTCGTCGGCGGCCTACGGCGCCCCGATTGCGGACGATCCGACGCACGAGCCGGCGGACGAGCCGATCGAGCACCGCAAGGAGATGGCGGCACGGACGATCCGCGGCCTGCTCGCCAATCCGAAGGCGGCGGAGCTCTTCTTGCGGGCGGTGGACCCGGAGGTGCTGCGCGAGGCGCTGGCGCTGCGGGACGCGGCTCTCGAGGACCAGGCCGACGAGGCCAACTGACCCCTCGCTCACCCCGCCGGCCTGTCGGCTGTTCGTACAGCTCGTTCCCCTGAATGGACTCTCCATGCCCTGATTGATCATCCCATGCCGGGGTCTGTCCGGGCCGTTGCCCGTCGTCCGCCGGCGCACGGTTCTGTGGTAGAAAGTTCCCCATGGAGTTCGGGTCTGTTCGGAGTGTCCTGCGATCCCTCGCTCTCCCGATCGGCCCCCCACCCCGCTCCGCGCCCCCGCGGTTCCTTCCCGACAACCCCTGGCCCCCGATTCGCCGTCCATGACCGACGAGCTACCGAAGATCTTCGTCCTCGACACGTCTGTCGTCCTCTATGACTTCATGGCGCTCTCCAACTTCGAGGAGCACGACGTGGCCGTGCCGCTGACCGTGCTCGAGGAGCTGGACCAGTTCAAGAAGGGCAACAACGTCATCAACCTCCACGCCCGGGAGTTCATGCGCCAGCTCGACACCCTGTCGGAGGAGAGCGACCTGCGCGACTGGATCCCGATCAACGGCCCGGGCAAGGGCCGCTTCCGGGTGATCCCGGAGGAGCGGATCGAGGTCGACGCGGTCGCCCTGTTCGGCTCGCAGAAGAACGACCACCGGATCTTGAACGCCGCCCTCGCGCTCGCCAAGCACGAGGCGCCGCGCAAGGTGATCCTGGTGTCGAAGGACATCAACCTGCGGGTCAAGGCGCGGGCGGTCTCTCTGCTGGCCGAGGATTACGAGACGGTCCGGATCAAGGACGTGGACCACCTCTACCGGGGGGCGACCCACATGGAGGTGGCGGACGGCGGCCTGATCGACCGGCTCTACGCCGAGGAGTCGGTGCCGGTCGACGGCCTGTTCGACCCGACGCCGCCGGCGAACCATTTCTTCGTTCTGCGCCACGATTCGAAGTCCGCCCTGGGCTGCTTCGACCCTCACGCCCAGGCGCTCCGCCGGGTCAAGAAGCCGTCGGCCTACGGCATCAGCCCGAAGAACGCGGAGCAGACCTTCGCCCTGGACGCGATCCTCAACCCGGAGATCCCGCTGGTCACCCTGTCGGGCGCCGCCGGCACCGGCAAGACCCTGCTCGCCCTGGCCGGGGCGCTCGAGCAGCGGCGCCAGTTCCGCCAGATCTACCTGGCGCGGCCGGTGGTGCCACTGTCGAACAAGGACCTGGGCTACCTGCCGGGGGACGTCCAGTCCAAGGTCAACCCGTACATGCAGCCTCTGTGGGACAACCTGTCGGTGATCAAGAACCAGTTCTCCGAGGGGTCGAAGGAGTACAAGCGGATCGACGACATGATCGAGAAGGAGAAGCTGCACATCGTGCCGCTGGCCTACATCCGGGGCCGGAGCTTCTCGAACATCATGTTCATCGTCGACGAGGCGCAGAACCTGACGCCCCACGAGGTCAAGACGGTGATCACGCGCGCGGGGGAGGGGACGAAGATCGTCATGACCGGGGACATCTTCCAGATCGATACGCCGTACCTGGACAAGCACTCGAACGGCCTCTCCTACCTGATCGACCGCCTGCGCGGGAACCGGCTGTACGCCCACATCAACCTGGAAAAGGGCGAGCGCAGCGAGCTGGCGAACCTGGCGAGCACGTTTTTGTAGAAAGTTGGGGGCGGCGTCGATTCCGGAAACGCCGCTGCATCCCTTCAACGGGGTTGCTGACATTCCGCCGACCGTCCTTCCTCACGGGAGACCGCTCGGCGCGGTTGCGGGACTCCCTCCGCCTCAGAGGCATCTGCTGGATCACCCCCACCATCCCTCGATCCCTTCCCCACCCTCAAGGGGAGGAAGGGACGCCCCCACCCGGTCTCGTTAGTCACTGCTCGCCGGGAGCGGGTCGGGAGGCCCCGCCTCCGGGACGGCGCACGAACTGGACGGTTGGGAGATCAACGTGCGCCTCGGGGCTCGGAGCGCGCCGGGCCATGTTGCCAGCTCAAGAGACCTTGCGTGCGCGCTCCTCGACGCCCTCCAGCGGGGCCTCCCGACCCGCTCCACAATCGCACCGTTCGCCCCCCACCCCGCATCACGAGATGTTGGGAGAAGAGGCCCGTCTCACCGCGAGCTGCCTGAGACTCCGTTAGTAGGCCGAACGATTCTGGGGTCGCTTTCGCTCGACACTGCAGGGCGCCGCTGCCCGGGGGAACCTGGTGTTCGATGCCCAGATCGCCGCCGTTTGCGAGGAGCACGGCGTGCTCGAGCTGGTGACCGGTGACCGGGACTTTTCCCGCTTTCCGGCGATCCGGCTGCGGTATCTCTGATCGAGGGGGGCGGGGAGTACGGCAGCAAGTGCGTCGGTCGTGAGCGGATGGGGACGCCCCGCTTCGTTTGGATCAGGTGGGGAATCGCAGGTGCGCAGCCGATGTCCTCAAGGGGAAGGGCGCGCCGAGGCAGCGATCGATGCGGATGGAGAGCGGTCCGAGGGGTGAGCGGTGAAGGGCGTCGAGGAGCGCGCTCGCGGGAGCGCTTGAGCAGACGACGAGGCCCGGCGCGCTCCGAGCCGAGCCGCGCGTTGAGCTCCCAGCCGTCCAGTTCGCGCGGCGTCCCGGAGCCGTCACCCCTCGTACCGCTCCGGCGACCCCCTCGCCTCCCGTCCGCCCATCCCCCGACCCCCTGATATCGTCCCGGCGATCCGTCCCGCCGCGCTTCTGCGCGGCCGGCGGTTTCCGTGGACAGCTTCCGATCGAAGGGGGACCCCATGCGAGCTCGCCGCGTACCCGTCTGTGCCCTGTCCGTCCTGCTCCTCGCTGTCGCCTGCGCCCCGCGGCAGCCGGCCGCGACCGAGACCGCCTCGACCGACTCCGCCGCAGCCGCGACGGACCCGATCGTCGACGGCTACCTCGACCGCTACTTCGCCTTCTACCCCAGCCGCGCCACCGCCGCCGGCCTCCACAGCCACGACCGGGAGCTGGAGGACCTGACCACCGAGCGGATCGACGCCTGGGTCGCGTACAACCGCGAGACGGTCGAGCGGCTGGAGCAGGCGGCGGCCGCGGCGAAGGAGAAGGGTGGGCAGGACCTGGACCGGCGGCTGGACCGGGAGCTCCTGCTGCGCCAGGCCCGGCGCGAGCTGTTCTCCTACGAGACCGTCCGCGAGCCGGTGACGGACCCGCTCTTCTGGACCGGCATCGCGTCGAACGCCAACGTCTTCCTGCTGGTGCGCGAGGACCGTCCCGCCGCCGAGCGGTTGGCGGCGGCCACCGCCCGCGCGGCGCTCCTGCCGCGGCTGGTCGAGCAGGCCCGCACCACCCTCGCCGCCGCCGATCCGGCGGCCGTCTCGTCCGAGCACGCGCTGATCGCCTCCGGCCAGGCCGCCGCGTCGGCGACCTTCTACCGCGAAGGGTTCGCCGCCGCGGCCGACCAACTCCAGGGCGCTTCGTCCGGGGAGGCCGGGCAGAGCGGGCAGGCCGGCGAGGCCGGGGTGGGGACGGAGGACCTGGCGGCTGAGATGGCCAAGGCGGGGACTGCCGCGGCCGAGGCGCTCGACGCCCTGGCCGACGACCTTTCGGTGCTCGGCGAGCGCGCCACCGGTTCCCCCCGGCTGGGGCCGGAGCGGTACGCGGAGCTCTTCCGGCTGGTCAACGGCATCGACGAGCCGCTCGACCAGGTCCTGGCGCGGGCCGAGCGGGCGCTCGAGGAGAAGCGCGCCGAGACCGCCGCCTACGGCCGCGAGGTGTGGAGTGAGGTGCTGCCGGGCGAGGAGCCGCCGGACGACGACGTGGCGCTGATCGGCCGCCTGTTCGATCGCGTCGCCCAGGACCGGGCGGATTCGGTCGATGCCTTCGTCGCCGACTACCGCACCCTGGTGGACCGGGCGTTCGCCTTCACCCGGGAGCACGACGTCATCACTCTGCCCGACCCGCGCACCCTCTGGGTCGGCCGCTCGCCCTCCTACTTCATCGGCCAGAGCGTCGGCGGGGTCTATCCGGCCGGCCCGTACGCGCCGGAGGCGGACACCCTGTTCTACCTGCCGACCCCGTCGAACGACGCCACGCCGGCGCAGCGGGCCGCCTTCTTCCGCGACTTCAATCACCATTTCAACGTCATGATCACCCCCCACGAGATGGTGCCGGGCCACTACACCCAGCTCAAGATCGCCGCCCGCCAGCCGCACAAGGTGCGGAGCCTGTTCGCCGACGGCGTCTACACCGAGGGGTGGGGCACGTTCTGCGAGCGTCTGATGCTCGACCTCGGCTGGGGCGGTCCGCTCGACCGGCTGGCCCATCTCAAGAAGCAGCTCGAGAACACGGCGCGGACGATCGTCGACATCCGGGTCCACACCCAGGGCATGGAGCGGGACGAGGTGATCCGCTTCGTCAAGAGCCAGGCGCTCCAGGACGACCAGTTCGCCCGCAACATGTGGGTGCGGTCGATCACCAGCGCGCCCCAGATCACCTCCTACTGGCTGGGCTACGACCAGGTGATGGGGCTCTACCGGGACGTCAAGGCGGCCCGAGGTGACGGCTTCGTGCTCAAGGACTTCATGGATGGCATGATGGCCATGGGGCCGGTGCCGGTACGCCACTACCGGGAGGTTCTGCTGGGCGAGACGGTCGCGGATTGAGCCGTTCGGCTCGCGGTGCAAGAGAGCGCCCCGACGGGCGCGGCGGAGGCGGATATACTTGCCTCCAAATCATGAGACGCCACCGGACTGTCGCGCGCCGCTTCCCCCACCTGCTTCTCGCCTGGATCTTCTTGACGCTCGCCCTGCCGGTGCTGGCGCAGGTCGCGGCACCGGCGGGTGACACCCCATCCTCGGCCCCCTCCGCGGCCCAGTCTCCAGCGGAGGTCCCGCCGGCTGCGGCGGGCGACGTGCTGGTGGTCCGCATCGACACGCCGATCCACCCGGTGGCGGAGCAGATCCTGGCCGACGCCATCGAGCAGGCCGAGCAAGAGCGGGTCGCCGCCCTGGTGATCGAGATCGACACCCCGGGCGGCCTGATGACCTCCATGCGCGAGATGATCCGCGACATCCTGGCCACCGACGTGCCGGTGATCGGGTACGTGGCGCCGCCGGGCGCCCAGGCGGCTTCGGCCGGCTTCTTCCTCCTGATGGCGACCGACATCGCCGCCATGGCCCCGGGCACCAACGCCGGGGCGGCTTCACCGATCGCCGCCCAGGGCCAGGACATCGGCGGCACCCTGGGCGAAAAGATCGAGCAGGACGCCACCGCCCAGATGCGCTCGCTGGCCAAGCGCAACGGCCGCAACGTGGAGGCGGCGGAGAAGGCGGTGACCGATGCCCTCTCCTACGACGCCGATCAGGCCAAGGAGCTCGGCCTGGTCGAGTACATCGCCCCGACCCTGCCGAAGCTGTTGGCGGAGGTCGACGGCCGGACGATCCAGGAGGAGGGCCGGCCGCCGGTGGTGCTGGCGACGCGGGGCGCGGAGATCCGGCGCCACGAGCCGACCTGGTTCCAGGGCTTCCTCGCGCTCATCGCCTACCCGAACATCGCCTACGGGCTGCTGTCGATCGGCTCCCTCGGGCTGCTGATCGAGCTCTACAACCCGGGCGCCGTCTTCCCCGGGGTCATCGGAGCGATCTGCCTGGTGCTGGGAGGGTTCGCCATTTCGGTGCTGCCGGTCAACGTCGCCGGCCTGGCGCTCCTGGTGCTGGCGCTGGTCTTCTTCATCGCCGAGGTCAAGGTGACCAGCTACGGCCTGCTGACCACCGCCGGGGTGGTGTCGCTGGTCATCGGCTCGTTGATGCTCTTCCGGAGCCCGGACCCGGCGCTACGGGTCTCGCTGGAGGTGATCGTCATGGCGGCGTCGACCACCATGGTGGTCGTCCTCTTCTTGATGTTCCAGGTGCTCCGGGCCCATCGGGCCCAGGTGCGCACCGGCGTCGAGGGGATGGTCCACGAGCGCGGCCGGGCCCAGACGGACCTCGCGCCGCGGGGCAAGGTGTTCGTCCACGGCGAGATCTGGGACGCGGAGTCTGAGGCGCCGGCGCTCCGGGGGGACCTGGTGGAAGTGCTGGCCGTCGACGGCATGTGGCTCCGGGTCCGGCCCCTGGCCGCGACGGGGGTCGGTGCGCGGAGGGACCGAACCGGTGCGGCCGTCGAGGCGGCCGAGCCCCGCGGTGAGGGCTGATTCCGGGATGGCCGCGGCCCTCGATGGCCTCCAGCTCCCGAACGCCGGGGTGGTTGCTCTGGCGTTGCTGGCCGGCCTGTTGCTCTTCCGCGGCGTCGCCCTGGCGGCCCGCGCGGCGGTCTGGCTCTCCGAGCGCATCCACGGGCCGGAGGAGCTCTACGCCGACCGCGCGGCGCCGGGCGCCACGGTCGGCCACCAGGGCACCGCGCGCACAGACCTGGCGCCGCGCGGTAAAGTCTTCGTACGAGGCGAGCTCTGGGAGGCCGAAGCCGAGAGTCCCGTGAGCGCCGGCCAGCCGGTGGAGATCCTGAGCGTCGATGGCCTGGTGCTTCGCGTCCGAGCCGCCACCGACGACCGTCGAGCCTGATCGCGCCTGAACTAGAGAGCCTGAATCGAGAGAGAGGACACCCATGGTCGGAGGTAGCCTGTTCAGCCTGTTCTTCCTGGTGCTGGTTGCCGTTTTCCTGCTCAGCCGTTGGATCCGGATCTTGAACGAGTACGAGCGGGCGGTCGTCTTCCGGCTCGGTCGCTTGCTCGCCAAGGACAAGGGGCCCGGCATCATCTTCGTCTTCTGGCCGATCGACCAGGTCACCAAGATCTCGCTCCGGACGGTGGTCCACGACGTGCCGCCCCAAGACGTCATCACCAAGGACAACGTCTCGGTCAAGGTCAACGCCGTGGTCTACTTCCGCGTCGTCGAGCCGGCCAAGGCGGTGGTCGAGGTGGAGAACTACCTCTACGCCACCAGCCAGCTCGCCCAGACCACACTCCGCTCGGTGCTCGGCCAGGCCGAGCTCGACGAGCTCCTCTCCGAGCGCGAGAAGCTCAACGAGCAGCTTCAGGAGATCATCGACGCCCAGACCGACCCGTGGGGGATCAAGGTCTCCATGGTCGAGGTCAAGCACGTCGACCTGCCGAGCGAGATGCAGCGGGCCATGGCCCGCCAGGCTGAGGCCGAGCGGGAGAAGCGGGCCAAGATCATCCACGCCGAGGGCGAGTTCCAGGCGTCGCGCCAGCTCGCCCGGGCGGCGGACGTGATCTCCCAGAATCCGGTTACCCTGCAGCTGCGTTACCTGCAGACCGTGACCGACATCTCGTCCGAGCAGAACTCGACCGTCTTCTTCCCGATCCCGATCGACCTGTTCAAGGCGTTCGAAGCGTTCGGCAAGAAGGCCGGCGGTGAAGGAGGCTCCGACACACCGTGAGCGAGCAGTACGAGCCCAGCTATTACGAGATCGCGTTGACCGGCCGCCAGGTGCTGGTGGCCTTCGTCATCCTCCTGGTCTGCCTGGTGGCGGCCTTCTTCTCCGGCGTCTGGGTCGGCCGCGGCGGTCCGGGGGGCGCCGGCACCGCCGAGGCGGCCGAGACGGTCGCCCAGAGCGGCGCCCAAGCCGGTACCGGCCCGACGGCCGGGGAGGCCCAGGCTACCGCCGGCGACAAAGCGACGCCGAAAAAGGAGGGGGTCGACGCCCTCTCCTTCTTCGACCAGGAGGCCGAGGGAAGAGGGTCTTCCGGTGGTGAGCCGGCGGCCAAGTCGGCGGAGCCGCCGGCCGCGCAGGTGTCCAAGCCACCCGCGAGCGCTCCGCCCCAAGAGGCCGCCGGTGGCGGGGAGGGGGCGTCCGCCCCGGAGGCTTCGAAACCGAAGACCGCCGAAGCGTCCGGAGCGGCCGCGCGGCCCGAGCATCCCCGGGAGGCGGCCAACCCGAGCGGTGCCCTCTCTGGCGGGGACGTGGTCATCCAGGTGTTCTCGTCCGCCGACGAGGCCAAGGCCAAGGAGATCCTCGACCGGCTCGAGGCGAACGACTTCCGGGCGTTCATCTCGCCGGTGACCGACGACGGCCGCACGCTCTACCGGGTCCGCGTCGGACCGTTCGAGCATCCGGAAGACGCCGAGCGCGTGGCGGCGGAGCTGCGGCGCCGGCTGGACCTCGACACCTGGATCACCCGGTAGGTCCGGGCCGTTCATGAGCCGCCTCACTGCACAGCTCGAGAGCCGGAAGTGTGCCGACCCATGGTGCAGGATGGCACGGCCGGCAGCTCTCGCCACGGGCGGTCACGAACGGCCCGGACCCTCCTCTTCGTGACGGACTCGAGCGAGCGGGGCATTGTGTGGCGCCTTGCGCCGTGGTTGGTGGCGGCGGTCGGCGGGGCCCTGTGGGCCGGGGCGTTCGGCATCGAGCCCCAGGTCGTCGCGCCCTGGCTGGCGCTGGTGCCCCTCCTCCTGCTCCTCGGCGTCGGCCGGGTGCGGACGGCGGGCGCCCTCGGCTGGGTCCACGGCACGGTCTTCTGGCTGGTGTCGATCCCGTGGATCGCGCCGACCCTCGAGACCTTCGGCCACCTGCCGTCCTGGCTGGCGCTCCTCCTGTTGCTCGCCCTGGCGCTCTACCTGGGCCTCTACACCGCGCTCTTCGCGGCCGGCGGCGCCCTGGTCTGGCGGCGCCTGCCGTGGCCGGTGGCGCTCCTCACCCTGCCCGCCCTCTGGGTGGCGCTCGAGTGGGTGCGCGGCTGGATGTTCACCGGCTTTCCGTGGAACCTGGCGGGCTACGCCTGGACCGACGTCGCCGGCGCCCTGCCGCTCGGCTCCTGGATCGGTGTCTGGGGCGCGTCCTATCTGGTGCTGTTCGCCAACTGCGGGTTGGCGTTGGCCCTCCGGCACCGCGAGTCGAGGTGGCGGATCGCCTGGCATCCGGCACTCGCGGGCGTGCTGGTGCCGCTCCTGCTGCTCGTTCTGGCGGCCCGGTTCGCGGTGGTCACCGGCCCGGACACGGCCTGGGCCGAGGGCCGGGCCGACGGCCACTGGGTGGAGCTGGGCGCAGGGGCCTCCCAGGTCGACGGCGGGCCGGTACGGATCGTCCAGCCGGCGATTTACAACCAGGTGCAGTACGACCCGGCGGTCACCCGGCGCGACTACACCCGCCTGATCCGCATGACCGACGAGGCCTGCGACCGGCCGGGCGCCCTGGTGATCTGGCCGGAGAGCGCCGCCTGGCCGTTCGAGCTGGAGCGTGATCCGCTGCTCGCGGGGGACGTGGAGCGAATCGCCGAACGGGGCTGCTCGATCCTGCTCAACTCGACCCACCGCCAGCCGGCGGACGACGCGGACACGGCGGAGCCCGGGACCGGCGCCATCTACTACAACTCCGCTTATCTGGTGACGCCGCCGGGTCAGGGCGGCGGCGGCGGCGTGGACCACGCCCTGCGCTACGACAAGCGGCACCTGGTGCCGTTCGGGGAATACGTGCCGCTGGCCGGCGTTTTCTCATTTCTCGACCACCTGGCGCGCAACGCCGGTGCGTACACCGCCGCCCATGGCATCACCTTGCTTCCGTGGCGCCGTCCGGTCGCCGGGCAAGGCCCCGGCGCCGAGCGCGAGGAGCGGCTGGGCATGGCGATCTGTTTCGAGGTCACCTTCCCCGGCGAGGTGGCGGAGCTGGCCCGGGCCGGGGCGACGATCCTGGTGACCCTGACCAACGACGCCTGGTACGGCGACACCGCGGCTCCCCGGCAGCACTTCCGGGCGGCCCGCTGGCGGGCGGCGGAGACCGGCCGGCCCCTGCTGCGGGCGGCGATCACCGGCATCTCCGCCGTGGTCGCGCCGGACGGCACGGTGCGCCAGCGCCTGGGGGTCGGCGAGTCCGGGATCTTGTGGAGCCGGGTCGCCGGACGACAGCAGATCACGCCGTTCGTGCGGGCGCCGTGGGCGGTCCCCGCCGCCGCGGTGCTGCTCGCCGCCTTTGCTATCATCGCCGCCGCCCGAAGGAGTCCCCGATGATCGGTCCCGAGACGAACCAGCGCATTGAAGCCCTCCACCAGCAGCTCGACCACCTCCGGGGGTATCTTTGAGGAGTCCGGCCTCGAAGCAGAGCTCGCCGAGATCGATCGCACCATGGGCGCTCCCGGATTCTGGGACGACCCGTCCCAGAGCGCGCCGATCCTCCAGCGGCGCCGCGCCGTCGAGCGCCAGGTCGAGCTGCTGAACCGGCTGCGCGACCAGGCCGGGGAGCTCGAGGCCTGGGGCGAGCTGGTGTCCGAGGGAGAGGCCGACGCCGAGGTGGTGGTGTTCCTCGATTCCCTCGCCAAGGAGCTGGACCGCTACGAGCTCCGGCTGATGCTGGGCGGCCCCGACGACGACAAGAACGCCCTGGTCGGCATCCACCCCGGCGCCGGCGGCACCGAGTCCCAGGACTGGGCCGAGATGCTGCTCCGCATGTACCTGCGCTACGCCGAGCAGGCGGGCTGGGACGTGGAGCTGCTCGATCGCCAGGAGGGGGACGAGGCGGGAATCAAGAGCGCCACGCTGGCGGTCCGCGGCTCCTACGCCTTCGGCTATCTCAAGGGCGAGGCCGGCGTCCACCGGCTGGTCCGGATCAGCCCGTTCGACGCCCAGAGCCGGCGCCACACCTCCTTCGCCTCGGTCGACGTCTACCCGGAGGTCGACGACGACGTGGAGATCGAGATCGAGGACAAGGACCTCAGGATCGACACCTACCGGTCTTCGGGCGCCGGCGGCCAGCACGTCAACAAGACGGAGTCCGCGGTGCGGATCACCCACAACCCGACCGGCATCGTGGTCTCCTGCCAGAACGAGCGCAGCCAGATCAAGAACCGGGCGACCGCCATGAAGCTGCTCAAGGCGCGGCTCTACGACCGCGAGATGAAGAAGCGGGAGGAGGAGCGGGCGGTGCGCGAGGGCTTGAAGTTGGACAACGCCTGGGGCAGCCAGATCCGGAGCTACGTGCTACACCCGTACCGGATGATCAAGGACCACCGGACCGGCTTCGAGATGGGCGATACCGACCGGGTGCTCGACGGCGACCTGGACCCGTTCATCGAGGCCTGGCTGCGCAGCCGCATGGGCGAGACCGCGAAAGCGAGCGCGTCCAAGGCCGCGGCCGCCTCGTCCGAGTCCTGACCGGCGCGCGCTGACGAAGGCGCTGATGAAGAGCCCCGCGACCAGCCGCCGCCCCCCCGCCCTCGACTTCGTCTCCCCCCTGCCGCCGGTCCACTCCGGCATCGCCGACTACTCGGTCGACCTGCTGCCGGCGCTCGTCGAGCGCGCCGCCGTGCGGGTGCTGGGCCTTCCCGGCCAGCCGGTCGATCCGGACGTCGTGGAGCGGTTCGGCGTCGTGCCGGCGGAGGGCGCCGCGCCGGAAGGGCGTCTGCCTCTCTACCAGATGGGCAACAACCGCTACCACGAGGCGGTCGAGCGGATGGCGCTCGCGCGGCCGGGGGTGCTGACCTTGCACGACCTGGTGCTCCACCACCTGCTGTCCGAGGAGTACCTGTCCCGGATCGATTTCGAGGGCTACCGCCGGCGCCTGACGGCGGACCACGGCTGGATCGGCGCCCAGGCGGCGCGGCCGCGCCGGTGGGGGGCGGAGGTCCAGGCCATGCTGTTCGAGCTGCCGGCGCACCGGACGCTCTTGCGGCGCCAGCGGGGGGTGCTGGTCCACAACCGCTGGGCGGCCGAGCGGATCGGCGCCGAGGACCCGGAGATCCGGGTCCGGGTGGTGCCCATGGGGGTGCCGCTGCCGGCGGCGGTGGACGCCGGTGCCGGTCGGGCGTTCCGGCGGCGCCTGGGGATTCCGGAGGATGCTCCGGTGCTCGGGTCGTTCGGTTTCCAGACGCCGATCAAGCGCACCGCCAAGGCGGTCGAGGCTCTGGCCGCCCCGGAGCTCGCCGCGGCCCACCTGCTGGTGGTGGGAGAGAGCCCCCGCGCGCCGACGGCGGAGGGCGGCGACCAGGGTGGCGGGGACGATGCCGCGGCGGCCGGCCCCGGGGTGCTGGAGGTGCTGGCCCGGGATCTGGGGGTGGCCGAGCGGGTCCACGAGACCGGCTTCGTGCCCTGGGAGGACTTCGAGGCGGCGATCGCGGCGTGCGACCTGTGCCTCAACCTGCGCTATCCGACCGCCGGCGAGACCTCGGCGTCGTTGCTCCGCGTGCTGGCGGCGGGGCGTGGGGCGAGCGGGTCCACGAAACCGGGTTCGTGCCCTGGGAGGACTTCGAGGCGGCGATCGCGGCGTGCGACCTGTGCCTCAACCTGCGCTATCCGACCGCCGGCGAGACCTCGGCGTCGTTGCTCCGCGTGCTGGCGGCGGGGCGTGGGGCGGTGGTCTCCGACTACGGCCAGTTCGCCGAGCTGCCGGAGGCCGTGGCCCTCAAGGTGCCGTTGGGGGACGGGGAGATTCCAGGCCTGGTCGCGGGCCTGGCGGAGCTCTTGGCCGCGCCGGAACGGCTGGCGGCGATGGGCCGCGCCGCCCGGCGCCACGTGGCCGACCACCACGACCCGGCTGCGGCCGCCGCCGCCGTGGTCGACGCCTGCGCCGACTGGGCGACGGCCGATCCGCCCGGCGACCGCCCGGCCGACCCGCCGCCGCCGACCACGCTCACCTGGTGGGGCCTGGAGGGCCGGATCGAGGTCGACGGGATCGACGCGCCGTGGCCGGCCGGGTCGCGCCGCCGCCTGGGCGTCCGGGTGACCAACGTGCCGGAGGCCGGCCGCGTGGCCGGTGGCGGGGCCCGGTGGCTCGCGGCCTGGCGCGGCGCCGGCGGCGTCGCCCTGCGTTCGGTCCTCGACACCCCGCGCGGCGACCTGCTGGCCGGGCGGCCGTGGCTACCTCTGCCGCGGGACCTGGCGCCGGGGGAGAGCCACCGGTTCGAGGTCGAGATCCGGCGCCCGCCCGGGCCGGCGCGCTTGCGCTTCGATCTCCAGGTGGCGGACGACACGGCGACGCCGGCGCTCCACGAGCACACGCGGCACCACGGCCCGATCGTCGCCCGGGCGCCGGTCTGGGAGGGGGCGATCTGATGGCGCTCGGACCGGAGCGTCGCGGCGTGCTGCTGCCCGGCGCGGGGAGCGGTTCGCTGCGGCGTCGTCGCCTCGCCTGGGCGGTCCTCCTCGCCCTGCTGGTGGCGCTCCTCGGGGGCGCGGTGACCTTCGACCCGCGGGCGGTCGGCGGGGTGCCGGTCGGCGACAGTGCCACCTACTGGATGCAGGCGGCGAGCCTGGCCCACGACCTGGACCTGACCTACGGGTCGCGGGACGTCGAGCGCTTCCGCGCCGCCTGGGGCGCCTCGCCCGAGGGGCTGCGCCTCCGGAGCCGGGACGCCGGCGACCACATCGCGTTCGACGTGCCGGCGCCGTACGCCGTGGCGCTGGCGCCGCTGGTGCGCCTGGCGCCGGTGCGCGGGGCGGCGGTCACCAACGTCCTGTTGCTGGCGCTGGCTGCCCTCGCCGCGGCCGCCGTCCTCGAGCGGCGGCTCGGTCCCGCCGCGGCGCTCTGGGTGGCCGCCTTCGTCTTCGGCTCGGTGGTGTTCGCCTACGCCTTCCGCGTCGGCCCGGACCTGTTCGTCCTGGCGGCGGTGGTCGGGGCCTACGCGCTCGCCTACCGGGGCGAGGGTCCGGTCTCGGCGCGGCTGACGGAGGTCTACTCCGGCAGCCTGCCCGGCGAGGAGTCGGGGCGCGGGGTCGGCCGATGGCTCGGGGCCGGCGCCCTGCTGGCCCTGGCGGCGGCGTACCATCCGGCCTACCTGTTGCTCGCCGTCCCGCTGTTCCGGGCGGCGCCGCTGGGCGGCCGCCGGCGCGCCACCGCGCTCCTGGCCCTGAGCCTGGTGGTGGTCCTCTCCCTGGCAGCGGTCGCCGGGTGGGCCGCGGGCGACGATTGGCTGCCCTGGTCGGAGCGTGGGCGGGTGTTCCTTTCGGAGACCGGGTTCCCGGCGGTCGACACGCCGGTGGCGGCCTGGCCCAAGGAGGCGGCCGACGCAGGCGACGGGGCGGTCGCGTCCGGTCCGCTCTGGCTGCCGGGCGGACCCCCCGAGCCGGTCTGGGACGCCGGGCTGTGGGGCTGGAACCTGCTCTTCCTGGCGGTGGGCCGCTCGGTCGGCCTGTTGCCCTACTTCCTGCCGCTCCTCCTCGCCCTGAGCGCGTTGCCGCTCCGCGAGAGCCGTGGGCGGTTGGCGATCCCGTGGGCGGTGGCGGCGGCGCTCGCCGTCTGGCTGGCGGTCCGGCCGTTCGACTTCGCCGGTGACCTGGGCGGGCCGGGGGATCACTGGTTCCTCCCCTTCTATGGCGCCCTCTGGTTCGTCGCCGCTCGCCCGGTCCGGCCGGTCTGGGCGCTGGTGGTGGCGCTCGCCGCCGCGCCGTTCCTCTATCCGAGCTGGCTCGCGCCGCGCACCGTTGCCCAGCCGGCGGCCCTGCGCGCCGGGAGCTTCGTCTCGCCGGTGGCCCGGCGGTTCCTCCCCCAGGCATCCACCCAGCGGGACCTCCCGGGCGTGCGCGAGGCCCAGATCGGAGTGCTCTGGGTCCGCGCCGCGTCGCCCGGCCTCACCATCCCGTCCCGGGGCGAGCGGCTGATCGTCGACACCGGGCAGCCGGGCGAGCTGTGGATCGGCAGCCCCGTGCCGGTGACGGCCCTGCGCCTGGCGTTCGGCGCCGGGGCACCCACCCGGGTGGAGCTGAGCGACGCGAAGCTGCTGCGGACCACGCTGACGCCGGCGGGCGGCGTGGTGCTGACGGTCGACCCGGGGGCGCCCGACCGGACCCACCCGCTCTGGTGGACCCGCGGGGACGTCTTCCTGTACCGTGTCGGGTTCGCGTTCCCCGCCGGCTCGTCGTCCGGCGGCACGGACGGCGCGGAGGCCGGCCGGGAGGCCCGGCAGGTGACCCTCCAGATCGTCCCCGAGTACCAGCAGGAGAAGCCATGACCGGACCCGGAGAGAGCGACCGAGCGAACGATCTGCATAGCTGGATCGTCGAGGTGCGGAAGCGCCTCGAATCGCCGCCTCCGCGGCGCCTGCCGCCGGGGGAGAGCCGGCAGGCCGCGGTGCTGGTGCCGCTCTACGTCGAGGCCCAGGAGCTCTGGACGGTGCTCACCGAGCGCTCGGAGGACCTGCCGCACCACAAGAGCCAGATCGCCTTTCCGGGCGGCGGGATGGAGCTGGGGGAGGACGTGTGGCAGACGGCGCTCCGGGAGAGCCGGGAGGAGATCGGGTTGCCGGAGCAGTCGGTGGTGCGGTTGGGGGAGCTGGACGAGACCGAGACGCCGTCGGGCTTTCGGATCGTGCCGTGCGTCGGCGCGATCCCGGGGGCGTTCGAGCCGGACCCGAACGAGGCGGAGATCGCCGACATCTTTTCCGTGCCGCTGACGGCGCTGGCCAATCCGACGTTGATCGAGGACCGGGCGGTGGAGATCAACGGGGTGCAGCGGACGCTCCGGATCTACCATGTGGGGCGGCGGCAGGTCTGGGGGCTGACCGCGCGGATCCTGCAGAACCTGCTGCGGCGGCTGGGGCTCGAGGTGGACGACGAGCTGGCGAATCCTGCGGTGTAGGAAGCGTCTGCCGGGAGCGGGCCGGGAGGCCCCGCCTCCGGGACGCCACGCGAACTGGACGGTTGGGAGATCAACGCGTGGCTCGGTTCGGACCGCGCCGGGCCTGGCTGCCATCTCAAAGGACTTGGCGCGCGCGGTCCTCAACGCCCTCTAGCGGGGCCTCCCGACCCGCTCCGCATGCACAACGTTCGCCCCCCCACCCCGCAGCACGAGATGTTGGAAGGAGAGGGGTGGGTGGGGGCGTCCCTCTTCCACCGCGAGGGGGAACGAGGGATCGAGGGAGTTGGGGGAGATCTTGTCAGCTGGCGTCCCTCTTCCACCCGGCCCGCTCCGTCTGCGAACCGCTCGCCTTCGCCGCGGACCGGCTGAGAGGTTGCTCAAGAGGGCAGGGGCCAAGCCAAGAGAACGCACGGACCCAGGGGTTTCATGGGGGCATGCCGACCCGCGCGGACACGCAAGACCGAAGGAGGGCAGGTCACGGCGGATCCGGTGCGACGGTCTCCTCGAGCTGCTCGAGGAAGCGGGCGAAGCCCTGGACCAGGTCGGTCCGGGCCTTTTGCCGGGTGAGCCGCCGGTGCGCGGCCTCGTCCATCCCTCCGATCTTTTCCTTCTTCGCCGAGACCTGGTTCTCGACCTCCCGCAGCACGAGAGCCAGCTCGAACGGGTCGACCTCCAGGGCAATCATGATCCGGTCGAGCGTGTCGAGCGAGGGACGCTGCCGGCACCGCTCGTACTTCGAGAGCTGCGACTTGGTGATCTCGGCCAGCTCGCCCAGCTCCACCTGGGTGAGGTGGGCGCGGCTCCGTAGCAGCCGGATCGCGAGACCGACGTAGGCGAACGGCGTGGGCTTCATGGTCATGGGGCTCTCTCCTCGGGGGTGAACCTCTGGCCTTCCCGCGCCGCCGCGCAGGGAGAGGACCCCCTGTTCGGTCCTCCGGACAATGTGGCGATAAGAGAAACCGGAGTCTAGCGCCCGACCGGCCAGGCACTCGCCGCCCGGCAGCGTGGACAGGGCGCTCAGCACCGATGCCTCCCTGCCCTGGGCCTTCGGAGCGGTTGCTTAATCCGTTGTCTTTAGGCCAACTTACAGCAACCCCGGCAGTCTCCTCACCGCGGACTCTCCGCCTCGGAAGTGCCACATGCGCAACACTCCCCCGGTACCCCGGGCCAGGCGACGATCGGCAATGCTGCCGGCGGGCGACCCGGCCCAAGGAGGACCCCGATGCTCCGTCTCTTCGCTTCCATCACGTTCGTCCTCGCTGTGCTCGCCACTCCGGTGGCGCTCGCGGCCGAGGGACCACCCACCGTGCCCGGCCATTGGCTCGCCGCTCGGGAAGCGGCAGGGGAAACCGTGAACAGCACCGACGTCCCTGTGGCTCACTGGGACGCCATCGGCTCCGCAAGCGACCCGGACGGTGTCACTGCCTCCGACACTTGCGGGCCGGATTCCTGTGGCGAGCGAGGTGCAATGACCGACGCGGATGGACTGACCGCTCCGGCGACGGAGATCCCGGGGAGGTTCGGTCAGTTTCTCCTCTGGCTCCGGGTGTTGCTCCCCTTCTGAGCCGCCGAGCGGCTCCCCGCCCGGGGCGGGGCTTCCTCCGTCCCGGGCCGCTGTTTTCCTCTGGGAAATCGTCGGGTTCCCTTGCTGCGCCTCTGTGCTACAGTGCGCGATCAAACAATGACCGACTGCCGCCACAAGCACCGGAGCGTCTCGGACTGGGTGCGCGTCTTCGAGAACGCGGACGACGAGGCGAGCGTCCTCGCTGCCTGCCCCCAGGCTCGCGACGCCTGGGCCGGGGGGCTTCCGGCGTGGACCGACCACGTGCTCGGCTGCGCCACCTGCCGCGGGATCGCCCGCGCTCAGGAGCTCTTCGGCGGCGAGGCCCTTGACTGCCCCGAGTGCCGGGGCAATCTCGAAGTCATCCACCAGCTCCTGGCCGAGACCGAACACTATGAGCCGGTCACTATCTGGGAGCTGCAGCGGGCCGAGCGGACGACCGCCGAGCACTCCGCGCTGTCGCTCGCCGAGCACATGAAGCGCGCCCTCTCCGATCCTCGCTATCAGCAGTGGGGCTTCGTCCAGCGGCTGCTCTTCGACGCCCGGGCCGCCTGGCATCGGGACCCGCAGCTCGCGCTCGAGCGGTCGCTCGTGGCCGCCGTCGCCGCCCAGGAGCTCGACCCCGACTCCTACGGCGGAGACTGGATCGCCGACCTGGAGGCCAAGGCCCACGCCTACGTCGCCAATGCCTACCGCCTGCTCGGAGAGTTCGGCCACGCCGCGGCGGAGTTCGACCTGGCCGAGCAGTGCCTGCGCCGCGGCGTCGGCTCCGGCCAGGCCGCGGCCCGCGTCTTCAGCCTGAAGGCGTCCCTCCTCAAGGACCAGCTTCATCTTCACGAGGCCCTGGCGCTTTTGGAAAACGTGAAGCGGTTCTATGAGCGCGCCGGTGACCTGCATGAGGTCGGACGTCTCGCCCTCAAGCGTGCCATCGTGCTTGAGACGATGGGCCAACCACTCGAGGCTGCTGAGGAGTGCGCCCGTGCAGAGACACTTCTCGACGCGAACCGAAATGAGCTCCTCCCGCTTCTCGCCCGCAAGAATGCCATCGACTTCCTGATCACCGCCGGAGAGGTCGATCGGGCCCGCTTCCTCTTCAATCATCTCCCCTCAATGCCCGAGCCACTCGAGGAGATTCGGCGTCGCTGGGTCGAGGCACATCTCCTGCGGGCCGAGGAGCGCTACGGCGAAGCACGGGCGGCCTATCAGGAGGTGCGACGCGCCTTCACGAACGCCGAGCTGCATTACAACGCGGCCCTGGCTACCCTCGACCTCGCTCTGACCGCGTACCAGGAGGGCGGCCACCTTCACGAGGTGCGGCAGCTCGCCGAGGAAGCCACGATTCAGCTCACTCTTTCCGGCGCCAAGCCCGGCGCCTTCGCTGCCCAGCGGCTCCTCCTCCGAGCCGTCCAGGAGGACGCCGTCACCCTCGCCGTGCTCGATCGGGTCCGCCGACGCCTCGAAGGCCTCCGGCCAGCCTGATCGGCGCTCCTCATTCCCCTCTGAAACGCTTCGCCCGCGTCCGTCACACACCGATGTAGGACTCGGAACGGCCGGTGGTGGTTCCGGGCGCCGCACGGAGGGGGATCCAGCGGCGTCCGGGATCGCCTCCGGCCGTCCTGTTTTCTATCTACAAGCACCGACTTCGTGACGAGTGAGTCAAGCTCGCATGAGGCGTCGGATTCGCCGCTCCGATCCACCTTGATGATCCGCTGGATCGCCCCCCATCCCCTCGATCCCCTTCCCACCGGCGGGGGGAAGGGGACAATTCACTGGATCGCCCCCCATCCCCTCGATCCCCTTCCCACCCTCGCGGGGGGAAGGGGACGCCCCCACCCGAGGTTCTCCTCGGTTTGGGGCGAAGCTTCGGTGGGAGTCCGGGGAGTGTTTCGGCCGGCGACCTCAGGGCGAATCGGTCTGGAGCTTTTGCACAATGGTCATGACGGCGGGGAGGGCGTCGGCGCGTGCGTGGAGGGTGATGGGGACGACGGGGCCGCGGGTGAATCGGTCCGCCGGGAAGAGGTGGTCGAGCTCGGCGGCGTCGATGCCGACCAGGCCGCGCTCTTCGTCGTCTTCTCTTGCGCCGCGGAGGAGGAGGCTGCCGCCGGGGAGGAGGACTCGCTCGATCTCCGCGGCGTAGTCGGGGCGGTCTTCCCGGTCGATGCCGTGGAGGCAGCCGCGGTCGAGGACCAGGTCGGCCCAGCCGTCGGCCACCGGCAGGGCATAGACGCTTCCCAGTCGCCAGTCGACGGCGACCCCTGCCTCTTCCGCCCGCTGCCGAGCCCGCGCCAGGGCCTCGCGGGAGGAGTCGACGCCGACGGTTTCGCAGCCCAGGCCGGCCAGGAAGACCGCTTCCACGCCGGCACCGCAGCCGACGTCGAGCACCCGGCCGGAGCGACCTCCGATGACGCCCTTGGCGGGACCTCTTCCGGTCGTGCCTTCGCCCGGGGCAGCGAGAGCGAGCGGCACCAGCCCGGCGGCGACCACCGCGGCCAGCTCCGCCGGGACGACCGGCGGATCCCAGTGCTCGAGATACGAGCCGTCCCGGTAGGAGCGGTCCCAGAAGGAGTCGAACGGGCGGGCGTCGGGTCCGGTGGATCGCGGGGGCACGGCCGGGAGTCTACCCCTCGGAGCGGCGCTCCGCGGCGGATCGCCGTGCTACCATCCCCGCCGCCATGAACACCACTGATCCACGCGACCGCCGGCCGCAGCGGATCGCCGTTTTGCCGGGCGACGGTATCGGCAAGGACGTGACCGCCGAGGCGGTCAAGGTCCTGGAGGCGGCTTCCGCGCGGTTCGATCTCCCCCTGGAGCTCGATACCTTCCACTGGGACGCCGACCACTACCTGGAGACCGGGGAGACCCTTCCCGAGGGCGCCCTCGACGACTTCCGGGAGAACTACTCCGCCATCTTCATCGGCGCCTATGGTGACCCGCGGGTGCCGGACATGAAGCACGCCGCGGACATCCTCCTGGGCACCCGCTTCCGCCTCGACCTGTTCATCAACTTCCGGCCGATCAAGCTGTATGACAAGCGCCTGTGCCCGCTCAAGGACCGGGAGGAGTCGGAGATCGACTTCGTGGTCTTCCGCGAGAACACCGAGGGCGCCTACGTCGGCGCCGGCGGCGTGCTCAAGCAGGACACGCCGGACGAGGTCGCCATCCAGGAGGAGATCCACACCCGCAAGGGGGTCGAGCGGATCATCCGGGCGGCCTTCGAGTGGGCGCGCGAGCACCGCCGCGAGCGGGTGCTGATGGCGGACAAGTCGAACGTCATGCAGCACGCCCACGGGCTGTGGCAGCGCTGCTTCAAGGAGGTGGCGGCGGAGTATCCGGACATCGAGCCGCAGCACATGTTCGCGGATGCGCTCGCCATGCAGATGGTGCGGAAGCCCCACCTGCTGGACGTGATCGTCACCAACAACATGTTCGGCGACATCCTCTCGGACCTGGGCGCGGCGCTCCAGGGCGGTCTCGGCCTCGCCGCCTCGGCCAACCTCCATCCGGGCCAGGTGTCGATGTTCGAGCCGGTCCACGGCTCGGCTCCCAAGTACGCCGGTACCGGCAAGGCGAACCCCCTGGCGGCGATCCTCTCGGCCGCCCTGATGCTCGAGTTCCTCGGCCACGCCGAGGCGTCGCAGCGGGTCGAGGACGCGGTCGCGGCGGCGCTCAAGTCCGGCCAGACCACGGTCGACCTGGGCGGTGACCTCGACACCGCCGGCGTCGGCGACCGGATCGCCCGCTCCGTGGCGGAGTAGGCGAGCCCGGGGCGAGGACGGCGGTGGGTGGGGATCGGCGGCGCCCCGTCCGGCAGCGGCCATATAATTAGTCACGACATCCCCGACCTCACGAATCATCTGCCGGGAGGCGCCATGCAGCCCAAGGAATCGGACCTCATCTATGACTGGAACCGGGCCGACGGCGAGGAGCTTCGCCCAGCCCGGGGCCGGATCGAGCTGGACGACGAGACGCTACGCGACGGGCTCCAGTCGCCGTCGGTGCGCAATCCGACGATCGAGCAGAAGCTCGAGATCCTCCACGGCATGGTCCGCCTGGGGATCGAGTCCGCCGACATCGGTCTGCCCGGTGCCGGGCCCCACGCCAAGGAGCACGCGCTGCGGCTCGCCCGGGAGATCGCCGACCGGAAGCTGCCGATCGAGCCCAACTGCGCGGCGCGCACGGTTCAGGCGGACATCGAGCCGATCGCCGATATCTCCCAGCAGACCGGCATTCCGGTCGAGGCGAGCTGCTTCATCGGCTCCTCGCCGGTGCGCCAGTACGCCGAGGGGTGGGAGATGGACCGCATGCTCCGGTTGACCCGGGAGGCGGTGGCGTTCGCGGTCGGCGAGGGCCTGCCGGTGATGTTCGTCACCGAGGACACGACCCGCGCCAAGCCGGACGACCTGCGCCAGCTCTACGCGACCGCGGTCGAGGCCGGCGCGCGGCGGGTCTGCGTGGCCGACACGGTGGGGCACGCCACGCCCAACGGCGCGCGCAACGTGATCCGTTTCATCCGCGGGGTGGTGGGCGACGACGTCAAGGTCGACTGGCACGGCCACCGGGACCGGGGCCTGTCGGTGATCAACGCTCTGGCCGCCGCCGAGGCCGGGGCCGACCGGCTCCACGGCACCGCGGTGGGGATCGGCGAGCGGGTGGGCAACGCGCCGATCGACCAGCTCCTGGTCAACATGTGCCTGCTCGGCTGGATCGACCGGGACCTCACCAACCTGGCCGAGCATTGCCGTTTCGTCTCCGAGGTCACCGGCGTGCCGCTGCCGGACAACTACCCGGTGGTCGGCCGGGACGCCTTCCGCACCGGTACCGGCGTCCACGCCGCGGCGATCATCAAGGCCCGGGCCAAGGGTGAGGAGTGGCTCGCCGACCTGGTCTACAGCGCGGTGCCGGCGGCGATGGTGGGCCGCCGACAGGAGATCGAGGTGGGGCCGATGAGCGGCGAGTCGAACGTCGTCTGCTGGCTCCGTGACCGGGGGATCGAGCCGGAGGAGAATTTGGTGCGCGCGATCTTCGACCGGGCCAAGGGCGCCGACCGGCTGCTCGACGAGTCCGAGGTGCTGGCGATCTGCCGCAAGCACGGGGTCAAGCTGCCGAAAGCGGCGGCGGGCGCGGAGGCGAGGGTCCCGGCGTGAGCGGCGACGCCCCGAGCATGGTCCTGGCGCGCCTGACCGTCGGTCCCTTCGCCGAGAACTGCTACATCGTGGGCGTGCCGCCGGCGGTCGCGGTGGTCGATCCGGGGGCCGAGAGCGCGCGGATCATCGGCAAGATCGAGACCGAGGGGTGGCAGCCGGAGGCGGTGCTCCTGACCCACGGGCACCTGGACCACATCGCCCACGCCGCGCCGGTGGCCGAGCGCTTCGGCCTCGGCCTGTGGGTCCACGCGCTGGACAAGCCGTACCTCGAGAGCGTGCAGATGCCCGAGTACGCGGAGATGATCGGCTACCGCGAGCCGCCGGAGCCGGCGTCGTACTTCGAGCATGGCCAGAGCGTCGAGGTCGCCGGCCTGACCCTCGGGGTCCTCCACGCGCCGGGGCACACGCCGGGCCACGTCTGCCTGGTTCACGAGGCGAGCCGGGAGATCCTGGTCGGTGACGTCATCTTCCACCGCGGCGTCGGCCGGGTCGACCTGCCCGGCGGGGACCCGGCGGCGCTCGAGCACTCGATCCGCGAGGTCCTGTTCGCGCTCGACGGCGACTACACCCTCTACCCAGGGCACGGCCCGGAGACCACGCTCGAAGCCGAGCGGGAGGAGAACCCGTTCTTCGGTCGCCGCGCCACGGTGCGCCTGGTCTGAGGCCGGGCACCGGGACGGCGGCGACCGTGGACTGGCGGCGCCTCGTCGAGCGCTACCTCGACCACCTGGCCGTGGAGCGCGGGCTCTCCGGCAACACCGTCTCCGCCTACCGTCGCGATCTGGAGCGCCTGGGGGAGTTTCTGGACGAGGCGGGGCAGAGCTTCCTTGCGGCCCGGCCCGCCGACCTGGCGGCCCACGTGCGCTCGCTCCGCCACCAGGGGCTCTCCCCCCGCTCGATCGCCCGGGCGTTGTCGTCGGCCCGAGGGCTGTTCGCGTACCTGGTGGTCGAGGGCGAGCGCGCCGACGATCCGGCGGTCGACCTCGAGGCACCGAAGCTCCTCAGCCGGTTGCCCAAGGTGCTCTCCGAGGAGCAGGTGGAAGCCCTCCTCGAAGCCCCCGACACCTCGTCGGATCTGGGGCTGCGCGACCGGGCGATGATCGAGCTGCTCTACGCCACGGGCCTCCGGGTGAGCGAGCTGGTGTCCCTCCGGCTGGCTCAGCTCCGGCTCGACCAGGGGATCCTGGTCGCCTTCGGCAAGGGGTCGAAGGAGCGGATCGTGCCGGTGGGGGAGAGCGCCGAGCGCTGGGTGGGGGAGTACTTCCGCCGGGCGCGGCCCCAGCTCCAGCGCGGTCGGAGCGACGCGGTCTTCCTGTCGCGGCTGGGCGCCGGCATGACCCGCCAGGCGTTCTGGCAGAATCTCAAGCGCTACGCCCGGCAGGCCGGGGTGCGGGACGTCTCGCCCCACGTGCTCCGCCACAGCTTCGCCACCCACCTGCTGGAGCACGGCGCCGACCTGCGCGCGGTCCAGATGATGCTGGGCCACGCGGACATCGCGACGACCCAGATCTACACCCACATCCACCAGCACCG
>Ga0210144_1000388_pt1 | contig 24239 bp, 18 predicted proteins | sample Muzzi_PWA_D2_FD_185532 | JGI IMG/M metagenome (GOLD analysis project Ga0210144, IMG submission 185532) | Wetland microbial communities from San Francisco Bay, California, USA, that impact long-term carbon sequestration - Muzzi_PWA_D2 (SPAdes) | ecosystem: Environmental > Aquatic > Marine >...
CCAAGGGACCATGATGGCGCTCCATGTCGGGCCGCGCCGGTCGCATCCGATCGCCGGCATCGTCGGCTATTCCGGCATGCTGGTTGGGCCGGAGCATCTTGCGGAAGAGGTGCTGAGCAAGCCGCCGGTCCTCCTGGTCCACGGCGAAGCCGATCCCCTGATCCCGGTGGTCGCGCTGCATGCGGCGGTTCCGGCGCTCGGCGCCGCCGGGTTTGCGGTCGAGTGGCACGTGGCACGCGGCGTGGAGCACGGGATCGATGCAGACGGGTTGAGCCTTGGCGCTGAATTCCTGCGCCGCGTGTTGACCTGACCGCACCCTCCGGACCGGCTTCGTGCCTGTCGGCTGTTATCGGAGCACCCGCAGAATCGGAGATGCATCATGGCCGACAAGCAGGACGAACTCAGCCGGTATCGTACGAATCTTCAGGGAGAGGTCGATAGCATTGCCCTCTATGCGGCGCTGTCCCAGGCCGAGACCGACCCCAGGATCGCCGAGGTCTATCGGCGGCTGGCGAAGGTCGAAGCCAGGCATGCCGATGTCTGGCGGGCGGCGATTGCCAGGGAGGGTGGGTCAGCCGGGGAAGTCAGCCCGAGCCCGCGAGCGCGCGTCCTCGGCTGGCTGGCGAAACGCCTCGGGGTTGGGGCGGTGCTGCCGGTGGTCGTTGCGGCGGAAGACCGCGATCACGCCGCCTACAAGGATCAGCCGGAGGCGATCGCGGCGGGCCTGCCTGCCGACGAGGAATCGCATGCTCGCGTGATCCGGACCGCGATGGCCGGTTCCGGCGGCCTCGCCGGCCCCGAGATCGCCCAGCTCGAAGGACGGCATCGAGGCGGCTCCGGTAATGCGCTCCGTGCTGCCGTGCTCGGCGCTAATGACGGCCTCGTCTCCAATATGAGCTTGGTGATGGGCGTTGCCGGCGCTGCGGCGGCGGAACAGACCATCCTGCTTGCCGGGCTCGCTGGGCTGATCGCCGGTGCCTGCTCGATGGCGATGGGGGAGTGGCTGTCGGTCAACAGCGCGCGGGAGCTGGCGCAGCGGCAGATCGCCCTCGAAGCAACGGAGCTCAAGCAGTTCCCTGACGAGGAGCGCGAGGAGCTTATCCTCATCTACCAGTCGAAGGGATTGAGCGAGAAAGAAGCGACCTCGGTTGCCGACCGTCTCCTGTCCCAGGACGGCGCGGCTGTCGACACCCTCGCCCGCGAGGAGCTTGGCATCGACCCGAGTGAACTGGGCGGCTCCGCCTGGGTGGCTGGGCTCTCCTCGTTCATGCTGTTCGCCATCGGCGCGATCTTTCCGGTGGCGCCGTTCTTCTTCCTCACCGGAGCGACAGCGGTGATCGCCAGCCTCCTGTTCAGCGGCGTCGCGCTCGCCCTGATCGGCTTCGGCACCTCGCTGTTCACCGGTCGGAGCATCTGGTTCTCGGTGCTCCGCCAGATCCTCATCGGCTATGCCGCCGCCGGCATCACCTTTGGCGTCGGCGCGCTGGTCGGGGTGTCGCTCGGCTGAAGCTGCCTGCCGGGGACGATTGCGGCCCACGACCGAATGCAGGTAGCTTCAGGCAAGACCGGCTTGAGGGAGCACCCATCGGATGATCGCGACACGCAAGCTCTCGGACGGCTTCGGAATGGTCATGGACGGGATCGACCTGTCGCGGACGCTGACGGACAAGGACTTCGCCGCTGTGGAACAGGCCTTCTTCGATGGCCAGATCCTGGCGATCAAGGGACAGGAGCTGGAGCCCGCCGCCTTTCTCGCCTTTGCCCGCCGGTTCGGTCGGCCCGAGCCGCACGTCATCGACCAGTTCCACTATCCGGGCTTTCCCGACATTCTCATCCTTTCCAACGGCAAGAAAGACGGAGAGCCGATCGGCCTTGCCGACGGCGGGACCTATTTCCACACGGATTATTCCTATCTGGCGGTGCCGGCGCGGGTGACGATCCTCTATTCGGTGGTCGTGCCGAGGAAGGGCGGCAACACGCTGTTCGCCAACATGTACGCCGCCTATGACGAGCTGCCGGCGGCGACGAAGGCGCGGATCGACGACCTCACCGTCCTCCATCACTACGGCAACCGCGACAATCTCGACGAGACGACCCGGACCGTCGCCTCGCCGCTTACCGAGGCGCAGAAGGGCAAGGTCGACTGGGTCCGCCACAAGCTGGTGCGCACCCACCCCGATACCGGCCGAAAGGCGCTCTACGCGGTTTCGGGATCGTCGTTCGAAATCGAGGGGATGCCGCGCGATGAGGGCGTGGCGCTGCTCGACGAGTTGAAGAGCCATGCGCTGCAGGACAGGTATGTCACCAGCTACGCCTACGATGTCGGCGACGTGGTGCTGTGGGACGATCTCGCGACGCTGCATTCCGCAACATTGATGGACCCGGACGATCTCAGGACGCTGTGGCGGATCACCGTGCTCGAGGACCGCGGCTAGCCATGCGGGTGCTGATCTGCGGCGGCGGGGTGATCGGGGCTGCCACCGCCTATTTCCTCAGCCGGCGCGGCATTGAGGTCACGGTCGTCGAGCGGACCGGCGTCGCTTGTGCCGCATCGGGAAAATCCGGGGGATTTCTTGCACTTGATTGGTGCGACGGGAGCCCGCTGGCGCCGCTTGCCCGGCGAAGCTTCGCGCTTCATGCAAGGCTCGCCGAGGAGATCGGCGAGGAATACGGCTATCGCCGCATGACCACGTACGGCGGCGTCGCAAGCGCCGGGGCGGCCGTCCGCGCCCGTATCGGCGATGTCCCGTGGGTGTCGCAAGAGGTGGCGCTCGGCCAGCGGCTCGGCACGACGGAGACCACGGCGCAGGTGCATCCCGGTATGTTTACGCAGGCCATGATGCGGGCGGCGGAAGGCCGGGGGACGGTGGTGAAACAGGGTGCGGTCACCGGTTTGACGCACGCGGACGGCGGCCGGACGGTCACCGGCGTCGATGTCTCGGGCGAGACGCTCGAAGCCGACGCGGTGGTGATCGCCATGGGGCCATGGTCGATCCTTGCCAGCGGCTGGGTGCCGCTTCCCGGCGTCTACGGACTGAAGGGTCACAGCCTGGTCTTCGCGACCGATCCGCCGCTTCCCGCCGACGCGCTGTTCGTCGAGTACCCGGAAGCCTCCGGCAACGTCGCCTCGCCGGAGGTCTTCCCGCGCACCGACGGCACGACCTATGTCTGCGGTATCTCCAGCCAGAGCCCGCTTCCCGTCGACCCCGCCGAGGTCGCTCCCGACCCCGGCGCCATCGAGCGGCTCGAGGCGATCTGCGCGGGAATAGCGCCGGCGCTTGACCCGGCGCGGATCGTGGCGCGGCAGTCGTGCTTTCGCCCGGTGACGGAGGACGGGTTGCCGCTGATCGGCGCGATCCCGGGCGTCGACGGCGCCTATGTCGCCACCGGCCACAGCGTGTGGGGCATCCTCAACGCGCCGGCGACCGGCGAGGCGATGGCCGAGCTGATCGTGGATGGCGCTGCGAGGACGGTCGACCTCGCCCCGTTCGATCCCGGCCGACTGCGTCCGTTCGACGCGTCACGGCTGGAGACGCGCGCGCGTTAACCCGCCACACGGGTCTTTTCGATTTGACCTGGATTAAGGTAGCGTCACCTATCATCCCCAAGGATGCCCGGGTGATGCCCGGGTCATGAGGAGCGGAGGCGTATGAGCCTGATACCGAAGGACCTGACGCCGGTCCTGCAGGCGACGATGCAGAAGGGCGCCGGCGCCCGGCGCTGGCAGCGGCCGGCGTGGATCGACCATCTGCCGCCCTGCAACAGCGCCTGCCCGGCTGGCGAGAACATTCAGGCGTGGCTGGCCTTCACCCGCGAGGGTGATTTCGAGTCCGCCTGGCGCACGCTGGTCGCGGACAACCCGCTGCCTGCCGTGCACGGCCGCGCCTGCTATCACCCGTGCGAGACCAGCTGCAATCGCAAGGACCTCGACGAGGCCGTGCTGATCCACGCGGTCGAGCGCTTCCTCGGCGACCGGGCCGCCGAGCAGGGCTGGACCGTTGCAACAGGCGCCGACACCGGCAAGCGCGTGCTGATCGTCGGCGCCGGACCGGCCGGCCTCTCCTGCGCCTGGCATCTCCGGCGCATGGGCCACGCGGTGGAGATCCGCGACGCGATGGCGGAGCCGGGCGGCATGCTCCACTACGGGATCCCCGCCTATCGGCTGCCGCGCGCCGAGCTGATGAAGGAGGTCGCCCGCATTGAGGCGATGGGCGTCACCTTCACCATGAACACCCGGGTCGAGGATCTCGAAGCGATCATCGAGGAAGAAGGGTTCGACGCCGGCTTCGTGGCGATCGGCACCCACGACGGCAATCACCTCGACATTCCCGCCGCCGACGGGCGGAAGATGGTCGACGCCATCCGCATGTTCGAGGATGTGGAGACCGGACGCCAGCCGCTGCTCGGCCGGGTGGTCGGCGTGATCGGCGGCGGCAACACGGCAATGGATGCGGCGCGGGTCGCCCGCCGCCTCGGCGCCGAGGAGGCGATCCTCATCTATCGCCGCGACCGGGAACACATGCGTGCCGACCCTTATGAGGCGGACGAGGCATTCCTCGAAGGGGTCAAGGCGAAGTGGCTCACCACGCCGGTCAGCTTCGGTGCCGAAGGGGTGACGGTCGAGCATGTCGAGCTCGGCGCCGACGGCTCGCTGCGTCAGACCGGCGAGACTGAGACGCTCTCCGTCGACGCGCTGGTGCTTGCCCTCGGCCAGCACGCCGACACCGGCTTCCTGCGCAGGGTCGACGGCATCGCGATCGACCGCGACGAGACGGTGGTCGTCGACGACCAGCTGATGACCGGCCGGCCCGGCATCTTCGCCGGCGGCGACCTGATCGGCGGTATCCGCACCATGACGGCGGCGACCGGCCACGGCAAGAAGGCGGCGCGGGCCATTGATGCGTGGCTCCGCGGCGAACGCCTGGAGCCGCGGGAAAAATCGCCGCCGGTCGATTTCGACATGCTCAACCTGCCGCATTTCCTCGACGCCGGGCAGTCGCAGATGAGCGAGCTGCCGGCCGAGGCGCGCAACAATTTCGCCGAGGTGGTGGCGGGAATCGACGCCCGCCAGGCGCGCTACGAGGCCGACCGGTGCCTCTCCTGCGGCAACTGCTTCGAATGCGACAACTGCTTCGCCGCCTGCCCCGAACAGGCGGTCATCAAGCTCGGCAAAGGCAACAAATATACGGTCGATCTCGACCTCTGCACCGGCTGCGCGGTCTGCTACGACCAGTGCCCGTGTCACGCCATCGAGATGGTGCCGGAAACCGTGCCGGCGACCCTTGCCGATGAAGCGCGCCGGCCGCCAAAGTTCCGGGTGAGGCCATGAGGGTTGCTGTCCGTCAATTGTCGGGATCGAGTGGGCCGCCGCCCCCGGCTGTCATCCCCGCGAAAGCGGGGACCCAGTATACGCCGCCAACGCAGAACGAGGCGCGACGGCGTTTCCTGGATGCCCGCTCCAGCGGGCATGACAGGGCGTGGCTCGGAGGCTGGATGAAAAGCGCCTGCGCCGTTCGTTCCGGTGCCGGCCGCCGCCTCCCCTCACCGTCATCCGCTGGCTTGACCGGAGGATTGTTGGTAGCGCGCACTCCCAGACCGATTATCCCCGACGGCTGCGGGTCCTCCGGTCAAGCCGGAGGACGACAGCGATGGCGTATGCTGTGCCCTAATGTCCCACTGGAGGGCCGTGTCGGCGGGCTTGACGGCGAGTGTTTCAGGCCCGCTGGGGTCGGCTTCGCGCAACAAAAGGGCCTGCCATGAACGTGCCTGTCACCGACACCATGGACGGCAACGCGGCGGTTGCTCATGTCGCCTACCGGATCAACGAGGTCTGCGCGATCTATCCGATCACGCCGTCCTCGCCGATGGCCGAGCACGCCGACGAATGGGTGTCGAAGGGCATCCCCAACATCTGGGGAACGGTGCCGGTCGTGCAGGAGATGCAGGCGGAGGGCGGCGCCGCCGGCGCCGTCCATGGATCGCTGCAGAGCGGCGCGCTGACCACCACCTTCACCGCCTCGCAGGGGCTGCTCCTCATGCTCCCCAACATGTTCAAGATCGCCGGCGAGCTGACGCCGGCCGTCTTCCATGTGGCGGCGCGGTCGCTCGCCACCCAGGCGCTGTCGATCTTCGGCGATCATCAGGACGTGATGGCGGTGCGCTCGTCCGGCTTCGCCATGCTCGCCGCCGCCTCGGTGCAGGAGGCGCACGACCTCGCCCTCGTCGCCCAGGCGGCGACGCTCGAATCGCGCGTGCCGTTCGTCCATTTCATGGACGGCTTCCGCACCTCGCACGAGGTCAACAAGCTGGCGCTCATTCCCGACGACGTCATGCGGGCGATGATCGACGAGGACCTGATCCGCGCCCATCGCGAGCGGGCGCTCAGTCCGGCGCATCCCGTCGTGCGCGGCACGGCCCACAACCCCGACACTTTCTTCCAGGCACGCGAGACCGCCAACCCGTTCTACGCTGCAGTGCCTGGCATCGTGCAGACGGCGATGGACAAGCTCGGCGGGCTCACCGGCCGGCCCTACCAGCTCTTCCGCTACGATGGCCACCCGGAAGCCGAGCGCGTCGTCGTGTCGATGGCGTCGGGGAGCGAGGTGGTGCGGGAGACGGCGCTGTGGCTCGCCGCCAAGGGCGAGAAGGTCGGTGCGCTGCAGGTGATACTCTACCGGCCGTTCTCGGTGCGTGATTTCGTTGCCGCCCTGCCGCAGACGGTGCGCGCCATTGCCGTGCTCGACCGCTGCAAGGAGCCGGGCGGCACCGGCGAGCCGCTCTATCAGGACGTGGTGACCGCGCTGGCCGAGGCCGTCGCCACCGGTGAGCGGCCAACCATGCCGCGGGTGATCGGCGGGCGCTATGGCCTGTCGTCCAAGGATTTTCATCCCGGCATGGTCAAGGCGGTGTTCGACGAGGCAGGACGGCAGACGCCACGGAACGGCTTCACCATCGGCATCGACGACGACGTCTCCGGTACCAGCCTCCCCTTCGAGCGCGACCTCGACATCGAGCCGGCCAGCACTACCCGCGCCCTGTTCTTCGGCCTCGGCTCCGACGGCACCGTCGGCGCCAACAAGAACAGCGTCAAGATGCTGGCGGAGGAGCCGGACCGCTACGCGCAGGGCTACTTCGTTTACGATTCGCACAAGTCGGGCGCCGAGACGGTCTCGCATCTCCGCTTCGGCCAGGAGCCGATCCACGCGCCCTATCTGATGCGCCACGCGGACTTCGTCGCCTGCCATCGCTTCGAGTTCCTGAAGAAGCGCGACGTGCTCGGCCCGGCCCGGCCGGGGGCGACGTTCCTGCTCAACGCGCCGTTTCCGCCGGAGACGGTGTGGGACACGCTGCCTCGCCCGGTGCAGCGCCACATCATCGAGAAGCGGCTCCGCTTCTTTGTTATCGACGCAACCCAGGTGGCGCAGGACCTCGGCCTCGGGCCTCGGGTCAACACCATCCTGCAGACCTGCTTCTTCGCCATCTCCGAAATCATGCCGCGCGACGACGCCATCGCTGCCATCAAGGCGTCGATCGAGAAGGCCTATGGGCGGAAGGGCGGCGCGATCATCGCCAAGAATTTCGAGGCGGTCGACGCGGCGCTGGAACACCTCCACGAGGTGACGGTCCCGGCCGACCTCACCGGCGCCCCCAATCCGCCGCTGGTGCCTGACGATGCGCCGGCCTTCGTGCGCACCGTCACCGCGGCGATGATGGAAGGCCGCGGCGACGACATCCCGGTGAGCGCGCTGCCGGCCGACGGCACCTTCCCGCCCGGCACCACCGCCTACGAGAAGCGCAACATCGCCGTCGAGGTGCCGCTGTGGGACGCCGACCTCTGCATCCAGTGCGGCCAGTGCTCGATCGTCTGTCCGCACAGCGTCATCCGCGCCAAGGTGTACCCCGAGGAGCTGATGGAGGGGGCGCCGGAGCGCTTCCGCTCGGCGCCGGTCAATTCGCGCGGCTTCCCGGCCAGCCGCTTCTCGCTGCAGATCTACGTCGAGGACTGCACCGGCTGCGGCATCTGCGTCGAGAACTGCCCGGCAATCAGCCCGACCGACCCCGACCATCGCGCCATCGACATGGTCGACAAGCGGCCGCTGATGGAGGCGGAAAAGGAGAACATCGCCTTTTTCGAGAAACTCCCGCAGCCTGACCGGGCGCGGGTCAATTTCGCCAATGTCCGCGGCGTGCAGTTCCTCGATCCGCTGTTCGAGTTCTCCGGCGCCTGCGCCGGCTGCGGCGAGACGCCCTACGTCAAGCTGATCAGCCAGCTCTTCGGCGACCGCCTGCAGATCGCCAATGCCACCGGCTGCTCGTCGATCTACGGGGGAAACCTTCCCGCCCATCCGTGGCGGGTTGGCGCCGACGGCCGCGGGCCCACCTGGAACAACTCGCTGTTCGAGGACAATGCCGAGTTCGGCCTCGGCTACCGGCTCGCCATCGACCAGCAGACCGAGATCGCCCGGTCGCTCCTGAAGAAGCTCGCCCCGGTGGTCGGCGAGGACCTGGCAACCGCCATCCTCGACGCGAAGCAGGTGACGGAAAGCGAATTCGCCGCCCAGCGCCAGCGCGTCGCCGCGCTCCGCGACAAGCTCGCCGGCCGCGGCGACGCCGCCTCGTTGAACCTTCTCACCGTCGCCGACTTCCTGATGCGGCGGAGCGTATGGATCGTCGGCGGCGACGGCTGGGCCTACGACATCGGCTATGGCGGCCTCGACCACGTCCTCGCCCAGAACCGCGACGTCAACGTCCTGGTGCTCGACACCGAGGTCTATTCGAACACCGGCGGCCAGGCGTCGAAGGCGACGCCGCTTGGCGCCTCCGCCAAGTTCGCCTCGGCCGGCAAGGAGGTGCCGCGCAAGGACCTCGCCATGCAGGCGATCGCCTATGGCTATGTCTATGTGGCGCAGGTCGCCATGGGCGCGAATTCCGAGCAGACGCTGATCGCGCTCCGCGAGGCGGAGGCCTATCCGGGGCCGTCGCTGGTCCTCGCCTATTCCCACTGCATCGCCCATGGCTACGACCTGCGCTTCGGCATGAAGCAGCAGGCGCGGGCGACGGCGGCCGGCTACTGGCCGCTGTTCCGCTACGACCCGACGTTGAGGCGCAGCGGCGACAATCCCTTCCGCCTCGACAGCCCCAAGCCGCGCCTCAAGCTCGCCGACTTCGCCTATCGCGAGCTGCGCTACAAGGTGCTGACCCAGGGCGACCGGGAGCGGGCCGCGCACCTGATGCGTCAGGCGCAGGCCGCCATCGACGAACGCTATCGCACGTATGAGGACCTGGCCGCGCGCGACGGGAGCCGGTTCCAGCCCAACTGGACGGAGGTGTGAGCCGTGGTCGATCTTGCCACCAACTATCTCGGTCTGCCGCTTGCCCATCCGGTGGTCGCCTCCGCCTCGCCGCTCGGCCGCGAGCTCGACGGCATCCGCCGGCTGGAGGATGCCGGCGCCGCGGCGGTCGTGCTCCCCTCCATCTACGAGGAGGAGATCGAGACCGAGGACGCGATCACGCTGGCGCTGGTCGAGCAGGGGAGCTGGAGCCAGCCGGAGGCGGCCGACTATTTCCCGACACGCTACCGGGAGGTCGGGGGGCTCGAGGCGCGGCTGGAGACCATCCGCCGGGCGCGGGAGGCGTGCGCGATTCCGGTGATCGCCAGCCTCAACGGCTCGGCGCCGGCCGGGTGGGTGAGCTTTGCCCGCGACGTGGAGGCGGCCGGCGCCTCGGCGATCGAGCTTAATCTCTACCGGGTGCCCGCGGCCCTCGACGAAAGCGGCGAGGCGGTGGAGCGGCGGTGGCTGGAGACGGTGGTCGCGGTGCGCGCCGCGGTGGCCTTGCCGCTCGCCGTCAAGCTCGGGCCGTGGCTCTCCTCGCCCGGCCACTTCGCCAGCAGCCTGGTCAAGGCAGGGGCGGACGGACTGGTACTGTTCAACCGCTTCTACCAGCCCGACATCGACCTCGCGACGCTGACGCCACGGTCGGACCTTCATCTCAGCTCCCCCTACGAAATTCGCCTGGCGCTCCTGTGGATCTCGCTGCTCGCCGGCCGGGTCGAGGCGTCGCTTGCCGCCACCACCGGGGTCGAGACGCATGCGGAGGTGGTCAAGTACCTGCTCGCCGGGGCGGACGTGGTGATGAGCGCCTCGTCGCTGCTTCGTCACGGGCCGGGACATATCGCGGAACTCCGCGGCGGGCTGGCGGAGTGGATGGCGGGCCGCGGCTTCGACTCGCTTGCCGCGATGCGCGGCCGGCTCGCTGCCGACCAGCTGGAGACCACCGAGCCGCTGTTGCGCGCCCAGTATGCGGAGATGCTGCTCGGCTATGCGGGCGGGTCGCCCTGAGCGCAGGCGACGCGGGCCTCGCTTTGTGGGGCCAGCGGCGCTAACATCCTTGTCCTGTTCCGCCCGTAGGCCTCGCCCGGCAGCGCCGCGATGTCGTTCCAGTTCAACTTCCGCCAGCAGCAGATCGTCGACATCGCCAAGCAGAACGGCCGCGTCACTGTCGACGAGCTGGCGGCGCGCTTCGAGGTGACGCCGCAGACCATCCGCAAGGACCTCAACGATCTCTGCACCCAGCGGGTGCTCACCCGCACCCACGGCGGCGCCATCCTGTCGTCGGGGGTGGAGAACGTCGCCTATGACGCGCGGCGGGTGCTGGCGCAATACGAGAAGGAGCGGATCGGCCAGCACGCGGCGGCGCTGATCCCCAACAACTCGTCGCTCCTGATGAACATCGGCACCACGACGGAGGAGGTGGCGCGCCACCTGGTCCATCACGAGGGCCTCCTGGTGATCACCAACAATATCCACGTTGCCGCCATCCTGACGCCGTCGCCGCGCATCGACGTGATCATCGCCGGCGGCATGGTGCGCAAGTCGGACGGCGGCATCATCGGCGAGAGCGCCATCGAGTTCATCTCGCAGTTCAAGGTCGACCGGGCGGTGATCGGCGTCTCTGCCATCGACGACGACGGGGCGCTGCTCGACTTCGACTACCGCGAGGTGCTCGCCGCCCGCGCCATCATCAGGAACGCCCGCCACATCATCCTCGTCGCCGACGCGATGAAGTTCACCCGCACCGCGCCGGTGCGCATCGGCCACATCTCGCAGGTCGACTGCTTCGTCACCGACCGGCCGCCGCCGGAGACCATCACCGACATCTGCCTGCACAACGGCGTGGCGATCGAGGTGGTCCCCGGCTTCGAGACCGCCGACGACGACAAGAACGGCGACGCCTGATTCCCTTTACGAGCCAATGAATTGGAGGCCGGCACCCGGCCCGGCACGCACCGACATTTTCGCTTGCCTTTCGTTTTGTTTCGTTTAACCTTTCTCATCAGTTTCATTTGCTGCGGTTTCTTTCGCATTTGCGAAGGGACAAGAGAAGTCAAGTTCGCAAGCGCAGCAAATGAAAGTCCCGCGAAAGACGGGAAGGGGGAGGAATGGGGGCCGGCGGATCGTACGATCTCGCTATCATCGGAGGCGGCATCAATGGCTGCGGCATCGCGCGCGACGCGCAGGGCCGCGGGCTCCGTGTCTTCCTCGCCGAGATGGCCGACCTCGCCTCGGCAACGTCGTCCGCCTCCACCAAGCTGATCCACGGCGGACTGCGCTACCTCGAGTTCTACGAGTTCCGGCTGGTCCGCGAGGCGCTCGACGAGCGGGAAGTCCTGCTCGCTTCGGCGCCCCACATCATTTGGCCGTTGAGGTTCGTCCTCCCTTACCACAACGGCTTGAGGCCGTGGCCGGTCATCCGGCTCGGCCTCTTTTTTTACGACCACCTTGGCGGCCGGCGCATCCTGCCGCCGACGCGGAGCATCAACCTCGCCCGCGACGAACTGGGCAAGGGCCTCAAGAGCACCTACCGGCGCGCGTTCGAATATTCGGACTGCTGGGTCGAGGACGCCCGGCTCGTCGTCCTCAATGCGCGCGACGCGGCCGACCGCGGCGCCGACATCCACACCCGGACCCGGTGCGTGGCGGCGCGCCGCGAGGGCGATCGGTGGCGGCTCACTCTCGAGAACGCCCGCGACGGTGCGCGCTTCGACATTTCGGCACGCGGAGTGGTCAATGCCGCCGGTCCCTGGGTGTCGGACGTGCTGACCGGGGTTGCCGGGCTCAACGCCCCCGCCCGGGTCCGGCTGGTCAAGGGGAGCCACATCGTGGTCGACCGCCTCTTCCAGCACGATCGCGCCTACATCTTCCAGAACGCGGACGGACGCATCTGCTTCGCCATTCCCTACGAGCAGCGCTTCACCCTCATCGGCACCACCGACGAGGAGTTCGAGGGCGACCCGGCGACGGCCGAGATCAGCCAGCCGGAAACCGACTATCTGCTGGCGGCGGTGAGCGAGTATCTCGAAAGCCCGGTGACCCGCGAGATGATCCGGTGGAGCTATGCCGGGGTCCGCCCGCTCTATGACGACGGCGCCAGTCGGGCCCAGGAGGCTACCCGCGACTATGTCCTGATCCTCGACGCGCCGGAGGGCGCGGCGCCGCTGCTTTCTGTCTTCGGCGGCAAGATCACCACCTATCGACGGCTCGCCGAACAGGCGCTGGCGCAGCTGTCGGGTGCGTTTCCGGAAATGCGGGCGCCTTGGACGCGGGCGGCGACGCTCCCCGGCGGCGACATTCCGGTGACCTCCTTCGACAGCTGGGCGGAGAATGTGAGCCGCCGCTACCCTTTTCTCGACCGCCAAGTAGTGCGGCGGCTTTGCCGTGCCTACGGGACGCGGGTCGATGTGCTGTTGTCGGGCATCTCCGCGGCGAGCGATCTCGGCACCGATTTCGGCAAGGGCCTCACCGAGCGCGAGGTGGACTATCTCAAAGCCAACGAATGGGCGGAAACCGCCGAGGACATCCTGTGGCGGCGTTCGAAGCTCGGTCTCCACCTCGACGCGGCGCAGCAGGAAGCGGTCGCCGCCTATGTGGGCCAGAGCGTGGCGAATCCTATGCACGCGGCGAGGGCGCCATGACCCGCGTCGACACATGCTTCGACGCACTCAAAGAACGCGGGCGACCGCGCTTCGCGAAGTGCAAAACCAGTCCGGGACGGAGAGTGCGCGCCGTCACGGGCAGCGAAACCCATAGCGCGCACGTCTAGGAGGAAGCGAGATGTCGATACGGTACACCGCATCGGTAGCAGCGCTGCTGATCGGGATCGGTGCATCCCCCGCTTTCGCGGACATGGACGCCGCGAAGCGATGGATCGATACCGAATTCCAGCCTTCGACGCTGTCGAAGGAGGATCAGCTCAAGGAAATGGAGTGGTTCGTCAACGCGGCCAAGCCGTTCCAGGGCATGGAGATCAACGTGCTGTCGGAAGACATTCCGACGCACCACTACGAGGCCGAGGTGCTCGCCAAGGCCTTCGAGGAAATCACCGGCATCAAGGTCAACCACCAGATCCTCGGCGAGGGCGAGGTGGTGCAAGCGGTTCAGACGCAGATGCAGACGAACCGGAACCTCTATGACGGCTACGTCAACGATTCCGATCTGATCGGCACCCATTCGCGCCTGCAGAGTGCCGTCAACCTCACCGACTGGATGGCCGGCGAGGGATCGGACGTCACGAACCCGATGCTCGATATCGACGACTTCATCGGCATCTCGTTCACGACCGGCCCGGACGGCAAGGTCTGGCAGCTGCCCGACCAGCAGTTCGCCAACCTCTACTGGTTCCGCAAGGACTGGTTCGACCGCCCGGACATCAAGGAGAAGTTCAAGGCGAAGTATGGCTATGACCTCGGCGTGCCGGTGAACTGGTCGGCCTATGAGGACATCGCCGACTTCTTTACCAACGACATCAAGGAAATCGACGGCGTTCGCATCTACGGCCACATGGACTACGGCAAGCGGGCGCCCGACCTCGGCTGGCGGATGACCGACGCCTGGTTGTCGATGGCCGGCGAAGGATCGATCGGTCTGCCGAACGGCCGTCCGATCGACGAGTGGGGCATCCGCATGGAGGTCGGCTCGTGCAATCCCGAGGGAGCCTCGGTGTCGCGCGGCGGTGGCACCAACGGACCCGCCGGGGTCTACGCCATCCGCAAGTGGGACGAGTGGCTCCGCCAATACGCGCCTCCGGGGGCGGCGGACCTCGACTTCTATCAGTCGCTGCCGGCATTGGCGCAGGGCAACGTCGCTCAGCAGATCTTCTGGTACACCGCCTTCACGGCGAACATGGTTGCGCCGAAGGAAGACGGCAACAACACCGTCGACGATCAGGGTAATCCGCAGTGGCGGATGGCGCCGTCGCCGCACGGGCCGTACTGGGTCGAGGGCCAGAAGCTCGGCTACCAGGACGCCGGATCGTGGACGCTGTTCAACTCCACGCCGGTCGACCGCCGCAAGGCAGCGTGGCTCTACGCCCAGTTCGTGACCTCGAAGACGGTCGACGTCAAGAAGAGCCAAGTCGGCCTCACCTTCATTCGTGACAGCACGATCCGCGATCAGTCGTTCACTGACCGCGCGCCGAAACTTGGCGGTCTGATCGAGTTCTACCGCTCGCCCGACCGCGTGCTGTGGACGCCGACCGGCATCAACGTGCCTGACTATCCGAAGCTCGCCCAGCTCTGGTGGGAGAACATCGGCGACGTCAACTCCGGCACCTTCTCGCCACAGGAGGCCATGGATCGCCTCGCCGAGCAGATGGACCAGATCATGGGCCGCATGCAGGCGGCGGACGAGCAGGCCGGCACCTATGGCGGCTGCGGACCGCGGCTCAATCCGGAGAAGGATCCGTCCGAGTGGATCGGCAAGGGCGGCGCCAAGGCCAAGCTCGAGAACGAGAAGCCTCAGGGCGAGACCATCGCCTATGAGGAGCTGATCAAGCGCTGGACCGAGAACCAGTAGCCAGCGCCGGCAAAGACCCTGCCGGGGCGTGCGTCTCGCGTGCGCCCCGGCAGGAATTTTGTGAGAGAATAGGCCGGCATGCACGGATTTGGTACGCGGGCAATGGCATTCGAGCTGCGAAGCATCACCAAACGCGTCGGCGCCGAGGTGCACGTCCACGAGACCAGCCTTGTGCTCGAGGAAGGCAGCTTCAACACCCTGCTCGGCCCGACCCTTGCCGGCAAGACCTCACTGATGCAGCTGATGGCCGGGATCGCTCGTCCGACTTCCGGCGAGATCTGGTTCCGCGGCGAGAACGTCACCGGCGTTCCGGTCCAGAAGCGGAACGTGTCGATGGTCTATCAGCAGTTCATCAACTACCCGAATTTCAGCGTCTACGAAAACATCGCCTCGCCGCTCAGGGTCGCCGGGCTGGCGAAGCCGGAGATCGACAGACGGGTCAGGGAAGTGGCGGAGCTTCTGCGCCTGACACCGATGCTGAAGCGCCGACCGAACGAGCTGTCCGGCGGTCAGCAGCAGCGCACGGCGATTGCCCGCGCGCTGGTCAAGGACTCCGACATGGTTCTCCTCGACGAGCCGCTCGCCAACCTCGACTACAAGCTGCGCGAGGAGCTTCGTGACGAGCTGCCGCGATTCTTCGCCGGGCGGAACTGCATCGTGGTCTACGCGACGACCGAGCCGACCGAGGCGCTGCTGTTCGGCGGCAACACGGCGACGCTGCACGCCGGCCGGATCACCCAGTTCGGCCGCACCGCCGACATCTACCGGCATCCGGCCGACCTCGTCAGCGCCCGGGTCTTCTCCGACCCGCCGATCAACACCGCCGAAGTCGAGAAGCGCGGCGACGAGGTGCTTATCGGCGAGCTTCGGTTGCCCGTCGGCGGCGCCGCGCGCGGAATTCCCGACGGAACCTACATCATCGGCATCCGGCCGCATCACATCACGCCGTCGAAGCCGAACGCCGAAGCCGCTGCCATCGAAGGCACCGTGGTGATCGCGGAACTCTCCGGCTCGGAGAGCGCCGTCCACTTCGACCTCAACGGCCAGACGTGGGTCTCGCAGTCGCCGGGCATCCATCCCTTCGAGGTCGGCTCGATCGCGAGGCTCTATGTCGACATGAACCACACGCTGTTCTTCGACCTCGACGACCGGCGCGTGGAAGGGGGCGAATGATGGCCAATATCAGGCTCCAGGACCTCCGGCACAGCTACGTCGAGAACCCGAAGAGCGACGCCGACTGGGCGCTCAAGCGGCTGACCATCGACTGGGCCGACGGCGGCGCCTATGCCCTGCTCGGCCCCTCCGGCTGCGGCAAGACCACCCTCCTCAACATCATCTCCGGCCTCATCAGGCCGACCGAGGGGCGCATTCTCTTCGACGGCCGCGACGTCACCGACGCCTCGCCGGAGGAGCGCAACATCGCGCAGGTTTTCCAGTTCCCGGTGATCTACGACACGATGACTGTTCACGACAATCTCGCCTTCCCGCTGCGCAACCGCGGCGTCGGCGCGCGGGAGGTCGAAGAGCGCGTGCGCGAGGTCGCCGAAATGCTGGAGCTCGACACCACGCTCAAGGAGCGCGCGGCGGGATTGACCGCCGACGGCAAGCAGAAGATCTCCCTTGGCCGCGGCCTCGCCCGCTCGGACGTCAACGTCATCATGTTCGACGAGCCGCTGACGGTCATCGACCCGCACCTGAAATGGGTGCTGCGCTCCAAGCTGAAGGAGCTGCACCAGCGCACCCGCCGCACGATGATCTACGTCACCCACGACCAGACCGAGGCGCTGACCTTCGCCGATCAGGTGGTGGTGATGAACGAAGGCGAGATCGTCCAGACCGGCACGCCGATCGACCTGTTCGAGCGGCCGCAGCACACTTTCGTCGGCCACTTCATCGGCTCGCCGGGCATGAACGTCTTACCCTGCGAGGTCGCGGGCGGTCGGGCGATCTTCGCCGGCCTGCCGGTGGAAAGCGCCAACGCGGCCGCCTATCGCGGCGATGGCGGCCGTCTCGAACTGGGAGTGCGGCCGGAATTCGTCAGCTTCGCCGAGACGGGGATCCCGGTCGACGTCATGAAGGTGCTCGACGTCGGCCGCCATCGCATCGTCGAGACGACCCAAGCCGGATTCGTCATCAAGATGCTGGTGCCGGAGGATGAGCCGATCCCGGAGGGCGCTGCCCATGTGCGCTTCGCCGAGGATCGCACCCGGCTCTACCGCAACGGCTGGCTGGTGACGTGAGGGGGCGGCGATGAACAAGCTGACCAACCAGCGAGCGTGGTGGTTCGTGCTGCCGGTGGTGCTTCTGGTGGCGTTCAACGCCATCATCCCGCTGATGACGGTGGTGAACTATTCGGTCCAGGAATCGTTCGGCGAGAACATGTTCTTCTGGTCGGGGGTGCGCTGGTTCGAGGAGGTGTTGCGCTCGGAGCGCTTCCATTCGGCGCTGTGGAGACAAATCCTCTTCACCGGCATCATCCTCGTCATCGAGGTGCCGCTCGGCCTCGCCATCGCGCTCGCCATGCCGCGGAAGGGGCCGTGGGTGTCGGTCTGCCTGGTGCTGATGGCGCTGCCGCTGCTCATCCCGTGGAACGTGGTCGGCGCCATGTGGAACATCATGGCGTTGCCCGACATCGGGCTGCTCGGACGCGGCCTCAATGCCCTCGGCTTCACCTACAACTACACGCGCCAGCCGTTCGCGGCGTGGTTCACGGTGGTGCTGATGGACGTCTGGCACTGGACATCGCTGGTGGTGCTGCTCTGCTATGCCGGGCTCGTCTCGATTCCCGACGCTTACTACCAGGCGGCGAAGATCGACGCGGCGCGGCCGTGGGCGGTGTTCCGCTACATCCAGCTGCCCAAGCTCAAATACGTGCTGACCATCGCCATCCTGCTCCGCTTCATGGATTCCTTCATGATCTATACGGAGGTGGTGGTGCTGACCGGCGGCGGCCCCGGCAACTCGACGACGTTCCTGTCCATCGATCTGGTCAAGACGGCGCTCGGCCAGTTCGATCTCGGCCCGGCGGCGGCGATGTCGCTGATCTATTTCCTCATCATCCTGCTGTTCAGCTGGCTGTTCTACACGCTGATGATGCGCAACGAGGCGAGGTGACGATGCGCGGGCGATACTGGGTGCCGCTGGTCTACATCATCTTCCTGATGCTGCCGATCTACTGGCTCCTGAACATGTCGTTCAAGACGACCAACGAGATCCTCGGCGGCTTCAGCCTGTGGCCGCACAGCTTCACCATCGACAACTACCGCACCATCTTCACCGACCCGACCTGGTACAACGGCTACATCGCCTCGCTCGAATACGTGGTCATCAACACCGTCCTGTCGGTGGCGGCGGCGCTGCCGGCAGCCTACGCCTTCTCGCGCTACCGCTTTCTCGGCGACAAGCACCTGTTCTTCTGGCTGCTCACCAACCGCATGGCGCCGCCGGCGGTGTTCGCGCTGCCGTTCTACCAGCTCTATTCGGCGGTCGGCCTGTTTGATACCCCGTGGGCGGTGGCGCTCGCCCATACGCTGTTCAACATCCCGCTGGCGGTATGGATTCTCGAAGGCTTCATGTCGGGGGTGCCGAAGGAGCTCGACGAGACCGCCTATGTCGACGGCTATTCGTTCTGGCGCTTCTTCTTCCGCATCTTCATGCCGACCATCGCCGCCGGCATCGGCGTCGCCTGCTTCTTCTGCTTCATGTTCTCGTGGGTCGAGCTCCTGCTCGCCAAGACGCTGACCTCGGTGGCGGCGAAGCCGATCGCGGCGCTGATGACCAAGACGGCGAGCACGTCGGGCTACCAGCTCGGCCTGCTTGCCGCGGCCGGCTCGCTGACCTTGATTCCCGGCGCCGTGGTCATCTACTTCGTGCGGAACTACATCGCCAAGGGCTTCGCGCTCGGCCGGGTCTAGGAGGACGCTCGCCATGGACGCCGCACCGCTCGCCTGGATGGCCTGGACGTGGCCGACCGCCGCGTTCTTCGTCTTCATCTTCCTTTGTCTCGCCGGCATGACGGTGTGGGACATCCATTCGCCCGGCGGCGCGCCGCGGCGGGGGATCCTTCGCCTCGACACCACCCGCGGCGACCGGCTGTTCATCTCGCTGCTCGGCAGCGCCTTCATCTTCCTCGCCTGGCTGGGGCTCGCCGGCACGCCGCTCTGGGCGCCGCTCGCCATCGCCATCCTCTACGCCATCGCCGTGTTCGTCTGGGTGTAGAAGAGAGCCATGCCGGGCCACATCCTCGCCATCGACCAGGGCACCACCTCGTCGCGCGCCATCGTCTTCGACGGCAGGCTGAAGCCGGTCGGCGTCGCCCAGAAGGAATTCCGCCAGTTCTTTCCGCAGTCCGGCTGGGTGGAGCATGATCCCGACGAGATCTTCGACAGCGTGGTGAAGACCTGCCGGAGCGCTCTCCGCAAGGCGAAGGTCAAGGCGTCCGACCTTGCCGGCATCGGCATCACCAACCAGCGCGAGACGGTGGTGGTGTGGAACCGCAAGACCGGCAGGCCGATCCACCGCGCCATCGTGTGGCAGGACCGGCGCACCGCCGACGCCTGCGTTGCGCTGAAGCGGGACGGCCACGAAACCGAGATCACCGCCCGCAGCGGGCTGATCATCGATCCCTATTTCTCCGCCACCAAGATCGGCTGGCTGCTCGATCATGTTCGCGGCGCGCGGCAGCGGGCCGAGCGCGGCGACCTCTGCTTCGGCACCATCGATGCCTGGCTGATCTGGCGGCTGACCGGCGGCGACCTCCACGTGACCGACGCCACCAATGCGGCGCGCACCTCGCTGTTCAACATCCATGACGGGGCGTGGGACGACGCGCTGCTCGGCATCTTCGGAGTGCCGCGCGCGATGCTGCCCGAGGTTCGGGACTGCGCCGCCGACTACGGCGTGACGGAGAAGGCGATCCTCGGCGCGCCGGTGCCAATCCTCGGCGTCGCCGGCGACCAGCAGGCGGCGACGGTCGGGCAGGCCTGCTTCCGGCCTGGCATGTTGAAGTCGACCTACGGGACGGGATGCTTCGCCCTCCTCAACACCGGGGATCAGGCGGTCCGCTCGCGGAACCGGCTCCTCACCACCATCGCCTACCAGCTCGGCGGCAAGCGGACCTATGCGCTGGAGGGGTCGATCTTCGTCGCCGGCGCCGCGGTGCAATGGCTCCGTGACGGCCTGAGGGTCATCAAGCGCGCCGGCGAGACGGCAGCCTTGGCCAGGAAGGCCGACGCCGGACATCCGGTCTATTTCGTCCCGGCCCTTGTCGGGCTCGGTGCGCCCTATTGGGACGCCGCGGCGCGCGGCGCGATCTTCGGCATCACCCGTGGCACGACCCGCGCCGAACTCGCCAGGGCGGCGCTGGAGGCGGTGTGCTTCCAGACCCGCGACCTGCTCGAGGCGATGCGCGGCGACTGGGACGAGGCGCGCGGCGCGCGCACGGTGCTCAGGGTCGACGGCGGCATGGTCGCCTCCGACTGGACCATGCAGTTTCTCGCCGACATCCTCGACGCGCCGGTCGACCGGCCGCGGATCCTCGAGACGACTGCCCTCGGCGCCGCCTATCTCGCCGGCCTTCAGGCCGGCCTCTATCCGGCGCCGGTGGAATTCGCCAAGGGCTGGAAGCTGGACCGGCGCTTCACGCCGAAGATGCGCGAAGCCGAGCGCGCGGCGCGCTACGCCGGCTGGCGTGATGCCATCGAGCGGACGCTGACCGGCCGCACACGATGGGCTGCCAGCGGCGACCCGTGACGGCTCACGCTACCGCGGCTGTGGGCTCTTCACGGTTTCGTGTTGTCCGACGCGACGCATGTGCTAACGTGACCGAAGTTGTACGACAAGTCAGCAGCGGGAACCCGCGCCTGCTGCGTCGGTCGGAGGGGAATGGGGCCTCGGTCTCGGCTCGCCGGTCGCAACGAAAACAATGCGGGCGCATCCGGTGTCGGGTGTTACCATGCCGCCTAACGATAAGCGCAAAGCGCCAGCCCGTTGGGCCACAGGGAGGAAAGATCCATGAAGTTCAGAACGCTATTGGTTTCCACAGCGATTGTGGTTATGGCGGCCGTACCGGCTGCCGCTCAGAAGACGCACCTGCGTATCCAGACCCACTACGCGCCGGAGACGATTTCCGGCAAGAACGCCGCGCAGTTTGTCGACGACGTCCAGACGATGTCGAATGGCGATATCACCATCGAGATGTTCTATTCCTCGTCAGTGGTTGCGTCGGTCGAGACATTCGATGCCGCAGCCAACGGCATCCTTGATTGCGACATGACCGGCGGCGCCTATCAGACCGGCAAGAATCCGGCCTTCCAGTTCGTCGGCGACATCATGGGCGGTTACGACACGCCGTTCCAGCAGCTCGGCTGGCTCTACACGGGCGGTGGCCTGGAGGAGGCCCAGAAGCTCTACAACAAATATGGCATGCAGCTGATCGGCTGGTGGGTCGTCGGGCAGGAATCCCTCGCCTCGTCCAAGCCGATCCGGGGCGTAGCCGACCTCAAGGACTGGAAGTTCCGCTCGCCGCCCGGGATGGAGACCAAGATCTTCGAGAAGCTCGGCGCCAAGCCTGTCGTGATGGATTTCACCGAGGTCTTCACCGCGCTGCAATCCGGGATCATTGACGGCGCCGACGCCTCGATCCTCGCCAACAATAAGGGCATGGGCCTCTACGACGTGGCCAACAACGCGACTTATCCGGGCTTCCACTCGATGCCGTCCGACCACCTCGCCTGCAACAAGGCGGTGTGGGACGCGATGCCTGAGTATCAGAGGCGGATCATGGAAGTTGCCATGGGGAATCTGGCGCTGCAGCAGGCGCTGACGTCGGCGAAGGCGAACGCCCAGGCGGCGCGAGACCTGGAGGCTGCTGGCGTGAAGGTCTGGGACTGGTCGCCGGAGGACCGCGCGGCGTTCCGCGCGGCGGCCATCGAGACCTGGCCGGAATTCGCCACGACGCCGGAAGCCAAGGCGCTCGTCGCGAGCCACCAAGCCTATCTGAAGTCGATCGGCGTCCTGCCCGAATAACACCGATGCCGTTTTGCGCATAACAGATCCGGGCGGGCCCTGCGGGGCTCGCCCGGATCGTATCGGGAGGATGCGGTGGACCGGCAAAGCCTTTGGCTGGGACCGTTGCGGCGGCCCATGCGGTTGCTGATGATCGGGCTGATGGCCGCGACGGGGCTCGTCTGGCTCTGGCTGGTGATCGGTATCCTGTTCTTCGGAAGCGATGTCAGCATGTCGACGATCCTGAGGTCGGGCGACCACACTATCGTGCGCGTCTTCCTCTGGCTCCTGCTCGCCGCCGTCCTCGCTGCATGCCTTTATCTTTCCGACAGCCGCGGCGCTATCGAGGTGGAGCCGACCGGCCCTTTCGACATCCTGTCGCTGATCCTCGGCCGCCTTGCGATGATCGCCGTCGCGGTCGTGGTCGGGGTGATGTTCTACGAGGTCGTCGCCCGCTACGTCTTCTCCAAGCCGACGCTCTGGGCCAACGAGATGTCGCTGTGGATCGCCGGCTTCATCTTTCTGCTGGCCGGGCTCTACGCCATGCAGCAGCGCAGCCATATCCGCATCTATGTCATCTACGACCTGATGCCGCGCTGGGGCCAGAAGCTGTCCGATACGGTGACGGTGGTGCTGATCTGGGTATTCGTCGTCTCGCTTGTCTGGGGCGGCTACAACGAGGTGCTGGCGAAACTGATGCGGATGGAGACCTTCGGCACCGCGTGGGATCCGCCGCTCCCTTCGACAGTGAAGGCGGCGATACTGGTCGTCATCGGCCTCGTCGCGCTGCAGGCCACGTCGAACCTGATTGCCGATTGGCGCAAGGCGCCCGAGCGCCACGTCGCCGACGAGGTGGACGAGCAGGAGATCGAGCAGATCCGCAAGGCGTTGAGGGCCGACGACAATGGTTGATATCGGCACGCTCAGCCTGATCCTTCTCATTTCCATGTTCGTGCTGCTGGCGATCGGCATGCCCCTGGGCTTCGCCTCGGCCGTCCTGGCCGTCGCCACGCTAGTGCTGAAGTTCGGCCCCGATCTGCTTTACGGCGATTTCGGCCGAGGGCCGCTGAACGTCCTCGGCCAGGCGATATACCGGCAGATGACGAACTACGTACTGATCTCGGTACCCTTGTTCATCTTTATGGCCGCGCTTCTGGAGCGATCCGGCATCGCGCGCGACATGTATTCCTCGCTGAACCTCTGGCTGTCCCGCACCCGGGGCGGGATTGCACTGGTCACCTCGATCATGGCCGTCATCATGGCAGCGATGTCGGGGATCATCGGCGGCGAAGTCGTGCTGCTGGGTCTGATCGCGCTGCCACAGATGCTGAGGCTGGGCTACAATCAGAAATTCGCCGTCGGCACGATCTGCGCCTCAGGCAGTCTCGGCACGATGATTCCGCCCTCGATCGTGCTGATCTTTTACGGGCTGATCACCGAGACCTCCATTCAGGCCCTCTTCACGGCGGCTTTCCTGCCGGGCTTCATGCTGGCCTCGTTCTACGTCATCTACATCTTGCTGCGCTCCAACCTGCGGCCCGACCAGGCCCCGCTGCCACCGCCCCAGCCGAGCGATCCGACCGCCTCCGAGAAGCGGGCTCTGTTTCTGGCCTTCCTGGCGATCCTGGTGGTGATGGTCTCGGCGGTCCTCCTGGTGCGCAATCTCTTCTTCGTCCTGACCGGACAGAACCAGCTTACCCCGGGGATGGAAACGATCTCGCTCGGCATGCCCGCCGACCTGCCGTGGATCGCCGGCGCCCTGTTGGTGGCGCTGGCGGTTCTCGCCTTCTTCGGCCGCGAGCACACACGCCGGGCCTGGCAGATCGGCAAGGGGCTGGTGGCGCCCTTGATCGTGATCGGGGTGGTGCTCGGCTCGATCTATGGCGGCGTCACCGGGATCACCGAGGCGGCCGGCATGGGCGTGATCGCAGTTTTCGTGATCTCGCTGATCCGGCGCGAAATGACCTTCGAGATCGTCTGGGACAGCCTCATCCGCACGGCGAAGTCCACCGGCACGATCATCTGGGTGACGATCGGCGCCGCGGCGCTCGCGGCCTCCTACACTCTGGCCGGGGGACCGACCTATGTGGCGAACCTGATCATCGGCATGGAGCTGCCGGCGATGGGGATCATCCTGCTCATGATGGTGATCTTCCTGATCATGGGCATGTTCATGGACTGGGTCGGGATCGTGCTTCTGATCATGCCGGTCTTCCTGCCGATCGTCCTGAAGCTGCCCGCAGACCAGATCGGCTGGTTTGGCCATGTCACGCCGGAGCAGGTGGCGGTCTGGTTTGGCGTTACCTTCTGCATGAACATGCAGGTGAGCTTCCTGTCGCCACCCTTCGGCCCGGCCGCCTTCTACCTGAAATCGGTGGCACC
>Ga0210144_1000389_pt1 | contig 24230 bp, 31 predicted proteins | sample Muzzi_PWA_D2_FD_185532 | JGI IMG/M metagenome (GOLD analysis project Ga0210144, IMG submission 185532) | Wetland microbial communities from San Francisco Bay, California, USA, that impact long-term carbon sequestration - Muzzi_PWA_D2 (SPAdes) | ecosystem: Environmental > Aquatic > Marine >...
CCTCGATGTTGGCCAGCAGCCGCTCGAGGTCGGCGTCGATGTGAGGAAGGAGGTCGATCTTGTTGACGCAGACCAGCTCGCAGCTGCGGAACATCAGCGGGTACTTGAGCGGCTTGTCCTCGCCCTCAGCGACCGAGCAGACCATCGCCCGCGCGTCCTCGCCGACCCGGAACTCGGCCGGGCAGACGAGGTTGCCGACGTTCTCGATCGCCAGCAGGTCGAGCTCCGCCAGCGGCAGCTCGGAGAGCGCCGCGCGGACCATGTTGGCATCGAGGTGGCACTCGCCGCCGAAGCCGGGGTCGGTGTTGAGCTGGGCGACCGGGACGTGCAGGTGGGCGATCCGGTCGGCATCGAGGCTGCCCTGCACGTCGCCCTCCAGCACCCCGATCCGGGTCTCCCCCAGCCCCGCCTCGATCGCCCGCTCGAGCAGCGCCGTCTTGCCGGCCCCGGGGGCGCTCATCAGGTTGACGACGGCGACCCCGGCGCGGTCGAAGTCCTCCCGGTTGGCGCGGGCGATCGTCTGGTTGGCGTCGAGCGCGTCCTCGGCGACCCTGATCCTCGTCCTGTGCATCAGCCCCCCACCCCCGCCGACGGGCCGAAATGTCGGCCCCGGGTGGACATTTCGGCCCGTCGGCCGGGGGTTGGCTCGTCGACCTCGATCCACTCGATCTCGAGCTGCTCGCCGGCGAGCACCTCGCCGCCGGCGCCGCAATGCGGGCAGGCGAAGGCGGGGATCGGCGGCAGCGCCCCGGCGGGCATGGCCTCGTGAAAGGCGAGGGGCGGCGGCGCCGGGTCCCACTCGCGTCCGCAGCCGGGGCAGCGCAGCAGCGCGGCGACCGGCTCCAGCTCGAAGCGGGCGTCCTCGCAGGCGGTGCCGCGGGCGACCAGCTCGAGGTAGAAGGCGAGCGAGTCGGGGACGACCTGGCGCAGGCTGCCGACCCTGACGTGGAGGGTGGCCACCCGGCGCCCCTCGCCGTGGCGCAGCGCCGCGTCGACGATCGCCCGCGAGAGGGCCAGCTCGTGCATCTAGCGCTCCGTCCCCATCAGCAGATCCTCGGCAGGGGGTCGCCGGCCAGCAGGTCCATCACCCGCCGCCCGCCGAAGGCGGTGTCGACCACCACCATCCCGGGCGGCTCCGCGCGGACCTCGCCGATCTCCGCCGCCGCCTCGCAGCCCGGCGCCGCGCGCAGCGCGGCGAGCGCCGCCTCGGCGCCCTCGGGGGCGACGAAGGCGACCAGCACGCCCTCGTTGGCGATGTACATCGGGTCGATCCCGAGCAGCTCGGCGGCGGCGGCGACCTCGGGCAGGACCGGCACGGCGGTCTCGCCGACCTGAACGGCGACGCCCGAGGCGCGGGCCAGCTCGTTGAGCGCCGAGGCGACGCCGCCCCGGGTCGCGTCGCGCATGCAGCGCAGCGCCGGGCCGGCCGCCTCGAGCATCGCCTCGACGGCGGGCCACAGCGAGCGGGTGTCGGAGGCGATCTCGGCGTCGAGGCCGAGGTCCTCGCGGGCCAGCATGATCGCCGTGCCGTGAGCGCCGACCGGACCGGAGACGAGCACCCGGTCGCCCGGCTCGATCGCCCCGGTCGCCAGCGCGGCGCGGGGGTCGAGCCGGCCGAGACCGCTGGTGCAGACGTACATCGAGTCGCAGTGCCCGCGCTCGACCACCTTGGTGTCGCCGCTCACGACCTCGACCCCGGCGGCGCTCGCGGCGACCGCCATCGCCTCGACCTCGGCCCGCAGCGCGGCGGCGTCGAGCCCCTCCTCAAGCACCAGCGAGACGGTCAGCGCCAGCGGCCGGGCGCCGGAGACGGCGAGGTCGTTGACCGTGCCGTTGACCGCCAGCTCGCCGATCGAGCCGCCCGGGAAGCGGATCGGCCTGACCACGAAGCTGTCGGTGGTGATCGCCAGCCCCAGCCCCTCGGCCTCGACCCTGCCGGCGTCGCCCAGCTCGTCCAGCGCCGCGGATCCGAAGGCGGGGGCGAGCAGCCCCTCGATCAGCGTCTGGGAGGCCTTGCCGCCGGCGCCGTGGGCCATCGTCACCAGCTCGTCGCGGAAGCGGGGGCGCTTGCCGCGCGCCGTCTCGACGATCTCCAGCACCCGCTCCTCGGACCTCACGCCGGCTCCCTCTCGCGGGCGAAGCGGCCGTAGTTGTAGTAGGCGGCGCAGGCGCCCTCAGGGGAGACCATGCAGGTCCCGATCGCGTGCTCGGGCGTGCAGCCGGTACCGAACACCCTGCACTCCCAGGGCTTGATCGCGCCCTTCAGCACGTCGCCGCACTGGCAGGCCTCGGGGTCGGCGACGCGGACGCCGGGCACCTCGTGGCGCAGCTCGGCGTCGAAGTCCGAGTAGGCGGCGGAGAGCTTCAGCGCGCTGCGCTCGATCGAGCCGAGGCCGCGCCACTCGAAGTGGTCGCGCAGCTCGAAGACCTCGGACATCGCCCGCAGCGCCGCCGGGTTGCCCTCGTCGGGGACGACGCGCCGGTACTGGTTCTCGACCTCGCAGCGCCCCTCGCGCAGCTGGCGCAGCAGCATCTCGATCGACTGCAGGACGTCGAGCGGCTCGAAGCCGGAGACGACGAACGGCTTGCCGTGCTCGGCGGGGATGAACTCGAAGGGGCGCGCGCCGACCACGGTGGCGACGTGGCCGGGCCCGACGAAGCCGTCGAGGCTCAGCTCGGGCGACTCGAGCAGCGCCCGCAGCGGCGGCACGATCGTCACGTGGTTGCAGAAGCAGGAGAAGTTCCCAAACCCCTCGGCCCTCGCCCGTTTCAGGGTCAGCGCCGTCGAGGGCGCCGTCGTCTCGAAGCCGATCGCGAAGAAGACGACCTCGCGATCGGGGTTCGCCTTGGCGATCCGCAGCGCGTCGAGCGGCGAGTAGACGACGCGGATGTCGGCGCCGCCCGCCTTCGCCTCGAGCAGCGTCCGCTCCGAGCCCGGCACCCGCATCATGTCGCCGAAGCAGGCGAGGATCGCGCCGTCGCGCTCGGCGATCGCGATCCCGTCGTCGACCCTGCCCATCGGGATCACGCAGACCGGGCAGCCCGGGCCGTGGACCAGCTCGACCTGGTCGGGCAGCAGGTCGTCGAGGCCGTAGCGGTAGATCGCGTGGGTGTGTCCGCCGCAGATCTCCATCAGCTTGTAGTGACGGCCCGGCTCGGGCAGCGAGGCGATCTGCGCCGCCAGCGCCGCGCCCAGCCCGGCGTCGCGAAACTCCTCGACGAACCTCACCGCGGCGCTCCCGGCTTGGCGATCGCGGTCCCGGCGTGGACGAGCAGCTCCTCGCCGACGGCGACCGGGGCGACGAGGGCGACCTCGACCGTCTCGCGGCGCCCGGCGCCGTCCTCGCAGAGCGCCAGCTCGCGCTCGGTGTCGAGCGAGACGACCCGCAACGGCTCGGCGACGTCGCCGCAGGTGATGCAGACGTCACCGTGATCGCTGCTCGCGCTCACTCGATCGCGCTCCCCTTCAGCTCTTCCAGCTCCTGCTCGTACTCGGCGCCGAGGCCGGCGAGCAGCTGCAGCGTCGCCTCGGCCTCGGCCTCGTCGACCTTGGAGATCGCGAAGCCGACGTGGATCAACACCCAGTCGCCGACTCCGACCCCGCCGTCCTCCTCGTCGAGCAGCCCGATGCTGACGTTGCGCCGCACCCCGGCCACGTCGACCTTGGCGAGCCGGTTGCGCTCGTCGACGACCTCCAGGACTTGACCGGGTATCGCCAGACACATCGCGCGCTCAACGTAGCACGGGGCAGCTCCCGCTTCCGAGAGGCTCTTCGCCCCTATGGAGTGATAAAGGCTCCCGGAAGCGGAGCCGTGGGTCAGGGGTCTCCCCACAGATCCCCGAGTGCCGCCGCGGCGACCCGCTCGGCCGCCTCGCGGACGGCCTCGCCGGGCTCGGCGCCGGCCTCGAAGCGCGCCCCCTCGATCCCGTAGACGACCAGCCGCCGCGGCAGCCGCCCCAGCGCCCGGCCCAGCTCGACCGCCTCGGCCAGCCCCAGCGCGTGAGTCGAGGGGCCGGCCAGCGCCGCCGGCAGCGGCCCGGCGGCGGCGTCGATCCGGTGCACCTCCCCCGGCTCGCCGCCGGAGGCGACCGCGTCGGCGACGACGACCGCCTCGGCCCCCTCCCAGGCCTCGATCAGGTCGACCGGCTCGCCCTCCAGCTCGCGCACCTCGACCCCGTCCGTCCCCCGCACGCGCAGCGCCCGCGCCGCCAGCAGCCCGGCGGCGTCGTCGCCGCGCAGCGGGTTGCCGATCCCGATGAACAGGCGCCGCTCCCCGCTCACTCCCGCTCGACCTCGAGCCGCAGGAAGTGGGTCGAGCAGGAGATGCAGGGGTCGTAGTTGCGGATCGTCTGCTCGCAGCGGTAGCGCAGCTCCTCGTCGGGCAGCGCCAGGTTGGCGGCGACGAACTCGCGCAGGTCATCCTCGATCGAGCGCTGGTTCTGCGAGGTCGGCGGCACGATCCAGGCCGAGACGATCTGGCCGGCGTCGTCGATCTCGTAGCGGTGGTAGAGCAGCCCACGCGGCGCCTCGCTGACCCCGTGGCCGACCGCGGCGCGCGGCTCGAACTCGACCGCCGGGGCGTCGGGCCGCTGGTAGGCGTCGAGCAGGCGCAGCGCCTCGTCGAAGGCGTAGAGGATCTCCACCGCGCGCACAATGATGCTGCGAAAGGGGTTGCGGCAGCCCTCGCCGATCCCCGCCTCCCGCGCCGCCGCGGCGGCGAGCGGCGAGAGTCGGTCGAAGTTGAGGCTGAAGCGGGCCAGCGGCCCGGCCAGGTAGGCGCCGCGTCCGCGGACCCGCGCGTGCAGCGCGGTCGAGTGGGCGACGTGCTGCTCCTCGAAGGTCGCGTCGAACTCGGCCGGCGCGACGTCGATCCCCTTCGAGGAGACGATCCGTCCGCGGTCGATCGGGTACTCGCCCTCGAGCGGGGAGCGCAGCGCGACCAGCTCGTAGTCGCGCTCCAGCTCGGGGAAGTCGAGGCCGGCGACCAAGCGCACCGTCTCCAGCGCCTCGTCGCGACAGCGCTCCAGCTCGGCCCACAGCGGCTCCAGCTCGCGACGCTCCGGGGCGCGGTAGAAGCCGCCGACGCGGACGTTGACCGGGTGTACGGCGCGTCCCCCGATCGCCTCGATCAGCCGGTTGCCGGTCTTCTTGGCGCGCAGCCCGCGCTCGACCACCTCGCGGTGGTCGCGGGCCATCGCGAAGCCGCTCTCGTAGCCGAGGAAGTCGGGCGCGTGCAGCATGTAGAGGTGCAGGGAGTGGCTCTGGATCCACTCCCCGCAGTAGATGAGGCGGCGCAGGGTGCGCAGCTGGCCCTCCACCTCGATCCCGAGCGCGTCCTCCATCGCCTGGCAGGCGCTGGTCTGGTAGGCGACCGGGCAGATGCCGCAGATCCGCGCGGTGATGTCCGGGGCTTCGCCCAGCGCCCGGCCGCGCAGCAGCGCCTCGAACAGCCGCGGCGGCTCGAAGATCCGCAGCTCGACGTCCAGCACCTCCTCGCCGCGCACCCGGACGTGCATCGCACCCTCGCCCTCGACCCGGGCCAGGTAGCCGGTCTCGATCCGCCGCGTGCCCCCGTCGCTGCTCATCGCATCGACTCCGGCGGGGGCTTCGTTGAAGCGTTGTGGGTAACGGAGCCCCCCAAACCCTTCAACGAAGCTCCTCCCGCTCGCTCGCCGCCCGGAAGGCGGGGGCGTTCGCGTTGAAGTTGCGGTAGACGCGGATCAGGTCCGGGGTCTCGGCGCCGAGGCCGCGCGTCCAGGCCGACAGCGATGCCGTGTTGGGCGTCTCCATCGGCCCGAAGCAGCCGTAGCAGCCGCGGTCGTGCGCGGGGCACAGCGCCCCGCAGCCCGCCTGGGTGACCGGTCCCAGGCAGGGAGTCCCGTGGGCGACGGTGACGCAGACGTTGCCGCGCCGCTTGCACTCGATGCAGACGCTGTAGGAGGGGATCTCCGGGCGGCGCTCGGCGAGGAAGGCGGCGATCACCTCGAGCAGCTGGTAGCGGTCGACCGGACAGCCGTGCAGCTCGAAGTCGACCCGCACGGCGTCGGAGATCGGCGTCGAGGTCTCGAGGGTGGAGATGTAGGACGGACTGGCGTAGACGGCGGAGACGAACTCGCCGACGTCGGCGAAGTTGCGCAGCGCCTGGATCCCGCCCGCCGTGGCGCAGGCCCCGATCGTGACCAGCCGCCGCGAGTTGCGCCGCACCTCCAGGATGCGCTCGGCGTCGGCCGGCGTCGTCACCGAGCCCTCGACCAGCGAGAGGTCGTAGGGGCCCTCGACGGTGGCGCGCGAGGCCTCGAGGAAGTAGGCGACCTCGATCTCCTCGGCAAGCGCCAGCAGCTCGTCCTCGAGGTCGAGCAGGCTGAGCTGGCAGCCGTCGCAGGAAGCGAACTTCCAGACCGCAAGCTTCGCTCGTCGCCCCCCGTCGCCCATCAGACTTCCCTCACCCGGAAGAAGCGCTCGATCGCGGCGAAGCTCATCACCGGTCCCTCGCGGCAGGCGAAGGTCGGCCCGAACTGACAGCGTCCGCAGTGGGTCACCGCGCATTTCATGTTGCGCTCGACCGAGATGTGGACGTCGCTCGCCTCCATCCCCCGGGCCAGCAGCGCCTCGATCGTGAAGCGCATCATCACCTCGGGGCCGACGACGTAGGCGACGGCGCGGGCGGGGTCGAAGGACGCGTCGCCGATCAGCGTCGTCACCACACCGACCTGGCCGAGCCAGCCGGATTCGGCGCTGTCCACCGTCACCCCCAGCTCGAGCCGCGGGTCCTCTCCCCACTGCTCGAGCTGGGAGCGGAAGAGGAGCTGCTCGGGGGTGCGACCGCCGCAGAGCAGGACCAGGCCCGCCAGCCGATCGCGCCGGGCGAGCGCCTCGAGCAGGGCCGGGCGCAGCGGCGCCAGGCCGATGCCGCCGGCTACCACGACGACGTGGCGGCCGGCGGCCGCCTCCAGCGGCCAGGAGCTGCCGAACGGGCCGCGCACGCCGAGCTGCTCGCCCGGGCGTGCTCGGCAGATCGCGGCGCTCACCGGCCCGACCTCCCGCACCGTGTGCTCGAGCGGCCCCTCGCCCGCCGGGTCGCCGCTGATCGAGATCGGCACCTCGCCGACGCCGAACGCGTAGAGCATGTTGAACTGGCCGGGGCGGAAGGCCGGCACCGGCCCGCCGTCGGCCGGCTCGAGCGCCAGGGTCCAGGTGTCCGCGGCCTCGCGACGTTTGGCGGCGACCCGGAAGGGCCGCGGGACCATCGGCCCGGCGGCCGCGGTCGCCTCAGCCGGCAGCGGGTGCGCCATACACGTCGAGTAGCTGTAGGCGGGTCGCCTGGAGCCGTTCGAGCATGATCGCGGCGAAGCGCTGCATCAGCTCGTAGCCGAGGCTCTTGTCCTGCTCGCATTTGCCGCGCAGGCAGGCGCCGTCGAATACCACCGTCCGCGTCATCTCCAGCGCCCGGGCGTCGAAGCTCCAGCGGTAGGGGGAAAACAGCCACGACCACCCCACCACCGTCCCCTCGCCTAGCGTCGCGATCATCAGCGCCCCCTTGCCGGGGGCCTCGACCTCGAGCGCAACCCGCCCGTGCCTGACCACGAAGAAGGTGTCTGCCGGGTCGCCCTCGTGGGCGAGATACGCGCCGGCCTCGAAGACCCGGTTGGCGCCGCAGCCGGCGATGAACTCCAGGTAGGCGGGGTCGAGCCCCGCGAAGGTCGGAAGCTCGGCCAGGACCTCGTCAATCGTCCGCATCGGCGCCATCGCCCTCTCCCCTCTCTCTCTCGCCGTCGTTCGCTCCGAGACCGTCGCTGGCGCGGATCGCCGCGACCTCCTCGGTGATGTCGATCGCAACCGGGCACCAGGTGATGCAGCGCCCGCAGCCGACGCAGCCGGAGGTCCCGAACTGGTCGATCCAGGTCGCCAGCTTATGGGTCATCCACTGGCGGTAGCGCGATTTCGAGGTGGCGCGCACACTCCCGCCGTGGATGTAGGAGAAGTCCATCGTGAAGCAGGAGTCCCAGCGTCGGGTCCGCTCCGCCGTCTCGCCGCTCAGGTCGCTGGCGTCCTCCACCGTCGTGCAGAAGCAGGTCGGGCAGACCATCGTGCAGTTGCCGCAGGTGAGGCAGCGCTCGGAGACCTCGTCCCAGCGGGGATGCTCGTAGTTGTCGTAGAGCAGCTCCTTGATCCCCGCCGTTTCCATCGTCCTGCCCTGGTCGGCGGCGGCGCGGGCGACGCCGGCCTCGGCTGCGCCGAGCTCGGCCGGACCGGCTTCGCCGCGCGGCAGCTCGGCGATCAGCTCGGCGCCGCGCTCGCTGCCGCCTTCGCAGACGAAGTAGTGCCGCCCGTCCTCGATCACCTCGGTGAGCGCCAGGTCGTAGCCGGACTCGGCGCGCGGGCCGGTCTCCATCGAGACGCAGAAGCAGGTGCCGCCGGCGACCGTGCAGTTGACGGCGACGATGAAGGCGCCCTCGCGCCTCGCTCGGTAGAACGGGTCCGGGTACTCGCCGTCCATCATCACGCGGTCCTGGATCGCGATCGCGTGCAGCTCGCAGGAGCGGACCCCGATGAAGGCGTAGGTCGGCGAGTCGTCGGCCTCCTCGGAGACCTCGAGCGCGCCGTCCTCGCCCCGTCGCGCCCGCCAGAGCTTCAGCTCGGGCGGGTGCAGGAAGCGCTTCCACGACTGTGGGCCGACCGCGTAGCCGAACAGCGCCTCGTCGTCGCGGCGCCGCAGCCGGTAGCTGCCGCCGTCCTGCTCGTCGGTCCAGCCGCCGGGGAGGTCGTCGCTGCTGGCTATCTCGTCGTAGACGATCGCGCCGTCGCGGACCGTCGGGCCGATCAGCTCGAAGCCGCGCCTGCCCAGGGCCGCGAGGAGCTCGTCGAGCCCATCCCGCTCGATCGTCGCCTGGGCGGACATCGAGCACAGGTTATCCCTCGGCGGTCGGCGCTGGCGCCGATAATGCAGACGTGCTGGCCGGAGAGGGAACCGTCGCGCTGTCCTGGAGCGGGGGCAAGGATTCGGCGCTCGCCTTGTGGGCGCTGCGCAGGGAGCAGACGGAGCCCGTGGCGCTGATCACCACCTTCACCGAGGACTTCGAGCGGATCAGCATGCACGGGGTGCGGCGCGAGCTGGCCCGTGCGCAGACCGAGGCCGCGGGAACGGCGCTGGTGGAGGTGGACATCCCGGCCCCCTGCCCGAACGAGGTATACGAGGAGCGCATGGCCGGGGCTCTCGGCGCGCCGCCGCTCGACGGCGCGAGCGCGATCGCCTTCGCAGACCTGTTCCTGGAGGACATCCGCGCCTACCGCGAGGAGCGGCTCGCCGCCGCCGGCCGGGATGCGCTGTTCCCGCTCTGGGGCCGGGACACCGGCGAGCTGGCCAGCGAGTTCATCGACGCGGGCTTCGAAGCCGTGCTCGTCTGCGTCGATCCCGCCCAGCTCGACCCCTCCTTCGTCGGCCGCCCGTTTGACGAGGCGCTGCTCGACGACCTTCCCGCGGGCGTCGATCCCTGCGGCGAGAACGGCGAGTTCCACACCTTCGTACACGCCGGCCCGGTCTTCGAGCGGCCGATCGAGATCGAGCTGGGCGAGGCTGTGATGCGGGACGGCTTCGCCTTTCAGGACCTCCTCCCGGCCCGCTCCAAGACGCACCGCTGAATCAATCGTCTAGCCTCCCGCGTCGATGACCGGGCCCGCCTTCCGTCGCACCTCGATCGTCTTGGCGCTCGCTGCAGCCGCCGCCTTGTGGGCGCTGCTGCCGGGGGCGTTCGCGGACTCGCAGTCGACGCCGAGCGTGGTTCGGAACGCGCTGGCGCAGACGAGCCGCGTGCAGGGCGAGCCGGACCGGACGCTGGTCTTGAGCCGCGTGACGATCCAGCCCGGCGCGACGCTGGCGTCCCACCACCACCTCGGGTCGCAGGTCGCGCGCATCCAGTCCGGCGTGCTCCGCTACACGGTGATCCGCGGGTCGGTCGTGGTCCGTCGCGGCGAGTCGGATCGGAATCCGCGGGTCGTGCGGAAGATCGAGGCCGGGCAGACCGGCACCCTCCGCGCCGGGGAGTGGATCGTCGAGCAGCCCTCTGACGTCCACCGGGCGGCGAACCGGGGCTCGAAGCCGGTCGTCGTCTACCTGGCCACGCTGTTGAAGAAGGGCGCGCCGCCAGCGACGCCGGTCGAAACTTCGACGCCGCCTTGAGCCTGCGGCCGCTGGAGCCGGCCGGCTCGGTCCCCGAGCGGCTGCGCATCCAGGCCGTCTACTGCGAGCAGCTCGGCTCGCCCCTCTACGCCGATCTGCTGAGCCGCGCCGCCGCGGACGTGGAGGCCGGCGGCCCGACCTGGGGGATCCTCCGCGGCCACGAGGACGACCCCGCCGACTCGATGCTGGCGCTGCGGCTGATGGGCGCGGTCAACCGGCTCGTCCTGCGCGGCGGCGAGCCGATGCTCGCCGAGCTGTACCGCGCCCCGGGTGGCGACCCAGAGGCGACGTGGGACGCCTTCCTGGCGACCCTCGAGCGCAACGCGGCGGAGCTGTCACGGCTCGTCGACTCGCCGGTGCAGACCAACGAGGTCGGCCGCTGCGCGGCGCTGCTGCCCGGCTTCCTCGCGGTCGCCGCGGAGACCGGACTGCCGCTTCGCCTGCGCGAGGTCGGCGCCAGCGCCGGGCTGAATCTGCGCTGGGACCTCTACCGCTACGCGGCTGGGGACTTCGCCTGGGGTCCCAGGGGATCACCGGTGACGCTCGACTTCGAGCTTCGCGGCGCGGCCCGCCCCGACGCGGCGGCGCGCGCCGAGGTCGCCTCACGTCGCGGCTGCGACGCCGCCCCGGTGGACCCCGCCGCGCCCGAGGGCCGCGAGACCCTGCTCGCCTACGTCTGGCCCGACCAGAAGGCGCGGGTCGAGCGGCTGCGAGCGGCGCTGGAGGTTGCGTCGACCGTGCCGGTCGACGTGGATCGGGAGGGCGCCGCGACCTGGATCGAGCGGCAGCTCGCCGTGGCTTCCCCGGGGCAGGCGACGGTCGTCTATCACTCGATCGTCCTCCGGTACCTGAGCGAGGCAGAGCGGGCGGCGTTCGACGCGCACCTGAAGGACGCCGCCGCGCGGGCGAGCGCCGAGGCGCCGCTCGCCTGGCTGCGCATGGAGCCCGACGACGAGCTGGCCGCGGTCCGGCTGACCGTCTGGCCCGGCGGCGAGGACCGCCTCCTCGCCCGGGCCGGCTACCACGGCAGCCCGGTGGAGCTGGCCGGCTGACCGGCTGGTCCGCGATACGCCCCGTGCTGGTCGGCTTCCTGCTGATCGCCGACGCGTTCACGGTTGGCGCGCTGCTCGTCGTGCGGCCGGATGGCTGGCTGCCGCCGTTCGTCGCCTTCGGCTTGCTGCTGGTCGGGCTGGTCGTCTTCGAGCTGTGGGCGATCCGCCACCGCCACGACGATTAGAGGGCGGCCAATGGGGCGCAGAGTGCCGTTTTCCGCGTGAATGCGACAGGGGACCCCTCAGCCGAGTAGGCGCATTCGAAGATGGTCGCCGCTGCATGGCGCTTTTCTGCCGCTATGCGGAAGAAAGGCGCCAGGCGGCCGCGTGGGCGAGGACGGCCAAGCTCTACCGTTCGCGCGATGTCGGAGCTTGCCCAGTTCGCGCTCGTGATCGCGGTGATCTTCGCCGTCAACCTGCTGCCGGCGTTCGGGCCCCCGACCTGGTCGATCCTCGTCTTCTTCACCCTCGACTTCGACCTGCCGGCGGCCCCGCTGGTCGTCTGCGGGGCGCTGGCCGCCGCCTCGGGCCGCTTCGTCCTGGCGAGCGGCGCGCGGCGCCTGCGGCCGCGGCTCTCGGCGGCTCGGCTCGCACGCCTCGACCGCGCCCAGCGGGCGCTGAGCGGCAATCGCCGCCGCACCCTCGCCGGGCTCGGCTTCTTCGCGCTCTCTCCCGTGCCCTCCGGGCAGCTCTTCACCGCCGCCGGGCTGATGACCGTGCCGCTGGCGCCGCTCACCGCCGCCTTCTTCTCCGGCCGGCTGGTCTCCTACTCGATCTACGTCAGCGTCGCGACGATCGCCGAGCGCAACCTCGGCGCGGTCGCCCTCGACTCGCTCACCTCGCCGCTCGGCTTGGCGCTGCAGATCGCGATGCTGGTCGCGCTCGCCGTGCTGCTCGGCGGCATCGGGCCGCTCCGCCCGGGGCGGGACCGGGACGGGCGGCTGCCTAGCCGGCCGCCGGGGACGGGGCGCTGAGCTCGATCGCGCGCAGCGCCCGGTTGACGTCGGTGATCGAGATCAGGCCGACCTCGCCGCGCTCGGTGCGGACAACCGCCCGCCCGACCCGCTGGAAGGCCGGTCGCTCGAGCAGCTCGGCGACGTCCTGGTGCTCGCCGACGACCAGCTCGGGGTCGAGGACGGCGACCTCGCCGACCGTCTTCTCGGCCCGCAGGCGCTGCGGCACCCGCTCGACGTGCTCGACGTCGATCAGGCCGACCGGCCGGTGGCCGTCGAGGACCGGGAACGACGTGTAGCGGTGGCGGACGAAGTAGCCCTGCACCGCCTCCTCGACGCTGATCCCGACCGGCATCGCGACCGCCGGGAACGACATGAACCGCCCCGCCTCGCGCCCCGCAAAGGCGGTGCGGATCCGCAGTCCGCCCTCCTCCGCCTTCGCCGCGACGACGACGAAGAAGCCGACGACGGCGAGCCAGACGCCGCCCACCGCCCCGCCCAGCGCGGCGAGCACGCCGAGCCCGATCATCCCGTAGCCGAAGCCACGCCCGATCGCGGCGGCGGCCGCCGTGGCGCGGCGCAGGTCACCGCTGCGGCGCCAGATCAGCGCCCGGGCAACCCGCCCACCGTCGAGCGGGAAGGCGGGCAGCAGGTTGAAGACGAGAATCGCCGCGTTGACGAACAGCTGGTAGTCGACGACCGCCCGCAGCGCGTCGGGGGCGGAGGCCGGCAGGGCGGCCGCGACGATCGCGAACGCGACGGCGATCGCCAGCGTCACCGCCGGGCCGGCCAGCGCGAAGCGCAGCTCGTCGGCCGCGGTTTTCGGATAGCCCTTCATCCGCGCCACGCCGCCCAGCAGCCAGAGGTCGATCTCCTCGATCTCGACGCCGTGGCGCCGCGCCACCAGGCTGTGCCCCAGCTCGTGCAGGAGGATGCTGGCGAAGAGCAGCAGGGCGCTCAGCAGCCCCAGCCCGTAAGCGGTGGCGGGGGCCAGGCCGGGCGCCTCGTCGGGGTAGTAGACGGCGCCGAGCGACCAGGTGATCAGCGCGACGATCACCAGCCAGAGCGGCTGGACACCGATCGGGATGCCGGCGAGGCGGCCGATGCGGATGCTGCGAATGCTCACCGGCCAGCCGCGGCGGCGCTCACGATGTGGACGACGCTCGCCTCGCCGATCAGCTCCAGCAGGCCGTCGTAGTCGCTCTCCCCGCCGCTCAGCCGCTGCGCCTTAGAGTCCATCCGAAGACTCCGCGTGTCAAGCTGCGGCACGGTCGAATTCCCGCAGCGTCGAGACGACCTCCTGGTCGGACACCTGTGAGAAATCGCGGTACCACTGACCGACTCCGTAGAACCGCCGCGGGGTGAGCAGGCAGACCACGTCGTCGGCCTCCTCGCGCAGCTGGGTGGCGGCGTCGAGCGCGCATACGGGCACCGCGAGGACCGTCCGCCGCGGGCCCTGGTGCCGCACGGCCCGCAGCGCCGCGGTGTCGGTGACCCCGGTGGCGACGCCGTCGTCGACGACGATCACGGTGCGGTCGGAGAGCTCAGGCAGCGGGCGCTCGCCGCGATACGCGGTCACCCGGCGGCGCAGCTCGGCGGTCTCCCGCTCGACGATCGCGTCGAGCGTGCCGCCGTTGATCCCCAGCACCGCCACAGCCTCGGGGTCGATCACCCGGGTACCGTCCTCGGCCACCGCGCCGATCCCGTACTCGGGGTTGTGCGGCGCGCCGAGCTTGCGGACCGCGAGGAACTGAAGCGGCGCCTCCAGCGCCAGCGCAACCTCCCGCCCCACCGGCACGCCGCCCCGTGGCAGGACGACGACGACCGGGTGCTCCGCCGCCAGCGGCAGCAGGCGCTCGGCAAGCTGCCGCCCCGCGTCCTTTCGGTCTGCGAAGCGATCCCCTTGCATCTCAGGAGAGATTCTCGGCGGTTCGGCCGCACGAATCATCGTGGCATTCCCGCCTACCGCTCGTGGTTTTTCCCCGATGGCGGCCGGGGCGCGACTCCCTACCTTCGATACATGAACGATCCGAGCATCATCGAGCGAAGCGTCGAGAAGGCGCACATCTGGCTCAACGACATGGCGACCGAGATGGGGACCGAGGATCACCAGGCCGCGTACCGCGTCCTGCGGGCCTACCTGCACGCGCTGCGCGACCGCCTCCCGGTCGACGAGGCCGCGCAGCTCGCGGCCCAGCTCCCCGAGCTGATCCGCGGCATCTACTACGAGGGGTGGAACCCGAGCTCGACCCCGGTCAAGTACCGCGGCTTCGCCGAGTTCCTCGAGCGGGTCGGCCAAGAAGCCGTGCTGGACGGCGAGACCGAGGCCTCGTTCGCGGTCAGCGCGGCGGCCTCGGTGCTGCGGCGCCACGTCTCGGCGGGCGAGATCGACGACATCCGCGCCATCCTGCCGGAAGACCTCCAGCCGATCCTGGGCTAGGACCGGGGCGCCGTCACGGGCCGCTCAGAAGGCGCCGACCAGGTCGCGGGCCTCCTCCACCTCGAGGTCGCCGTCGGAGACCTTGAAGCCGACCGTGTCGACGAAGTCGCCGGCGCCGACGCCGGTCTTCATCCGCGCCATCTCCGCGGTGACGCCGGCGTCGGCGAGGTCGCGGGCGGCGCTCGGGTCGTAGCAGCGGGCGAGCAGCCACTCGTCGACCTCATGCGCCTCGAAACCGGATTCCGCCCAGGTCTCGGCGGTGTCGTCGGGGTTGCCGCCGTGGGCGAAGTGGCCGTGCCTCTCGATCACGTCGCGGATCGTCATCGTCTTACGCTCCCTTCGCCGCCGCTCTTCACAGGCGACCGATTCTGCGCCTTCCGGCCGCGGCGGTCATCGGGGAAATCCCGCCCTCCCATCGTGACTTTTCCCCGATGACCACGCGGGTGAACCTACCTACATTCCAGGAAGATGGGGCTTCGAACCCGAAGAGGAGGCAAGAGATGGCAAGCGAGCTGACGATCAAGCCGAAGTCGGCCTAGCGGGGTGCGCTGGAACTCCGCCAGGCTGCTGCTCGCCGCCGAACACGCGGTGGACGCCGGTGCCCTGATCATGCGCCGCGGCCGCTCGCACATCGGCGCGCTGATCGCGAAGGGCGACCGCGACTTCGCGACCGATGTCGACATGCACATCGAATCCGCGGTCCGCGACTCGCTCGCCGCGGTCTCTCCGGAGATCCCGCTGCTCGGTGAGGAGTCGGGCGGCAAGTGGACGGACGGCGAGGCGCGCTGGGTGCTCGACCCGATCGACGGCACGATCAACTTCAGCAAGGACAGCCCGCTCTGCTCGATCTCGCTCTCGCTCCTCGTCGCCGGGCAGCCGGTGCTCGGGATCGTCGACACCCCGCTGCTGGGCGAGCGCTTCGTCGCGCGGCAGGGCGGCGGGGCGTACCTGAACGGCGCCAGGATCGCCGTCTCGGAGGTCGACGATCTGCACGAGGCGATGGTCGGCCTGGCGGACTTCAAGGTCGGGGTCGGCTCGGAGGAGGAGAACCGCGTGCACCTCGCGCTGCTCGGCCACCTCGCCCGCCGCTGCCTGCGGGTGCGCATGCACGGCTCGGCGGCGCTCGATCTCGCCTGGCTGGCGGCGGGGCGGCTGCACGCCACCGCGATGCTCTCGAACCTGTCCTGGGACGTGACCGCCGGCCTGCTGCTGGTGCGAGAGGCCGGCGGCGCGGTCTACGACTACGACGGCTCCCCCCACGACGAGGAGTCGCGCTACACGATCGCCTCCGATCCCTCGCTGGTCGAGCCGGTGACGCGGATCGTGCAGGAGGCGATGTGAGGCGCCGGCCGCGGCGCCGGCGAGGCGACGCGACCGCCGCCCCCTCCACCCCCCGGACGCCCGCTGGTGGGCGCATCGCGGTGTTCGCCCCCTCACCGCTGCTGACCGTGACGATCGAGCCCGGAACGGATCGCCCCGAGGTGCACCTCCACGCCGGCGGGCAGGGCTTCTGGGTCGCCCGCCTCGCCGCCACCCTGGGAGCGGAGGTGGTCTTCTGCTGTGCGCTGGGGGGAGAGCCGGGGCGCGTCCTGCGCGGCTTGATCGAGGCGCAGTCGCTGACCCTGAGGGCGGCCAGCGCCCGGCTGCCGAACGGCGTCTACATCCACGACCGCCGCAGCGGCAGCCGCGTCGAGGTGGTCAACGTCGACAGCCGCCCGCTCCACCGGCACGCCGCCGACGAGCTGTACGGGATCGCGCTGACGGCCGGCCTCGACGCGGACCTGACGCTGATCACCGGCTGCCGTCCAGCCGACCTCGTCCAGGCCGACCTCTACCGCCGGCTCGTCTCCGACCTGCGGGCGAACCGGCGCCGTGTCATCGCGGACCTGACCGGCCCACCGCTGCGCGCCGCCCTGGAGGGAGGCGTCGAGCTGGTCCGGCTGAGCGAGGGCGAGCTGGTCCGCGAGGGGTACGCCGCCGGCGAGGAGCTGCCCGAGCTGGCCGCGGGGGCGCGCGCGCTGCACGACGCCGGCGCCCGCAACGTGCTCGTCTCACGCGCCTCCGCCCCGGCGGTCCTGGTCCGCGACGGCGAGCCCCCGGCGCTGGTCGAGCTGGCCGGCCCGGTGTTCGAGGCCCTCGACCACAGCGGCACCGGCGACTCGATGTTCGCCGCCACCGGCGTCGGCCTGGCCCGGGGGATGGGCATGATCGAGGCGCTCCGCCTCGGCATGGCCGCCGGCGCTCTGAACGCCACGCGGCGCGGCCTCGGGACCGGCACCCGCGAGGAGATCGAGCGCCTCGCCACCCACGTGACCGTCGAGCCCGTGCAGGAGACGGGCGCGGAGGGCGCCGGGCAGCCCGGCCCGCCTTAGGCCGGCTCGGCGAGCGGCGGATCGGGCCCCGCCGCCAGCTCCTCGAAGCGCCGCTCCGGCAGCCGCCGGGTCGTCCAGAAGGAGGCGAGAACGAGGAAGGCGGCGAACAGGAAGGCGGTCTTCAGCGCGGTCAGCTGCGCGTCTTCGTAGTTCGAGACCAGCGCGTCGACGGTCTTAGGGCCGAGCCCGGCGGCGGTTGCGCCAGCCCTGACCTCTTCGGAGGCGACGAAGCTGCCGCCGGCGCTGAGCCTGACCTCGAGCCGCGAGTTGACCTCGCCGGAGATGCCCGGGTCGTCGGCCACGTTGGCGGTGAAGGCGGCGATCAGCCCGCTGATCACGATCGCCCCGAGCAGCGCCGTGCCGAGCGAGGAGCCGAGCTGCTGGGCGGTGTTCTGGAGGCCGCCCGCCTCGCTGCGGTCGGCGTCCCCCACCGAGGACTGGACCACGTTGCCGAGCTGGGAGACGATCAGGCCCATCCCGACCCCCAGCACCCCCATCGCGACGAGGAAGTCGCCGCTGTCGAGCTTGGGCTCGATCGTGCCGAGCAGCAGCAGGATCGCGGCGAGGACGATCAGCAGCCCGACCCGCACCAGCGGCTTCGGGGCGAACCGCTTCGCCAGGGCGGATCCGGCGATCGCGGCGAGGAACAGCCCGGCCGAGGCGGGCAGCATCCGGATCCCGGTGTCGAGCGCGTCGAGGCCCTGCACGACCTGGAGGAAGAGCGGGATCGTGAAGAAGACCCCCATCAGGATCAGGTTCTGGGCGAGCAGCATCGAGACGCCGCCGCGCAGACTGCGGACGCGAAGCAGGCGGAAGTGGACGAGCGGCTCCAGGCCCCGGCCCTCGCGCCGCCGCTCCCAGGCGCGGAAGCCGCCCAAGACCACGGCGCCGGCGGCGATCACGAACGGGGTCAGCGAGAAGCCGAAGGGCTCGATCGGCGAGCTGCGCGGCTCGAGCCAGCCCCAGTTGCTCGCCTGCAGGACGCCGAAGACAACCAGCGCCAGGCCGGAGGCGGAGAGCACGCCGCCGACCCAGTCGAGGGTGGGCGCCGCCCGCTCGCGGGCGGGCTCGCGAATCAGCCTCGTCCCGGCGAGGATGCCGAGCGCCACCACGACCTCGCCGACGAAGACCAGCCGCCAGGTCAGCTCGGTGGTGACCCAGCCGCCGAGGATCGGGCCGACCGCGATCCCGGCGCCGGCGACCCCGCCCAGCACGCCGTAGGCGAGGGCGCGGTCGCCGCCCTCGTAGCTGGCGGCGACGAGCGCGACCAGGGCCGGCAGGACGAGCGCCGCGCCGATCCCCTCGAGGATCGACCAGCCGAGCATCAGGCTGGGCACGCTCCAGGAGGCGGCGGTCAGCGCCGAGCCGGCGCCGTAGACGACCAGGCCGATCGAGAGGGCGCGCCGCCGTCCCCAGATGTCGCCCAGCTTGCCACCGGTCAGCATCAGTCCCGCCATCACCAGCGCGTAGAGGGCGATCACCGCCTGGATCGTGGTCACGGTGGTGTCGAAGTCCTCGACCAGCTGGGAGATCGCGACGTTCATCACCGCCTGGTCGAGCACCATCAGGAACTGCGCCGTGGCCAGGACCGCCAGCACTCCCCACTTCGCCATGCCGATGACGCTATCCGCGCGGGTGGCCCGGGTCAATCGGCCTGCGTGTAGCTTGGGAGCCGTGCCGAGGAGGAGCAGTTGAGGGCGCTCGTGCAGCGGGTCAGCCAGGCCGCGGTCGACGTCGAGGGCGAGCGGGTCGCGCAGATCGGCCCCGGGATGCTGGTGCTGCTCGGCGTCGCCCGCGACGACACCGCCGAGCAGGCCGACCGGCTCGCCGACAAGGTCCGGGCGCTGCGCGTCTTCGACGACGCCGAGGGGCGGATGAACGAGCCGCTCGGCGACCGCGAGGTCCTCTGCGTCAGCCAGTTCACCCTCTACGGCGACGCCCGCAAGGGCAACCGCCCCAGCTACACCGCGGCGGCGGCGGCCGAGCGGGCCGAGCCGCTCTACGACCGCTTCTGCGAGCGGCTCGGCGCCGCCAAGGGCGTCTTCGGCGCCTGCATGGGCGTCGCCCTGGTCAACGACGGCCCGGTGACGCTGCTGGTGGAGGTGTGAGGGCGCCCTACGCGTCGGCCAGCATCCTCGCCTCCACGCCGCACAGGGCGTAGGTCGGCGCGGCGCGGCGGTCGAGGCTGACAAGCGTCGCGCCGGCATCTCTGGCCGCCAGCGCGATCAGCGCGTCGTGTATCGCGGCGCCCCCGCGCCCTGCGCCGGACAGCAGCTCAACCGCTTCCCTGTAGGTGTCCGGACGAGGCTGAATCGGGGCCGAACCCTTTAGGATCCCGTCGAGATAGCCCATCACCACGTCCGGCGCAACTCGGTACACGCCGCCCGGCGCGCTCAGCACGGCGTAGGTCTCGGCCAACGTGTGGGCAACCAGGCAGCTTCCATCCCGTACTTCGACGAGGGCGGATTCCGCCACGTCGCGAAACGGATGATCGGCAACGAACCCGGCAACCAGCACGGAGGTGTCCGGCACGATCACCGCGGCCATTGCCGCGTCCGCTCCAGGGCCTCGCGAACCTCCTCCGGCCCGTGTCCCGGCACTTTCAGATCGGAGGTGAGCAGCCCGTGCGGCCCCCGGCGCAACCGCGCCGGCCGCGGCGCCGGGACGAGCTCGATCCGTTCATCGGCAAGGGTTACCTCGACCTCGTCGCCTCCGTTCAGGCAAAGGGCCTCACGCAGGTCTTTCGGGATCACGACTCGTCCGGCACCGTCAATGGTAGTTCTCATACCATCTACTGTACCGGGTGAACTGGAAGGCCGAACGAGGTCGAGCAGCGTCACACTCCCTACAAGCCTCCAGCGAACGAAACTCTCCCCCTCGATCTGATCAGCTGCCGCCGGGTGAGCGGCGCGATCGGGCCCTACGCCGAGCCCAGAGCCTCGTCGATGAACGGGCCGAGCAGCTCGCCGGTCGCCGCCGCCGTCGTCTCGGGGGAATCGCCGGGGGCCGTGATGTGGCTGATCGCGAGGCGGACCAGGGTCTCGGCGAGCAGGCGGGCTTTGTCCGCAGGCGCTTCGGGCCAGCCCTCCTCGATCGTCGCGGTGAGGCGGGCGGTCGCCCACTGGACGACGGGCATCCCCTGGGTGGTGACGAAGGGCAGCATGCCGCCGATGCCGTCGTCGCGGAGCAGGGTACGGACCAGTGGGTCCTCGCCGGCGGAGCGCAGGAACACCTCCAGCGCGGCGTCGACCGCGGCGCGCGGGTCGTCGAGGTGCGCGCGGACGGCCGCCTCGACCCCATCGAGGAAGCGTTCGCCCTCGTGAATGACGAAGGCCTGGGCGAACTCGTCGCGGCTGCCGAACTCCTTGTAGAGGGTCTGGCGGCTGACCCCGGCGGCGGACGCGATGTCGGCCATCGTGATTTCGGACCAGGCCCGGCGCTGTAGCTCATCCCGTGCCGCACCGAACAGGGTCTCGCGCAGCAGCTGCCGCGCGGCCTGCGGGTACGGAGTGCGGACGCCCTCCATCCGCCCAATCGTCGCAGCAGGAGCGGCCATCCCGGCTACCCGTCCACCGGCTCGAAGTCGACCTTGTCGTAGATCCCGCAGTCGGGGCAGTGCCAGTCGTCGGGGACCTCGCTCCACGGGGTCCCCGCCGGGAAGCCCTCGCGCGGATGCCCCTCCTGCTCGTCGTAGACGTAGCCGCAGCCGGGACAGCGGAGCGTCATGGCTCGCGCCTCACGCTGCACCCCCGTACTGGGCGAGGATCCGGCGCTCGGTCCGTGGCTCGACGTTCGCCCGGCCGACTTCGCCGCCGTAGTGGTCGAGCAGGCGGTGGTCCATGACGCGGCGCCAGAGCGGCGGCACGACCGCGACCAGGATCATCCCCGCGTAGCCGGTCGGCAGCTGCGGCGCCTCTTCGACGTGGCGCAGCGCCTGGTAGCGCCGGGTCGGGTTGGCGTGGTGGTCGCTGTGGCGCTGCAGGTGGTAGAGGAGGACGTTGGAGGCGACGTTGTTGCTGTTCCAGCTGTGCGCGGGTCGGCAGCGCTCGTAGCGGCCGTCCTCGCGCTTCTGCCGCAGCAGGCCGTAGTGCTCGAGGTAGTTGACGACCTCCAGCAGAGAGAAGCCGAGCACCGCCTGGAAGATCAGATAGGGCAGGACGACCGGCCCGAACACCGCGGTCAGGACCGCGAAGAGGACCACCGTCATCGCCCAGGCCTGGAGGATGTCGTTGTGGACCGACCGGGCTGAGTGGCCGCCCCGCTCGAGGCGGGCTCGCTCGAGCCCCCAGGCCGAGCGGACGCTGCCGGCGACGGTGCGCGGCAGGAAGGCCCAGAAGCCCTCCCCAAGGCGGGCGCTGGCCGGGTCCTCGGGGGTGGCAACGCGGACGTGGTGGCCGCGGTTGTGCTCGATGAAGAAGTGGCCATAGCCGCTCTGGGCAAGCGCCACCTTGCTCAGCCACCTCTCCAGGTCGGCGCGCTTGTGGCCCAGCTCGTGGGCGGTGTTGATCGCGATCCCGCTGACCATCCCCATGGTCACCGCCAGCCCGATCGAGTCGACGGTGGAGAGGCCGCCGTCGGCCCACAGCCAGCAGGCGAAGACCAGCCCCGCGTACTGGAGCGGGATGAAGGCGTAGGTGCACCAGCGGTAGTAGCGATCCTGTTCGAGCCACTTGATGATGCTGTCGGGCGGGTTCTCGGCGTCCATCCCGATCGCCAGGTCGAGCAGTGGAAAGATCACGAAGACGAGAAACGGGCCGTAGAACCAGAAGACCCCGAGCCCGGTCAGCGCCACCAGGCCCGCGGCGATGAACGGCAGCAGCGGCACGATCAGCCCCAGCAACCAGGCGTAGCGCTTCGGGTCGCGCCAGGTGGCGGGGTTCAGCTCGGACTCGACTGCGTGGGCGTGCGTCGCTGCCTCCATCGGCGGCGTCCTCCTTGTCAGATTACTTTCACCCGTCTACTGAGTTGACAACTTAGCCAACTTTGTCAACAAGTGCAACGCCCTTCCTAATTTCGTCAAGAACCGCCCGCGAAAACCAAGCAGGTCGGGGGATGCAGGGAGGCTGGTGAGGGGAGCGCACTTTGGTGCGTGACCCGATCCAGACGACCGAAGACCCCGAGATGCGCCGGTTTGCAGCGGGCCAATCATGGATACACTTACCTTGTGTACACGCTGCTTGCCTTCCTCCAGGTGATCATCGCCGGCGTCCTGGTCTTCCTGATCCTGCTGCACTCCGGGAAAGACGCGGGGCTCTCGGGCGCCTTCGGGATCGGCGGCGGGGGCAGCTCCGTCGGCGGCGGCTCGATGGTCGAGCGCAACCTGGATCGCGCGACGGTCTTCTTCGCGGTCCTCTTCGTGCTCAACACCCTGGTGCTGCTGAAGATCTAGACGGGTTCGGCGGGCTTCTCCCCCGCGTCCCCCGCTTCGCGACCGCTGCCGGCGCCGTTGCCGCCGGGCTCGCCGTCCGTTCCGCTGGGCCCGCCGCCGTTGCCGCCCGCCCGGTCGAGGATCGCCACCGCCTCGGTGCGCAGCTCGGCGTCGAGCAGCGCGTAGTCCTCGTCGGAGAGCTTGCCGGCCGCGTGGTCCAGCTCGGCGTCGCGGATCTCGCGGTACTTGGCCTCCTTCAACGCCTCCAGCTCGCTGACCGCGGCCGGGCGGCGGCGCGGGCTGCGGGCCGGCCAGATCGCGATCAGCGCCCCGGTGAGGGCGATTAGCCCGCCGATCCAGATCCAGGTGACCAGCGGGTCGACGATCACCCGGAAGGTGGCGGCCGCCCCGTCGGCCAGGTAGCTCCTCGCCAGCCGCCTCGCGGTGGCCGCCTGCAGGGAATCGATCTGGGCGAGCGCGAAGGGACGCAGCCGCGGGTTGGCCGCCGCCGCCTGCATCAGCCTGCTCACCGCCCGGCACTGGGCGGGCGTGCCGGGGGCGCCGGAGACGCAGGCGCGGAAGCCCCGGTCGGCGGCGCGAATTCGACGGCGCACCGCCGTGAGGTCCGGTTGCACTGCGGTCCACAGGTCGCTGCCCGCCCCGGCCCTGAGCCCCACCTCGCTGGTCGCCTCGCCGTCGAAGAAGCTGTTGATCGTGCCCGTTTCCACCCCGGTGGGACGGAAGAAGCGTTTGCTCGGGCGCAGCGCGAAGCGCTTGCCGTCCTGCTCGACGCCGAGCAGCGCGCCGAAGGTGAAGGCCTCCGAGTCGACGCCGACGGTCGGTCGCTCGTAGGTGATCCTGCGGCCGTCGACCACGGCGCTCTGCCCGGGCCGCAGCCGGACGTCGCGGTTGGTCTGGAAGCTGGAGGAGGCGGCGACCCCGATCAGCAGCACCGCCACGCCGACGTGGACGATGTAGCCGCCGTAGCGGCGCCGGTTGCGCGAGACGACCGCGAGCAGCGCCGCCGGCATCGAGCCGCCGGCCAGCGAGCGCCGCGCCGCGGCGCCGCGCCAGAACTCCTGCGCGAGGCCGGTCAGGGCGAAGGCGGCGAAGACGAAGAGGGCAAGGGCCCAGGGCTTGCCGCCGGCGTCGGTGGCGATCCCCAGCACGACTCCGGTGACCGCGGCGACGATCGCCGGCGCGAGCAGGACCCGCTTCGCGGCCGCCCAGCTGATCCGCCGCCAGGCGAGCAGCGGCCCGACCCCGGTGAAGAGGACGAGGAGGATCGCCAGGGGGGTGGTGTAGCGGTCGAACCAGGGCGCCGCCAGCGAAGCCTTGTCGCCGGTGAACAGCTCCGAGATCAGCGGGAAGAAGGTGCCCCAGAAGATCGTCGCGCAGAGTGCCACCAGCAAGAGGTTGTTGACCAGGAAGACGGCCTCGCGCGAGGCCAGCGAGTCGATCCGCTTCTCGGAGCGCAGATCGTCGAGCCGCGAGACGATCAGCGCGGTCGAGCCGACCAGCACCACCGCGATCAGGCCGAGGATGTAGGGGCCAACCGTGCTGTCGCCGAAGGCGTGGATCGACTGCAGGACGCCGGAGCGGACCAGGAACGTCCCCAGCAGCGCCAGCGAGAAGGTGGCGACGATCAGGCCGGCGTTCCAGGCCTTCAGCATGCCGCGCTTCTCCTGCACCATGACCGAGTGCAGGAAGGCGGTGCCGATCAGCCAGGGCATCAGCGCCGCGTTCTCGACCGGGTCCCAGGCCCAATAGCCGCCCCAGCCCAGCTCGGTGTAGGACCAGCGGGCGCCGAGCAGCAGGCCGAGCCCGAGGAAGGCCCAGGCGATCAGCGCGAAGCGGCGGGTGGCGC
>Ga0210144_1000391_pt1 | contig 24207 bp, 24 predicted proteins | sample Muzzi_PWA_D2_FD_185532 | JGI IMG/M metagenome (GOLD analysis project Ga0210144, IMG submission 185532) | Wetland microbial communities from San Francisco Bay, California, USA, that impact long-term carbon sequestration - Muzzi_PWA_D2 (SPAdes) | ecosystem: Environmental > Aquatic > Marine >...
GCGCCACCGGGGCGAGCCGGCGCGCTCGCGCCCGACCGCGGCTACGACCTGGCTCTCGATCTCCCCCGCCTCCCCGTGGAAGCCGACCGTCCGCGCCACCCGCTCGATCTCCCCAGCCGGCAGCCCCAGCGCCTTGCCGAGGTCGCGCACCGCGCCGCGCGGGCGGTAGGTGGAAAAGGCGGCGACCAGCGCCGAGCGCTCGGAGCCGTAGCGCTCGTGCACGCGGGGGATCAGCGCCTCGCGGATGTCGCGCGGGAAGTCGAGGTCGATGTCGGGAACGGCCGACATCTCCTCGTTGAGGAAGCGGCCGGGGAAGAGGCTCGCCTTGACCGGGTCGACGTGGGAGAGGCCGGTCAGGTAGCAGACGATCGAGCTGACGCTGGAGCCCCTCCCCCGCCCCGGCGGCAGCACCCGGCGCGCCGAGCCCGGCCCTCGCACCTGCGCCGCGACCTCGCGCGCCAGCTCGAGCAGGTCGCGGTGCAGGAGGAAGAACCCGGAGAGGCTCAGGCCACGGATCACCGCAAGCTCCTCCTCCAGCCGCCGCTCCGCCTCGCGCCGCTCGGGCGAGCTCGCGTAGCGCTCGGCGAGCAGCGCCCGGCAGGTCCCGGTCAGCTCGCGGTCGGCAGCGGCGTCCTCGGAGCCCGGATAGCGGTAGCCCAGCTCCGCCGTGAGGTCGAAGCGCAGCCGCTCGGCCACTCGCACCGTCTCCGCGACCGCCCCCGGATGCTCGGCGAAGCGAAGGGCCATCGCCTGCGGGGAGGCGATCGCCGCGCTGGAGTTGCCGCGCCGAAGCGGCTCGGACTCCTCCAGCCCGACACCGTGGCGAATCGCGACGAAGGCGTCCTGCAGGCGGGCGCGCGACCGTCGGTGGCAGTGGATGTCGCCGCTCGCCACGCACCCCACCCCCAGCCGCCCGGCCAGCCCCTCGAGCCAGCGGTTGCGGGCGCGGTCGTGGCGCTCGTAGGGGCGCTGCAGCTCGACCCGCAGCCGATCGGCTCCGAAGGCGTCGAGCAGCTCCCGGCCCAGCGCCGCCGCTCGGGAGCGTTCGCCGCGCTCCCACAGGCCGGCCACGATGCCCTCGCGGGAGCAGCCCGTGAGGCAGACCAATCCCTCGGCGCGCTCCTTGACCGCCGCCAGGCTCACCCAGGGCTGCTCGGCGCGGCGCTGGGGATTGTCGCGGGTGCGGGCGTGAGCCTCGGTGAGGAGGCGACAGAGGTTGCGGTAGCCGGCCGCCGTCTCGACCAGGAGGGTCAGGTGCGCCAACGCCTCCGCGGTGGTTATGGTCAGCTCGGCGCCGGTGATCCCCCGTATCCCCAATCCCCTGCAGGCCTGGGCGAACTCCATCGACCCCCATACCCCGTCGTGGTCGGTCAGGGCGACAGCGGGGTAGCCGAGGGACGCCGCCGCAGCGGCAAGCTCGGTCGGCGTCGAGGCGCCGTCGAGGAACGAGAAGGCGGAGTGAGCGTGCAGCTCGACGTAGGGGACGGCGGCCATCAGGCCACCTGCCGCTGCCAGCGCCCGCTGCGCACGTCCAGGAAGACGGTGACGCTTCGGCCGTCGACCAGGACCAGCTCGTAGTAGTGGCGGTGCAGGGGACGGTCCGTCCACCAGCGGTCCTCGACCACCCACTCCTCGGGGATCGCATCGACCGCGATCCCGCCGAGCGCCAGCGGCGTGCCGTCGCCGTCCACCTCGACCTGCGCGCCCCGCGGCAGGTAGATGCGGCGCACCCGGCTCATCGGTCGATATAGGGGGCCAGCAGGAACCGCCGCTCGGGCACGCGGGAGCGAGGGTCGAGGTCGACGATCTTGAGCAGCGCCTCGGCTCCCGAGGCGGCCCGGACCTCCCGCACCGTCGCCGCGAGCGCTCCTCGTCGCGGCTCGCGCCCGCCGAGCGCGAGCTCGAGCTGATCGGCGGCGAGCGGCCCCAGGGCAAGCGCCCGCAGGCGCAGCCCCCGCGCCGGCTCGGGCAGCGCCTGGAGCCTCGGGGCCAGGAGCGAGCCGATCGCCCGCGCATCTGCGGTCGGCCGGCCCAGCCCCTGCTCCACGCTCCAGCTCCCGCCGCTGTCGAGCAGCGCGGAGAGGCGAAGCGCCAACACGGTCCTCCCCCGCCGCCCCGGGATTGCGAGGAGCCGGTCGACCAGAAGCTCGAGGGCGTGATCGAGCTGCTGGCCGGCGGTCCCCTCCGGCAGCTCGATCTCGGCGAGGAGCTCCTCATGCGGCTCGCGCGGGCGCAGCGGGGTGTCCTCGCCACGGGCGAGGCGCAGGGCCCGCAGACCGAGCGAGCCGAAGCGATCGGCGATCTGATCGGGGGAGATGGCGGCGAGCTTGCCGAGGGTGTCGAGTCCCAGCCGTCTCAGGCCGGCGACCAGCTCGCTCCCCTCCGGCCCGCCCCCGCCGAGCCCCGCGGTCAGCGTCCCGACCGGGAGCGGGGAGAGGAACCTGCGAAGCGCGCGACCGGGAACGATCGGCTCGCCGTTCGACCCGGAGAGGACGCGGAGCAGGCGCGATCCCCGGCCGGCAGCGACGAAGGCCGCGAAGCGATTGGGGGCGACCGCGACCCGCACCGGCAGCTGCGCCGCCTCGCGGGCCGCCGCGATCACCCCGGCGATCTCGCCGCCGTGGATCCCCCGCAGCCCCTCGACCGCGAAGAAGGCCTCGCCGGGGCGCTCGGACTCCACCGCCGCGCCAATCCCCTCGAGTCGGCCCAGCAGCCCGTCCCACAGCTCGGCGGCCCGAGCGGGGTCGGGCGGGATCAGGCGCAGCGAGGGGCAACGGGCAAGCGCCTCCCCCAGGGGCATTCCGGCGTGGACGCCGCCGGCCTCGGCGGGCTCGGAGATCTCGCCAACCGCCTGCCGGGCGCCCGGCGGCGGAGCCAGTGCGACCGGCTCGTCGAGCCGACCGGGACAAGCGACCCTGAGCGGGAAGCGGGGGATGAGGACGCACGCGACCATACGAACACCTGTTCGTATGGTCGCAGCGGAGTCAAGCCCCTCGCGGCGTGGCGCATCCGACTTTGACCACACCTGAGTGGGGTGAATGTCGGCTGCGCGGGCTCAGATCGAGCCCGGGGCACTCGCCCAGACCGAGCGGTCGACGAACGCCTCCACCTCGGCGGCCAACCGGTCGGGCGGGGCCTCGGTGACGAGCGGCATTCGGGCGCTCGCGGGGATCTCCGCATATGGCGCGAGATCGTCGAGCTGTCGCTCGACCACCGCGGCGCCGGCGTCGGAGACTCGATCGCGCTCGAGCTCGCGCTCCCGCGCCCGGCCCAGGAGCACCTCGGTCGGCGCCGTGCACTCGACCAGCAGGCGCGGGGCGGACTGCTCGGCCAGCCCGTCCTCGAAGGCCGCGCGCGCGCTTCGCCGGTGGAAGGTCGCGTCGACGATCGCCCCGCCCCGCTTCTCCAGCTCCTCCCGGGCGGCCCTGCCCATCTCCCTGTAGGTCCGCGTCGTCATCTCGCTGGAGTACTGCTCCTGCCCGCCCCGCTCGGTGGGGTCGATCCCGGCGAGGCGCTTGCGCGTCAGATCCGAGGAGATGTGCGCCCAGCCGCTCAGCTCGGCGAGCCGGCGCGCGAGGGTCGTCTTGCCCGTACCCGCGACGCCGCAGATCGTCAGCAGCAGCGGCCCGCGGGCGCGCCAGGCGAATCGGTGGCCGAGGTCGAGCAGCTGGCGCGCATCGGCCTCCTGTGCGTGGCGCTCGGGGTCCTGCTCGCCCAGCTCGAGAGCGCGCAGGGCGGCGACCTTGGCGCGGACCCAGGCGCGGTAGGAGGCGAGGAAGAAGAGCAGGGGGTCGTCGCCGGGGTCGCCCCCGGCCCGGCGATAGCCGTCGACCAGCTGCAGGGCCGCCCGCTCGGCGCCGAGCCGGGCCAGGTCCATGACCAGGAACGCGAGGTCGGCCGCGACGTCGATCTCACGCAGCGCCGGGTTGAACTCCACGCAGTCGTAGACGTAGAGCGGTTCGTGCGCCGGCACGACGATGTGCTCGGCCCGCAGGTCCCCGTGGCAGTCGCGCACCAGCCCGGCTCGCGCCCGCGCCTCCAATTGCCCGCGCCGCGCCGCGAGGAAACCGCGGGTGAAGCGCTCGGCGGCCCCGAGACGGTCCCCGCCGAGGATGCCCTCGCCCGCCTCGCGCAGCGTCGTCAGGTTCTCCTCCAGGGTCGCGACGAGGACGTCCACCGCGCGGTGCTCGGCCGGGACGACGGGCGCCTCGGCGTGGAAGCGGGCAAGCCGGCGGGCGACGGCCCCGACCTGCCGGGGCTCGAGCTCCCCCCCGGTCGCGAGGACGGCCAGGTCCCGGTCCTCCGCCACCCGGCGCATCTCGACCGCGTACTCGATCGCGGCCGGGTCGTCCTCGGAGGTGAGGGAGTAGCGACCTTCGCTGTGGGCGATCCCGACCACCCCGAGGTAGATCTGCGGCGCCAGGCGGCGGTTGAGGCGGACCTCCTCATGGCACATCTCGTGGCGCCGCGGCAGCGTCCCGTAATCGAGGAAGGGAAAGACGATCGGCTTCTTCACCTTGTAGGCGAGGTCGTCGGCCAGGAAGACCCAGGAGATGTGGGTCTCGCGGAGCTCGACCGACGACGGGGCGTGCGGGTAGAAGCTCGGCTCGAGCATCGCCTCCAGCAGCCCCGTCATCCTCCACACGATATGGCCCGAGGCTGGAGGCTCTGTGATACTTCCCGCTTGCCCATGACTGCACGGACGCGGCAAGGATGAAGGTCGGCCTCGTCCTCGGTGCGGGTGGGATCCAGGGAGGCGCCTGGCTGACCGGCGGCCTGGAGGCGCTCGCCGAGGAGACCGGCTGGGACCCGGCGACGGCGGACTACGTGGTCGGAACCTCGGCCGGCTCGATGATCGGCGCGCTCTGCGCCTCCGGCGTCCCCCCCTGGTTCATGGTCGCCCACTCGCGTGGCGAGACGTTCGAGGGCGTGGAGGACGTGCAGGGACGCCCGGCCGCGACCGCCGATCGCGCCGCCGGGGCGCGCTTCGAGCTGCAGCGAACCTGGCCGCCGATCGGCCCCGGCTCCTGGCGGCTGGCGCTTCGCACCCTCGCCAACCCTCGCCGCTACACGCCGGCAACCGTGTTCAGCGGCTGGTTGTGGCGCGGCGTCTTCTCGACCGAGTCGCTGAAGGAGACGATCCGCCATGTCGTCCCCAGCGGCTGGGGCCCGCACCCGAACCTGTGGATCGTCGCCTGCGACTACCAGACCGGCCGCCGCACCCCGTTCGGCCGCGCCGGCGCCCCGCCGGCCGACCTCGCCGATGCGGTCGCCGCCTCCTGTGCGGTCCCCGGCATCTACCACCCGGTGACGATCGGGAACCGGCGCTTCGTCGACGGCGGCATCTCCTCGGTCTCGAACCTGGACCTGCTGCGCGACGAGGACTTGGACCTGGTCATCTGCCTCAACCCGACCTCGACGCTGCATCCGATCCGCGCGATCAACCCCCGCGACGCCGCCGCCATCTTCTTCCGTCGCGCCTCCGGCCGCCGCCTCGGCAGCGAGGCGAAGAAGGTCGGCGCCGACGGCGCCGACGTGGTCCTGATCCAGCCCACCGGCGATGACCTCGAGGCGATGGGCCCCAACCTGATGCGGAGCGGGAACCGAAACCACGTCATCGAGGTCGCCCGGCGCACGGTCGCCGAGCAGCTTCGCGAGCCGCGAAACCGCGAGCTGCTCGCCGCCCTCCCAGAGGGGGATCCGCGCAAGATCCGCCGCCCCGAGGGCCCGCCCTCCGAGTGGCCCGACTGGCGCGAGCTGCTGCCGCGCCCCGCGATGGCCGGCTAGGTGGGACGAGCGGTGGCGGCGCGCGCGGACATGTCGGACGGCGACCGCCTCCCGGTCCTCTGGCAGCTCCAGATCTCCCACTACAACGAGAAGGCGCGCTGGGCGCTCGACCACAAGCGCATCCACCACGTCCGCCGCTCGCTGCTCCCAGGCCTGCACGCGATCAAGGCCAGGCGCCTCACCGGCGACACCGACACGACCCCGGTGCTCACCCTCGAGGGCCGCTCGATCGGCGACTCGACGCGGATCATCGCGGCGCTCGAGCAGCGCTGGCCGCAACCGCCCCTCTATCCGCAGGACGAGGCGCAGCGTCGTCGCGCCCTCGAGCTGGAGGAGTTCTTCGACGAGGAGCTGGGCCCGCACATCCGCCGCGCGGCCTACCACGAGCTGCTCCCCCGCCCCGGTGACGTGGTTCCGCTGTTCACCCACGGTCAGCGACTCCCGGCTCGGGTCCTGATCCGGGCGGCCTTCCCGCTGCTGCGGGTGGGAATGCGACGCAAGATGGACATCTACGCCCCCGCGGCGGAGGAGAGCCGCCGCAAGACCGTCGCCGCGATGGATCGGCTGGAGGAGGAGATCGGGCCGAGCGGCTACCTGGTCGGCGACTCCTTCTCCGTCGCCGACCTCACCGCGGCGGCCCTCTTCTACCCGGTCGCCCGCCCACCCGAGTTCCCCTACCCCTCGATGACCGACCCGCCCGACTCCGCGCGCGAGTTCCTCGACCCCCTCGCCGAGCGGCCGGGCGGAGAATGGGTGACGGAGATGTACCGGCGCCATCGAACCCCCTCGGCCGAGCCCGGGCCGTGACCATCGAAGGTCAGCCCTTCCGGTTGGCCATCCGCTCGAGCTGCTTGCCCAGCGCCTTTTCGACTTCGTCGGACATCGTCATCCGATAGACCGCAACCAGCGCCTGCAGCGAGAGGGGACGAAGCTGGTCGAGCGCTTGGCGAACCTGAGACCAGCGCTCCTCGGGGTAGCCCTCCTCTTCGAAGGGCTTCCAGACGTCCTCGAGGAACAGCTTCACGAACTCGTGCGACACGGACCTGGAGCGGCTGCGCACCTTGTCGAACACCGCCAGGGCATGGTCCAGGGACACCCCCGCGGCTACGACTCCCTCGGCGGCGTCCAGCAGCGAGGGAAAGGGGGCCTCGAAGCGGTCCTCGTCGACGGGCACCAGCGCCCCAGCCTCGACCGCTCGCTTCAGCGCGTTGTCCGTGTCGGTCCCGAACCGCTCGGCGAGCTCGTCCAGGGTGAACGTGCGCGGCTGCTCGCCGTCGAACTCGTCGAGGGTGCGCCGGAGCGAGAGGAACTGCTCGGCCGCCCCGAAGTTCCGGCTGAGCAGGCGCTCGATTCCCTTCAGGTTGAATCCGTCGGCCTGCAGCTCCTGGATCATCCGCAGCCGCGCCAGGTGCTGCGGCCCGTAGTAGCCGACCCGGTCGCGCACCTCGGGGGCGGGAAGCAGCCCCCTCGCCCGGTGGGAGCGGATGTTGCGAACCGTCATGCCGGTCTGCGCGGCGAGCTCTTCGATCGTCAGGTCGTTCTCTTGATCGGCCACGGTGGCAAAGCTACTATGGAATGGCGGTTCGGAAGTTGACGTGACGCCATTTAATGTTACGTTATTCGATGTCATGTCGCCAAAGCTCGCGCCTCGCCCCAGCCTACGCCTCCTCGACGCGCTCGCGGGGCCGCACGGGGTCGACGGCTACCTGGAGCAGATCAACCCCCTGCTGGTGGGCGGAGAGTGTCGCGCCGAGGTTCTTGCGGTCGAGCGCGGGACCGAGGAGACCGTCACCCTGACGCTGCGTCCCAACCGCGCCTGGCGGGGCTTCCGCGCCGGCCAGTTCGTGCAGGTGGCGGTCGAGATCGACGGGGTCCGCCACCAGCGCTGCTACTCGCCCGCCTCGGCCGAGGGACGGCGGCCGGAGCTGGAGATCACCGTCAAGCGCCACCCCGGAGGGCTCGTCTCCAACTTCCTCGCGGAGCGCGCCGAGCCGGGAACGGTGCTCGGCCTCTCCCAGGCCGAAGGCGACTTCCAGCTGCCTGAACCGCGTCCTGATGCGGTTCTCCTGATCGGCGGCGGCAGCGGCCTCACCCCGTTGACGGCGATCGTCCGCACGCTCCTCGCCGAGGCCTACAGCGGGCCGATCGCGATGCTCCACTACGCGCCCGACCGCGCCAGCGCGATCTACCGCGAGGAGCTGGAGCGCCTTGCGGAGGAGCACCCGAACCTCCACCTCGCTCGCTCCTACACCAGGTCCCCGGGCGCCGGCGAGATCGACGGGCATTTCAACCCCGTGCACCTCCCGCAGTCCGAGCCCTGCTTCGCCGAAGCGGAGACCTTCGCCTGCGGGCCAGCGGCTCTGCTCGACGCCGTCCGCGGCATCTGGGCCAACGGGCTGGAGCACCGACTTCACATCGAGAGCTTCGTCCCGCCGACCCTCGTCCCCGCCGGCCAGCCCGGCGAGGGCGCGATCCGCTTCCTCGACTCGGGCCTCGAGGTGCAGAACAGCGGCGCCTCCCTGCTGGAGCAGGCCGAGGAAGCCGGCATCCCGGCGCAGTTCGGCTGCCGGATGGGGATCTGCCACACCTGCACCCGCCGGAAGGCGGCCGGCACCCACCAGAACCTGATCACCGGCGAGGTCTCCTCGGCGCCCGACGAGGAGATCCAGCTCTGCGTCTCCGCCGCACGCGGCGACCTCACCGTCGAGCTGTGAACCCTTCACACGAAAGGAACCCGATGACCACCACCACCGCCACTCCCCAGCACTCGCCCTCCCCCTCCCCTTCGCTGACGCCGGAGCAGATCGAGAGCCTCGGAGAGGAGATCGATGCGATCCGCCGGCGGGTCCTGGCCGACCGCGGCGAGCGCGACGCCAACTACATCCGTGGCGTGATCCGCGCACAGCGCGGACTCGAGGTGGCCGGCCGCGGGCTGCTCTGGGCCGGCGTCTTTCCGCCCGCCTGGATCGCCGGGGCAGCCGCGCTCTCGCTCTCCAAGATCCTCGACAACATGGAGATCGGCCACAACGTGATGCACGGACAGTACGACTGGATGAACGACCCGAGGCTCTCGGGGAAGCAGTTCGAGTGGGACACCGCCTGCCCCGCCGACCAGTGGCGCCACTCGCACAACTACATGCACCACACCCACACCAACATCGTCGGCAAGGACCGCGACATCGGCTACGGCGTCCTGCGCATGTCCAAGGAGCAACCCTGGAATCCCTACTACCTGGGCAACCCGGTTTGGGCGGCGCTGCTCGCGACCTTCTTCCAGTACGGGGTGGCACTGCACGACCTCGAAGTCGAGCGACTCCCCAGCGGCGAGGCCGACACTGCCGAGAAGCGCGAGCTGCGGAAGGGAATCTGGCAGAAGGTTCGGCGTCAGACGCTGAAGGACTACGTGATCTTTCCCGCCCTGTCGGGCCCGCTCTTCGCCTTCCCCCTCGCCGGCAACGCCACCGCCAACCTGGCCCGCAACCTCTGGGCGTTCACGATCATCTTCTGCGGGCACTTCCCCGAAGGGACCCAGGAGTTCAGCGAGGAGGAGACCGAGCACGAGACCCGCGGCCAGTGGTACCGCCGCCAGATGCTCGGCTCGGCGAACCTCAGCGGCGGCCCGCTCTTCCACGTCCTCTCCGGCAACCTCGGCTTCCAGATCGAGCACCACCTCTTTCCGGACCTGCCCGCCAACCGCTACGCGGAGATCTCCGTCGAGGTGCAGGAGATCTGCGAACGCTACGGCCTCCCCTACAACGTCGGCCCCCTGCACGAGCAGTTCGGCAGCGTGGTCAAGAAGATCTGCCGCCTGGCGCTGCCGGAGGCGGAGGGGCGCGGGCGACTCGGCTTTGCCGGCGCCCTCCTCGACGGGCTCGGCGGTGCGGCCAAGGGGCTTGGAGGTGCCGCGATGAAGGTGGCCCGCCTGGCGCTGCCCGGCTCTCGGGGCACGGCCGCCGCCTGATCCGCCGTAGGCTCAACCGATGAACGAGGGCTCGGGCAAGAATCCCGGGGGGCGGTTCGCCGAGGCCGCCCGTCGCCTCAACCGCAGCCCGAAGCTGGTCGAGACCGCGAGGCGGACGCGCGAACGGGCGCTGGGCGGCGACCGGTTCCCCGACCGGCTCTCCGCTTCCCGCGGTCGCCCGTCGGACCTCGCCGCCCTGCAGCTCGCGGCTTTGAGGGGAAACGCGCCGGGGGTTCTGGGAGAGCTCGGGCTGACGGCGCTGCAGGCCTGGCAGCGATTTGCCGAGTCACAGGACCGAGGGCGAGGCAAAGTCGACGTCGCGATCCTCTTCACCGACCTGGTCGGCTTCTCGAGCTGGTCGCTGAAGGCGGGCGACGGTGCCGCGCTGAGGATGCTGGGCGAGGTCAGCGACGCAATCGAGCCGCCGATCGCCGAGCGCAGAGGCGAAGTGGTCAAGCGGCTCGGCGACGGGCTGATGGCCGCGTTCTGGGATGCGCCGAGCGCCATCGATGCGGCTTTCGTCGCCGGCGAACGGATCGCATCGATCGAAGTGGACGGCTACCGCCCCCGACTTCGCACCGGCATCCACCTCGGCCGGCCGCGCAAGCTGGGCGGCGACTACTTCGGAGTCGACGTCAACATCGCCGCTCGACTGGCCGAAGCGGCCAAGCCCGATGAGATCCTCGTCTCCGGTCGCGCCCTGGAGACGCTCGATCCAGGCGCCGCGGAGGCGAAGAAGCGGCGGTTCAGCGCCAAGGGGGCGCCGAGGGGACTGAATGCCTACGCCTTGAGCCGACCCGGGTAGCCGGTCAGCTCGGCGTGACGACGACGACCGGAATCGCCCTGGCCGTCTGCTGTTGGTAGGCGTCGTAGCGATCGCGGTTGTTCTCGTTGACGACCTTCCAGAGGCGGTCGTAGTCGGGATCCGACCGCTCGATCACCCTGGCCGTGCCCTTGCGGCGCTCGCGGCCGACCTGGACCTCGGCGTCCGGGGTCGCCCGCAGGTTGTGCAGCCAGGCGGGATGTCGGTCGGCGCCCCCGTTGGAGGCGACCAGGACGTAGTCGGCGCCGTCACTGGCGTAGACGAGGGCGTTCGTCCGAATTGCCCCGGAGCGACGTCCGGTCGACCGCAGCAGCAGGGTCGGGACGCCGATCATCCGATGCCCGACCCGCCCGTCGCTCCACTTGTAGAGCTGCTCGTGAAGACGGAGGACCTGGCCGGTGACGCCCATGGCAGGACAGCCTACGCCACGCCGGGCAGGCAGCGCTGTGATAATCGAGATCGGAATCGAGGGATCGCCATATGGATAAACCCACGCATCGGCCCGTACCGGTCTCGGCCGAGACGCCCATCTGGAGTCGCTTCTTCACGGTCGCTCCGCTGGTGATCGTGGGCACCCGGGAGGGGGACGGGCACGACCTCGCCCCGAAGCACATGGCGATGCCGCTGGGCTGGGACAACTACTTCTGCTTCGTCTGCAGCCCCCGGCACGCGACCCAGTCCAATGCCCAGCGGACCGGCCAGTTCACCGTCAGCTTTCCCCACCCCGACCAGGTCGTCGAGGCCAGCCTCGCCGCCGCTCCCCGGGAGGAGGACGACTCGAAGCCCAGCCTGCATGCGATTCCCACGTTCCCGGCGAGCACGGTCGACGGGGTGCTCGTGCGCGATGCCCACCTCTGGCTGGAGTGTGAGCTGGACAGGGTGATCGACGGCTTCGGGCGCAACACGCTGATCGTCGGACGGGTGGTGGCCGCCGCGGCGGACGAGCGCGCCCTGCGGGTCTCCGACCGCGACGACGGCGACCTGATCCGCGACGAGCCCCTGCTCGCCTACCTCAGCCCGGGACGCTTCGCCAAGATCTCGGAGAGCTTCTCGTTCCCCTACCACGTCGACTTCAAGCTCTGAATGGATCAGCGGAGCTCCGCAGCGGAGAGGGCTCCGGATTCCGCGGGGCAATTGCAGGGGCAAAGCCTGCTGGACTGGCTGCGAGCGCACACGGGCGAGATGACGGAGCTGCTCTGCCGGCTGGCGAGCGCCGAGTCCCCCTCCCTCGACCCGAAAGCCCAACGCGAGGCGCGGGCGATCCTCGAGGCTGAGCTCTCGGGGCTCGACCTCTCGGTCGAGGTCCTGCCCGGAGGGGAGGGCGGCGATCACCTGCTGGCCACGGCGCCGGACGGCGACGGCAGCGAGCCGGTCCAGTTGCTGCTCGGCCACCTCGACACGGTGTGGCCGGTGGGAACGCTGGCGACGATGCCCGTGCGGATCGAGGATGGGCTGCTCTACGGGCCCGGAGTCTTCGACATGAAGGGGGGCCTGGTCCAGATGATCTTCGCCTTCCGCGCCCTGGCGGAGCGGGGGATCGACCCGGCCTGCAGGCCGGTCGTCCTGGTCGGCGCCGACGAGGAGATCGGCAGCCGCGATTCGCGCCGGCACGTCGAGAGGCTGGCTCGGGAGGCCGCCAGGGTGCTGGTGCTGGAGCCGGCCTACGGACCCGCCGGGAAGCTGAAGACGGCCCGCAAGGGGGTGGGAAGGTTCACCGTGAAGGTCCGGGGCGTGGCGAGCCACGCCGGCCTCGACCCCGAGGCAGGGGTGAGCGCGATCCTCGAGCTCTCCCATCAGGTTCAGCGCCTCTTCGCGCTCAACGACCCCGATCGGGGGATCACGGTCAACGTGGGCACGATCGACGGTGGCCTGCGCCCCAACGTGATCGCGCCCGAGGCGGTCGCCCGGGTCGAGGCGCGCGTGGTCGACGCCGAGGACGCCGCCTGCGTAGCTGGGCAGATCCGTGGGCTGAAGGCGATCGCGGAGGGTGTCTCGCTGCAGGTGGAGGGCGGCTTCGGGCGCCCTCCACTGCAGCGAACCCCCCGCAACCGGGCGCTCTGGCAGCTCGCCCGCAACGCCGCGGCCGAGCTGGGGATCGAGATCGACGAGGCGCTTGCCGGCGGGGCCTCGGACGGGAACGTGGCCAGCGCCTTCGCCGCGACCCTGGACGGGCTGGGCGCGGTCGGCGAGGGGGCGCATGCCGAGCACGAGCACGTGATCGTCGAGCGGATGCCCGAGCGGGCGGCGCTGCTCGCGCTGCTGCTCGCGACTCCGCTGAGCACCCCGGCGGCATGACCGCACCGAGGACCGTGGCGGGCAGCGTGGCGCGGCTCGCGGACTTCGAGCGGCGCCCGCCGGCGATCGAGCCCCGCCCCCGAGCGCAGTGGGCAACCGGTGACTTCGTGGCCTGCGAGATGCTGGATGCCGGTCCGCTCCGCATCGAGATCCCGAGCGGCGAGGACGACTCCATACGCCTCGGCGACCGCCTCGTCGGGGCGCTGGGAAGGCGCGCCGCGACCCTGCAGGCGGTCGGCGACTGGCGCGCGGTGCAGGAGGACCTGCTGCTCCACACGCTGACCCCGGCGGGGGTGCTCGGGCGCTGCACCTCGGCCTCGATCCCCCCGCCGCCGATGGCAACGGTCCGCTACCTGGGACACGCGATGCGCGACGGCGAGCCCTGCACGATGCGCGGGTCGGTCGAGCCGACGCCGACCCTGGCGCTCGAGGCGCCCGTCGTGCTGATCATCGGCACCTCGATGGACGCGGGAAAGACCGTCTCGGCCGCCGCGATCGTGCGGGAGCTGACCGGCATGGGGCTTCGGGTCGCGGGCGCGAAGCTGACCGGAGTCGGTCGCTACCGCGACATCCTCGCGATGCGAAAGGCGGGCGCCTACTACATCACCGACTTCGTCGCGGCCGGTCTGCCCTCGACCGTCGTTCCGCCGGACATCTACGAAGCCGCCCTCCGGCACATCTGCTCGGCCCTCGCGTCCCACGATCCCGATGTCGTGATCGCGGAGGCGGGAGCCTCGCCCCTCGAGCCGTACTGCGGCGACGTTGCGGTGCGCCTGCTCGCCGCGAACGTTCGAATGACCGTGCTCTGCGCCTCGGACCCCTATGCGGTCGTCGGCGTGATGACCGCGTTCAACAAAGAGCCCGACCTGATCGCCGGTCGCGCCACGAGCACCGAGGCGGCGATCGCCCTGGTCGAGAAGCTGGTCTCCATCCCGGCGCTCAACCTGCTCGACCCGGCGAGCGGTCCGGAGCTGGCCTCCCTGCTGCGCGAGCAACTCGCCTGATCCGCTGACGACCCACCGCGAGACGCTCGAGGGCGGCACCCGGACGGCGCCGATCGACCAAGGCCGACTCTACGCCGTGCCTTCGGGCAGCGCCACGTCGGGCGTTCGGGCCACGCAGAGCGCCAGGACCAGCAACCACATCGAGGGCGGGAAGCGGCGGCCGGGTGGCGGTGGGCCGTGGAAGCGTTCGGCCAGGCCGAGCAGGCGGATCACCTGCTCACAGGCAGTGCCGTGCCCTCCCTCGATATCGCAGGCGAGACGGGCCAGGGCCACCGACTCGGTCACATCGCCCGCGGCGATGCCGCGGCCGACGGCAGTCAGCAGGTGGGAGCAGACCCGCTCCATCGATGGATCGATTGGGCCGGGAGGGCCAGGCGGCGGACCGACGTCGGCCGGGTCCTCGCCGGCCAGGACGCGCTCGACCTGACCGCCGGCGATCGAGACGATCGCCGCGCGGTCCAGCCCGGCTGCCAGGGCGCAGCGGAGGTGCAGCGCGGCTGCGCTCAGCGGCTCCCCGTAGGGGGAATCGCTTGCCCAGAGGATCTGGCCCGGGGGAACCAGGCAGAAGAGCGCGATCAGGTCGGCCGGGTTCCACCAGGAGGTGTCGATGAGCAGGTTCGGATGCTTCGGCATCAGCCGCCACAGCCAGGCGATGTCGCTGACCGCCGCATGGGCGAGGATCAGGTGCGCGCCCGGGTGGCGCTCGGCCAGGTCGACCGTGTCGCGTCCCAGGGCGGGAATGCCGCGGCCGGCGTGGATCAGCACCGGGACCCGTCGCTCGTTTGCCAGCGACACCAGCTCCTCCACCCCGGGCTCGTGCATGGCGAACTGCTCGGCCCGGGGATGCAGCTTGATCCCGCGAGCGCCGGCGTCGAGGCAGCGCCGCGCCTCGGCCAGCGCATCGCGATGGGGATCGACCCGGCAAAAGGCCACCAGGCGGCCACCCGAGGCCTCGGCCAGGGCCAGCGCCCTGTCGTTGGCCGGTCCGTACCCGCCGGGCTCGTGCATCGGGAATGCGACGGCGCGCGCGCCGGCCCGCTGCAGCGTCGCGAGCAGCTCCTCCGGCTCCTGCCGGTAGCCGTCGGGGTCGTTGCTGCCGAAATGGGTGTGGGCATCGAACAGCGAGAGCGGTCCGGCCTCGCGTTCGACCGCCTCCAGCCATCGCCGCGACTCGAGCTCGACCGGGTCCCGCTCCGGCTCTTTCCGGCTCGGCCCGGCGGCGACGTCAGCCACGGCGGGCAACCCTGGCGATTCCCTCGACCGCCTCCTCGAGCAGCGCCGGCGAGGTGCCGATGTTCAGCCGCGCGAAGCCCGCGCCCTGTAGGCCGAAGCGCGGCCCCGGGCTGAGCGCCACCTTGCCTTGCTTCAGGATCGCCTCGGAGGGGTCCTCGCCGAGGTCGAGCGCGCGCAGATCGAGCCAGGCGAGGTAGCCGGCCCGCGGCGGCGCGCAGTCGACCTCGGGCAGTTGCTCAGCCAGGAGTGCGGCCAGCAGGCTGCGGTTGTGGTCGAGCACGGCGATCACGTCGTCGAGCCATGGCCCCCCGTCGCGGAAGGCGGCGACGGAGGCGATCGCGCCCAGATGTCCGCACTGGGTGGCGCTGAGCGGCAGCGCCCCGATCAGCTCGGCCGCGTTCTCGGACGCGGTGACGATCTGGGCGCAGTGCAGACCGGCGATGTTGAACGTCTTCGAGGCCGAGCAGAAGGCGATGCCCCGCTCCGCTGCGGCCTCGGAGACGGTGAGGAACGGCGCGTGTTGGGCGCCGGGAAGGACCAGCGGCGCGTGGATTTCGTCCGCGAGCACCCAGGCGCCGTGGCGCGCCGCCGCGTCGGCGATCGCCGCCAGCTGCTCGCGGCTCGGAACGCCGCCGGTGGGATTGTGGGGGCTGCAGAGGACCAGAGCGACGGCGCCCTCGGCGAAGCGTCGCTCGATCGCTTCGGGATCGAGCTCTCCGGCGACAAGCGGCGCCTCTGCAAGCTCGCATCCGAGCTCCTCGATCAGGGCGAAGAAGGGATGGTAGACCGGCGTGTTGATGACGATGCGCTCACCCGGTCTCGCGATCGCCCGCAGCACTGCCGTGATCGCGCCAACCACGTCGGAGCTCGGGGAGACCGCCTGCGGATCCGGGCTCCACTCCATGCGCTCCTCGGCGAAACCGGCGAATACCTCGGCCAGCCCCAACTCCTGCGGCGAGGCGTAGCCGCAGTCGTCGAGCTGCACCGCCTCGGCCAGCGCCAGCTTGACCGGTTCGGCCAGCGGGAAGTCCATCTCGGCGACCCAGGCGGGCAGCACGTCGCCCGGATAGCGCGTCCACTTTGCGCTGTGTCGGCGTCGCAAGCGGTCGATCGGAATCTCGGTCAGATCCCGATTGAGGGTCTTCGTCATCAGTCCGAACTCTCTCATGCCCAGCTGAGTGGAGACGGCAGTCCGGCGATGGTGGTGACGGATTAAAGTGCCGCCACAGTGGTCGACGTCCGAGAGCAGTGGCGGCAGGGGCGGATCAACGCCGCGGTTTACGACGAGGTCGTCGAGCGCGAGCGCCTCGCGAGGGTGTTCGGAGCGCTGCTCTGGGGCACCGACGCCAGCCGCCTGTTCCGCCAGATCGCCCTGCTCGGCGAGGCCCCGGACGGCAGCGCGATCCTCGACGTGCCGTGCGGGGGCGGCCTCGCGCTGCGCGGCCTGGGGCCCGAGCAGGCGGTTCGCTACGTCGCCGCCGACCTCTCGCCGGTGATGCTGGACCGCGCCCGCGGCCAGGCCGCACGTCGCGGGCTGACGCAGGTCGAGTTCGTCGAAGCCGACGTCGAGTCGCTGCCCTTCGAGGACGCCGAGTTCGACCTCTGCGTCACCTACAACAGCCTTCACTGCTTCCCAGATCCGCCGGCCGGGCTGGCGGAGATGGCACGGGTGCTGCGCCCGGGCGGCGCCCTGCGGGGGACGACGGTGGTGAACGACGCGGGCTGGCGCCACGACGCCGTGATCCGCGCCATGCAGCAGGCGGGGACCTTCGGCCCCGGGGGCACTGCGGCGGAGTACGGCCGGTGGCTGGCGCAAGCCGGGCTCGGCGAGGTGGACGTGACCCGCCATGGCGCGCTCGCCTACATCAGCGGCGTGCGTCCCCCCGACTGAGCGGTCGCCGAGCGAGGGGTCGAATCCGGCAGACCCCCTGGATCGTCGCGCCCGTTCGGCGGGGTCATGATTCTGTCGGAGCCGCGCACCGATTCTCGACCTGAAAGGAGCTCCATGCCCCTACTCGGAAAGCTCACCGCCTCGAGCTCTGAGCTCGCCAACAGGCGCGGCATCTACATGGGGCGACGCTCTACGAAGCTCCACGTGGCGCTCTACCGGCGCAGCGGCGGCAGGCTCGGCAACCACGTGCCCGGCTGGCCCGGGGCGCGGATCCTGCTGCTCGACCACACCGGCGCCAAGAGCGGCGCGAAGCGGACCTCTCCGGTGATGTACCACGAGGACGGCGAGGCCCTTGTGGTGGCGGCCTCGAAGGCCGGCCAGCCGACGAATCCAGCCTGGTTTCACAACCTCGAGGCGAACCCGGAGACCACGGTTCAGATCGGCTCGAAGGTTCGCCAGGTCCGCGCGCGCGTCGCCGGCGAGGAGGAGCGCGAGCTGCTCTGGCCGGAGTTCGTCGCGTTCTACCCGGGATACGAGTTCTTCCAGCGCAACGCAAAGGGCCGCAAGATCCCGATCGTGATTCTCGAGCCCCGCTGAAGAGCGCGCGGACGGGCGTGCCGGAAAGGCGTTGGGGGGGTGAGCTAACGAGACGGCGTCCAGATCCGGTCGAAGAGGTCGAGGTCGAGGGGGACGAGCCAGACCTCGCGGACCCGGCAGTGCTCGAGGTCGATGCGGTAGACGCCGATCGTCTGCCATCGGACGTCCTCGCCGGCGAGGACGGCGCTGCCGGCGACGAACTGGGCGACGGCGTCGCCTTCGCAGATCAGCTCGCCGGGGTGCATGCGCATCGTCGCGTTTGCCAGCCGGCGACGCCGCTCGAAGTAGGCGGTCACCTGCTCGACCCCGCGGTGGTCTCCGGCGATCGGGCTGGTTCCCGGCACGTGCCAGACGATCTCGGCGGCCAGCAGCTCGGTGACTGGCTCGATCGGTCCGCCCGCGTACATCTCGCGCTGACGGCGGTGCAGCTCGGCGACCAGCTCCACCATCTCGGCGCCGTCCTCCGCTCTCCTCACCCGGCCTCAGCCGCCTCGGCCAGCGCCTTCAGGGTGCGCAGCTGCTTGCGCATCATGAGCAGGTCGCCGGCCGGCAGCAGGCGACGGCGCAGCCCCGACTCGATCGGGCCACCGGGGTGGCGGACGAGGATCTTGACGATCAGCCGCGATGCGGAGGCGGCGCCCGGGACGATCAGATAGGTGGCGGCGGCAGCGCCGAGGAGACGGCGCGCCCGGCGCAGATCGATGGTCAGGTGAACCTCGGGCTCGAACTCGACCAAGTCGAAGATGGTCATGAACCGCTGTCCGGCCTGGAGGTCCTCGAGGCCGGGGGTCAGCTGCCGGGGGCTGTGGCGGCCGAAGTTGTCGATCCAGTCGTAGCTGTAGGGGGCGACGCGCAGCTGGCAGAGCCAGCGGAAGAGGGTCGGCGCCGGCGCGTCGACGTCGATCGCCCGGAAGTAGGCGTCCTCGGGGTCGGCGAGATGGCGGTCGCAGGGAAACGCCATCTGGCGCTCCCGCGCCGTCGTGGAGTCGACGTGCACCGGGTCGGCGCGCCGGGGGAGCGGCGGCGGGCGGCGCGGATCGGCGAGTCCCGCGAAGGTCAGGCTCCTGTTCCGGGAGGCCAGCTGGCGACGTCTATCGCGGCGGCGGCGCCGGTGATCGCCAACGCCTGGGCGGCGGTGAGGCCGGATAGCTCGCCGCGCGCGACCATCGCCGCGCCCATCGCGGTGTCCGCCGCGTCGCAGAGCAGCCACAGCCGGTGCCAGAGCCGCCGCGCCTCACCGCTGGAGGCGAGGTAGCCGAGCCCGAGCGAGACGGCGCGGACGCCGAAGACCCTGTTCCTGTAGATCAGGGGCGCGGACTCGTCGGAGCGTCGCACGCCGAAGATCCGGTTCATCGTGCGCGGCGCCAGCCAGGCGAAGGCGCCGAGCCCGATGCGGAAGTAGGCCAGGCCCCGCATCGCGGGCGGCGCGGTTCTGCCTCGCGGCGCCTCCATCGGAAGCGATTATCGCGATCTCACCGCCCTCGCGGCGCTAGATGATTGATTCCTAATTCCCGCACCCACGGATGACGCGCCTGGCGCGGCACCGGATCGGCACGCACGTCCTCGCGCGTAGCGCTGCTACGCGCAGCGGCCGCGCGCACCGCCCGGCTTGGCCAGTCGCGCCCCCGCGGGCACGCTAATTCGGAATCAACCATCTAGAGCAACGAACGCGGGGCTCGCTCCCGCGTGTCGACCGGGAGGCGGTGGGTCTCTATCGGGGCGAGCCATGCAGCGGTGCTCCTTCTTTGTCGACCTGCCGGCCTCCGCGCCGGCCGGGCGGCTCAACGGGCTCCGAGGGACGCTCCAAGGGTCGAAACGCGCCGGCCGGATCTTTGTACACGTGGCCCAACCAAAGTCCGACTGGCGGGCAAATAATGCCTGCATGAGGGCACAGAGGCACACGTTCGCGGCGGTCGCGGGGGCCTTCGGCGGCCGTGGCGGGGACCTCGCCCGGATCGGGGAGGCGGTCGAGACGGCGCGCTCCAGGGGCGCCGCGATGGTCGTGCTGCCCGAGAGCACCCTGGGCGGATACCTGAGCCCCGACGGCCGCCCCGCCGAGCCGATCGACCTCGACGGCCCGGAGATCCGGCGACTCTGCGAGATCGCTGCCGACCTCGTTGTCTGCGCCGGCTTCACCGAGCGCGGTCCCGGCCGGCCCTACTCGAGCGCGGTCTGCGTCAGCGGCGACGGCGTCCTCGGCCACCACCGCAAGGTCCACCTGCCGCCGAGCGAGATCGAAGCATTCGCGCCCGGCGACGGCTTCGCCGCGTTCGACACCCCGGTCGGCCGGGTCGGGATGCTGATCTGCTATGACAAGATCTTCCCCGAGGCGGCCCGCACCCTGGCGCTCGACGGCGCCGAGGTGATCGCCTCCCTCTCGGCCTGGCCCCTCTGCCGGGAAAACCCGGCGCGGCGGATCGCAGCCGACCGGCAGACCCGCCACTTCAACCTGCTCGACGAGGCCCGGGCGCTGGAGAACCAGGTTGTCTGGGTGTCCTCGAACCTGACGGGCCGGCTCGGGCCGCTGCGGTTCTTCGGGCAGGCGAAGGTGGTCGACCCGGACGGCGGCGTCCTCGCCCGCACCGGCGGCCGCGCTGGCGCGGCGGTGGCGGCGGTGACGCCGCGGACGGCGATCGCCGCCTCCCGCGCCACGATTTCCCACCTCGAGGACCGGGCGACCAGAACCTACGGGATCGACCGCCCGGCGCCGCCGCGGCGGCGCCCGGTTCGCGAGCCGGTCACCCACGAGCCGGCCGCCGCTCCGGAGCTGGCCGCGATCCCCTCTCCCAACCCGGCGCTGGCCTGAGTCCGGCTAGCGATCGCCTAGCCTGGGGCGTCAGCAGATGTGTGGAATCGCTGCCCAGTACGGCGCGACGGACCCTGAAACCGGGCGGCGAATGCTCGGCCGACTGGCCCATCGCGGCCCTGACGACCGGGGGGAGGCCAGTTTCGACGGGGCCTGGCTCGGCCACCGCCGACTCTCGATCGTCGACGTCGATGGCGGCCACCAGCCGCTTCTCGGCAGCAACGAAGCGCTCCGCTTCGTCGGCAACGGCGAGATCTACAACCACTCGGCACTGCGCAGCCGGCTCGGGGACGACCGCTTCCGCACCTCCTCGGACAACGAGGTGGCGCTGCACATGGTCGAGCGTGAGGGGCCTGAGGGGCTGGCCGAGCTGAACGGGATGTTCGCCTTTGCGATGGGCAGCGGGACCGAGGACTTCCTCGTCGCCCGCGACCCGGTCGGGATCAAGCCCCTCTACTGGGCACACCAGGACGGCGGCGCCGCCTTCGCCTCCGAGATGGCCGCCTTCGAGCTGGAGCTGCGCAGCGAGATCGATGTCTTCCCCCCGGGCTTCTATTGGACTGCGGCGACCGGCCTGGTCCAGTTCGCGCCGCCCGTCCCCAGCGCGCTGCGGACCGCCGCCCCGAGCGCCATCGCCCCCGAGGACGTCCCGGCCGACGCCCTGATGCGGACCCGTCTGGCCCTGGTCGACGCGGTCGAGCGACAGATGATGGGCGACGTCCCGGTCGGCGTCTTCCTCTCCGGCGGCCTCGACTCGACTCTGGTCGCGGCGATCGCCGCCCGCTACCTGGCCCGCCGCGGCGAGCAGCTGAAGACGTTCGCGGTCGGCGTCGCCGGCTCACCCGACCTGATGGCGGCGCGGGCCGCCGCCGAGTTCCTCGGGACCGAGCACCACGAGCGCACCTACGCTGCCGACGAGGCGATGGACCGGCTACCCGACGTGATCGCCTCGATCGAGGCTTTCGATCCCTCGCTGGTGCGCAGCGCCGTCCCCAACCACATGCTCGCCGAGATGACGGCCCAACACGTCAAAGTCGTGCTGACCGGGGAGGGAGCCGACGAGCTGTTCGCGGGCTATGAGTACCTGCGCGCCTACGACTGTCCCGACGAGCTGCACGCCGAGTTGGTTCGCAGCGTCGAGGGCTTGCACAACCTCAACTTGCAGCGTTGCGACCGGGTGACGATGGCACACGGCCTCGAGGCTCGCGTCCCCTTCCTCGACCGCGAGATGATCGAGCACGCCCTCGCCCTCCCGGCCGCCTGGAAGCTCTGCAACGGGCCGGCGCCCGAGAAGCAGATCCTCCGCGCCGCGTTCGCCGGCTGGCTGCCCGAGGAGCTCCTCTGGCGCGACAAGGCCCAGTTCGGCGACGGCAGCGGCGCCGCCACCGTGCTCACCGACCCGTTCACGGACTCGATCGCCGCGGCCGAGCTCGAAGCCGAACGCGACGCCGTCGACCCACCCCTGCGCACCCGCGAGGAGCTCGCCTACTTCCGCATCTTCCGCGACCGGGTCGGCGACGTCCGTCCCGAGCGGACGCTGGGGCGCTTCGCGACGGCGTAATGGCAACCCCGCGGCCTCAAGTTTCGCCCGAGTTCATCCGGAGCGAGGCATTGAAAAGGCCCCGTGTCCGGGACCATTCGCTATAGCGGGGGGCGGGATTCGTCGCTCGCGACAACCCGCGGATAGTCGGAAGGATCAGGGCGAGTTAGTCAGCTCGACCCGGCTCGGCCTCCTGCTCGGTCAGGCTTGCGGGCCGCTCGACGAGGGCCTCGCCGTGATTGGGGGGGCACGGCGGCATGGACGCCGGCCGTGACCTGGCCTGCGCCTCCGCCTGAACAGAGGGCGGGTCGCCATACCGCTACGGCGTGCGATCCGCTGTGTTGCGGGCAGTAGGGAGCAGGCAAGACTCCGTAAACCCTCGATCTGAGGAGGGATCGACATGCCTACCACGCCCGCAACCGCCTTGAGGGTATTCCTCGCGATGCTCGCTGCGGCGCTGCTCGGCGCCGTTCTGCTGGCGCCCGGGGCCGATGCGACCTTCGCCGGCGGCAACGGCAAGATCGCGTTCACCAGCAACGCCGGCGGCACCCTCAACGTCTACACCGTCAACCCGGACGGGACCGGGTTCGTCAACCTGACCGCGGCGCTGCCCGGCCACAACCTCGAACCGTCGGTCTCCGCCGACGGCAGGCGAATCGCCTTTGCCCGCCTGCGCCCCGGCGCCGGACCCGGCCTCTACGACAACCCCGACATCTACACGATGGGGTCGGACGGTTCGGGACCGGTGAAGCTGACGGACAACCCCGCTCCGGACTACGGCCCGGCCTTCTCCGCGGACGGCAGGTGGATCGCCTTCGTCAGCGAACGCGACGGCAATGCCGAGATCTACGTGATGAGATCGGACGGATCGCACCAGACCCGGCTGACCGCGGCCCCGGGAGAGGACGCCAACCCGACCTTCACCCCCGACGGCAAGTCGATCGTCTTCGACAGCCGGCGCGGCGGCGGCTTCCCGCAGGTCTACGCGATGAGCGCCGACGGCTCCGCCCAGGCTCAGATCACCACCGACCCCAGCGGCGCCGACCAGCCCTCGGTCTCGCCCGGCGGCGACTGGGTCGCCTTCAGCAGCAACCGGGCCGGCAACCGGGACATCTACGCGACGCCGCTGAGCAGCCCGGGCGAAGTGCGGCTCACGACCGACCCGGGCGCCGATCAGGCCCCGGCCTACTCGCCGGACGGCACGCGGATCGCTTTCCAGACCGATCGCGCCGGCAACATCGAGATCTACACGATGTCCAACTATGGCGGCGAAGCCAAACGGCTCACCGTCGGCACGCCGACCGACGAGACCCCCGACTGGGGCCGCTCGCCGCTGATGTGCGGCCACGCGCAGGTCACGGTGCTCGGCACGACCGGCCATGACCGGCTGGTCGGCACGCGCGGCGACGACGTGATCATCGGCCTCGACGGGAGCGACCGGATCATCGGCGGGGCCGGCGACGACATAGTCTGCTCGGGCAAGGGCGACGACGTGATCACCGCCGGCTCCGGCGCCGACCTGGTGATCGCCCGCGCCGACGACGACGTCGTCCGCGGCCGCTCCGGCGACGACCGGTTGTATGGCAGCTCGGGCAAAGACGTGCTCGACGGCGGCCGCGGCGACGACCGGATCTGGGGCGTGGTCGGGCAGGACGTTCTCTTCGGACGCAGCGGCGCGGACTTCCTCAACGGCGGGCCCGACCACGACTTCTGCAACGGAGCGCGCGGAACGGACCACGGCAAGCGTTGCGAGAGGAGTGTCTCGATCCCGTAGGCGGACGCGCAGGCACCTGCGGGCGAGCCTCCTGCTGAAAAGGCATGGCGAGAGCGCGTTCGCGTGTCCGAGCGTGCTCGGCCCGTGATGGCTCCCGAAGCACTGGCTTCAGCCGCACCAATGTCCGGCTTACACCTCGCAGACGGGGATGGTCGGAGCGTCGCGGCGGGCCTTCTCGGTCGCCGAGGTGAGCTCGCCGAGCGCCGTGTAGGTGACCCGGTCGGGGTCGGGGTCGAGCGCCGCCGCGTCTTCGGGGTCGAGCCGTTCCACGAGATTTGGAGGCCAGCGCACGCCCGCCGGTGGCGCACGCCTCGATGCGCGCGCCAAGGGGTGCATGTGTGGCTGCGTGCAGGAATAGGTCGCGCGACAAGAAGTCGGCTCGCTAGGTCGGGCTTACTGCCGCGCTGATCCGAGCGGCTGGCGGCTGCCCCGAGGGGGATCATCAACCCATCGAGGGTGGCCAGCCCGGTCGGCGCGGTTGAACACCCGATAACGA
>Ga0210144_1000392_pt1 | contig 24167 bp, 21 predicted proteins | sample Muzzi_PWA_D2_FD_185532 | JGI IMG/M metagenome (GOLD analysis project Ga0210144, IMG submission 185532) | Wetland microbial communities from San Francisco Bay, California, USA, that impact long-term carbon sequestration - Muzzi_PWA_D2 (SPAdes) | ecosystem: Environmental > Aquatic > Marine >...
ATGTACTTGGCCACGGTCGACTGCGCCACGTCGATGCCGACCTTGAGGAGCTCACCGTGGATACGTGGAGCGCCCCACAGGGGATTGGCCAAGCTCACCTCGCGGATCAGGGTCCGCACTTCTGGAGGGATTCTAGGCCGGCCCAGGCGATTCCGGGACTTCCAGCGCCAGAACGCCCTGAAGCCGTGCCGATGCCAACGCACAATGGTTTCAGGCTGTGGACGATCACGATCGCCTCCATAACGCCCGGCCACAGTCGATAGAGCAAGGCAAACAGCAACCGATCCGAGCTTCGAAGCCGTAGTCGCCGCGGCGCCGAACGTCGCAGCACAGCGACTTGGTGGCGCAGGGCCAGGTTCTCGGCTTCCAGCCGCTTACGCGACCTGAACACCGAGACGAGACTCCACCACAGCGCTCCGACAACCCCGATCGTCGGTCCGGATCATGTCACAGCCCACCGAGTCGCCCCGAGTCCGGGCCGGATAGAATTTTCGGTAATAACAGGGCATTTTCCGGCATTACCCGGAACTGGATGGCTAGAAACTGTCTCGTGACAGATGTCGATGCCGCACTCGAGCAACAAGCCCTCTAATCGGCACAGCGATAGGGGTTAGTGGACGTACATCATCACCATGAGGCGGATTATCTCCGGTGAGCTGTCGAATTACCGGAAGGCCGCTTATGCGCGGCCCCATACTTCAATAACGCCTGCCTACAATAGGATTTCCCGTGAAACAGGATACTGGATAAGAGAGTCTGTCAGTCTGTGTCAGCGTACTATGCGGGGATCGCTTACTAGTTGGGGTCGCCGCAATTGCTTACGCTTGAAACCATGAGGAAACCGCTCTGGAAGAACAGAGTCTCCGATACCTCAGGCCGAATCTAGATAAGTGTATGTAGTCAAGGATGCGACTGCAAAATCCATCCAGTTCGTGATTGTCAACGCGCTCGCTCTTATTGGCGTGAACTCCTCAGTGAGGACTCTGATCAATAACGTCTCTCACTCGATGCGACATGCCTCGGTCAACTTCATCACGTCTGGACCGATCGGACCAATCTCTTTTCTATCGGAGTCTATGAGCCAGTACCAATTGTACGAACCACCGCCGACGAAATACCGGTGCTGTTTAACGGCGAGCAAGTCGTGGTATTGACTGCTAAGACAATCAGACAACACTATGAGGTCGTTAGCAGGACCAATGTATCGAGTTCGGTTCGCGACGAAGTCGTAGACATGCAACGCGCTTGAAGTGACCCAACTGGGCGTGAGGAAATAAAGATATCGTCCATCAGACGAAAATTGTTTCTCATTGAAACGTGTAATGACGGTCTCAGCCCATTCATCGCCTGGAGTTCCTTCATTCTCGCGAACGAGCAGGCGAGCACCGATTCCATCGCGGCCAATCATCCAGAGTTGATTGGCTCTCGGTGGCGCGCCTTCGCAGCAGGCACCGGAAGTTATTCGGCGTTCAATCTCACGCGAAAACACGACAATGCTTCCGTCCGGCGATAGAACTGGATCATGGTCGGCCGGGCCAGCCGTGAGTTGCACACGTTTTTGGTTATTGACGAGCATAATCCGACCACCCTCGCTGAATACTTCAGCGGCGTCTGCCGGAGAACCAATCGCGACAATAATGGTGGCTGAGACGATGAATGCCCAGATATGGCGGCCCACCCTGTTGATCCGGCTTGAAGGGTTTCCCATTACGTTTGCGCGCACCACCGAATTTCCCCAAAGGTTATCTCGCCGGCGAGGGTCGCGCTCGGCGCCGCCTTCTCAGCGTCTGGACCGGCGCCACCAGTGCCCTGGGCGTCCGCTTCGGAGCAGAACTAGCGCTGGCACTGTCAAACTAACGCCAATTAGGTTGAAAATGTGATTTTGGGCAAACCATGAATCACGCAGAATACCTATAATTTCTCACAACTAGTGAGCGAGTGAAATATGGCAAGAATTTTGCTTTGACAGTGCCCGTCTCCGGGCGAATTCCCTGTTTAACAGGGAAAATACGGGGAATTTTCCCGATTATTACCACCTTTCCGCCGTCCAACGGGGGTGAACCGTCGGAAATCATGCGATCTTTCTCGAAATTCCCTGAGGCGGAAACAGGGAACAATATCCAAGGCAACAATGTATCCAATTCGAGGATCAGGGAATCCAGCCCCTCACGCCCCCGGCTGCCAGGTGGAGCCCGAATGGTTCAGGCGGACCGGAGTCCCCAAAGGGTCATAGCAGCGCCGCCTGCGCAGAGTCTGGCGCTCGCGAGGTCCCAGCGGTCCGAAAACTGGCCTTCGACGGCCCAAAAGTCAGACAAGCGACGCGGCGATGTCGGTGCTGCCTTAGGTGGCCTGGTGGCAGCCGGCAAAGGCATCGTCGATGTGGACAGACCGGCGACGCTGGGGGCGAGCCACAGCAGCGAATGGCCAAGCCGAAGCCAGCCCGGGAGGTGAAGCAACCGGCGATTTCGGCGATTGCCGCCCCGGCGTTGAAAGCCACTGACCGCATGGCCAGCTACGCCGTCGGCTCGGCGGTCTGGCCGCCCGAGATCCGCGACATCCCGCTCGACGAGATCGGCACCACCGGCTTCGGCCTGGCGGCCGCGGTCGACGTCGCGCTTGTCGGCGGTTACCCCCAATCCCTTCGCCGGCAAAGACATAGCAAGCATTGCTGCCGATCTGCCGGTACCGCGGTCCTGTGTCAGGTCGACGGTCCGTCGGGATTGACGGACATCAAAGCTCGGGGCCGGGATCCGGCTTATTTTTAAAAGCGCTTCTTAGGCCCGCAGGCGCGACCGATCTCCACCCGCGGACCGAGGGGGGTGAAGATGGCAAACTACATCCTGTTGACGAAGCTCGCACCCGGGTCGTTGCGCACGCCTAGGGAACTAGAAGAGCGTGAGAAGAAGGCCATGCAGCGGATCGAAACGGAATGCCCCGAGGTCGCTTGGCTGAGCAACTTTGCGGTCTTGGGCCCTTACGATTATCTCGATGTTTTCGAAGCGCCGGACAACGACTCGGCCATAAAGGTCGCGACGATCATTCGCATCCAAGGGCATGCTTCGACCGAGGTTTGGCCGGCCAAAAGCTGGCACGACTACAAGGAGATGATCCGGCGACTGCCCGGCGAGAGCAACTAGGCCGGGATGCGAGAATGCGGGAGGGGCGATGTCGCTTGCGGGTCTGAGGCTCTTCGCGCTCGAGACGAGCCGCGCGTTCGGCGAACGGATAGCCATACGCCTGGACCATCCCCTGGCTGAGCACGAGGAGCGCGAATTCGAGGACGGCGAGCACAAGGCCCGACCCTTGGTTGGCGTGCGCGATTGCGACGTCCACGTGATCCAGTCGCTCCATGGCGACACTTGGGGCAGCGTCAACGACAAGCTCTGCCGACTGTTGTTCTTCATCGGTGCCGTCAAGGATCACGGCGCCGCTCGCGTGACCGCAATCGTGCCCTACCTCGGCTACGCGCGGAAGGACCGGCGCACCAAGCCACGCGACCCGGTAACCACCCGCTACGTCGCGTCACTCTTCGAGGCCGTCGGCACGGACCGGGTCGTCACGCTCGAAGTCCATAACGTCGCGGCGTACCAGAACGCCTTCCGAATTCCAGCGGAACATCTTGATACCGCCCGCCTTTTCGCAAAGCATTTCGCACAAACCTCCAGCGCCGCGGAACTTGTTATCGTGTCTCCCGACGCGGGTGGCGTCAAGCGGGCCGAGCGGTTTCGGGAGGCCCTGTCACGATCCCTCGGGCGTGATCTCTCGACGGTTTTCATCGAGAAATACCGCAGCGCTGGCGTGGTCAGCGGCGGGGCGGTGGTCGGCGATGTCGCCGGGAAGACGGCCATCGTCATGGACGATCTCATCAGCACGGGAACCACCATGACCCGGGCGGCGGCGGCATGCCGGGCGCGCGGTGCCAAGGCGGTGGTGGCCGCGGCCGCACATGGCCTGTTCATCGGCGATGCCAATCAGGTCCTGGCGAACCCGGACCTGGACTGTGTCGTTATCACCGACACCGTTCCGCCCTTCCGGCTCGATCCCGATCTGGTCAAGCGCAAGGTAACGGTGCTCGACGCGGCCGGACTCTGCGCCGAGGCGATCCGGCGTCTCCACGAGGGCGGCTCGCTGGTGGAATTGCTGGAGGGCGAAGCGGACCCGGCGCCTCAGGCGAAGCCCTCGGCGTAGCGCTCCGCCGCATCAAGATAGGCGGTGGCCAGGATCGGCCACTTCTCCGGTTCGCGCACCGTCTCGTCGCGCAGGTGCCAGATCGCGATCTTGCCCCGTAGGGACGCCCGGAAGCTTCTGTAAAAAAACAGCAGGGGCTCCGGCGGCGTGTCGCCTGTGACCATTCGGTAGACATCGAAGATCATGGGGGGGGCAAACGCCGCCCCGAGGCGCTCGCATTCGAGCGCTAGGAAAGAAAGCTCGTCCGCCGGGTCGAGCAGGCGGAAGGGTCGGTGGAATTCGAGGCAGTCGATGATCTGCGGCTCGGATTCCAGGCAGATATGCTCCGGCCGGAGATCGCCGTGGCCTTCGAGGATGCGATGCTCTGCGGCCCGCCGGGCCAGTATTTCGCCCCGGGTCGCAAGAAAGTCCCGCTGGCGATCGCAGACACGGTCGATCAGGTCGCGATCGAGACCGTAAGCGGGATTGCTCATTTCCCGCTGGATTTCCCGGATCTCGTTGTCGAATTGCCAGCGGTATGCGGCCGGCTCGATGTCAAGGTTCGGCGCTTCAGCATAGAATCGCGAGAGCGTCAGGATCGCTGGACGCAGTTGTTCTGCGGTCAATTCGCCGCGTTCGATCAGGCGGTCGACCATGCGGTCAGCCGGGAGCCGGCGCATCGTCACCAGCCAATCGATGGGTTCCCCAAAGGCTCCAAGGACGAGACGGCCGTCCGCCGTCAGCGTCAGGGAAGTCGTTCCGAGATAGACGTCGTGCGTCAGCCGTCGGTTCAAGTACACCTCGGCCTCGCAGGAACGTTTCCGTGCCGCCAGCGTCCGGAAGTCGAGATAGTCGTAAGCGACGGGCTTCTTGAGCTTGTAGGCATGAGCGTCCGTGAGGAATACCCAGGACATATGGGTCTCGATGCTCTCGACGCTCCGGGTTCCCTCGGGATAGCTGTCCGGGCGGCGCAGGAACGCGACCTTGGCGTCCAGCCCGACGGCGCGCCGTACTTGCCGGGTGTTACTCGCGCTGTGGCCGGGATCGTTCATGGCTTGCCGGTTCGGAAGTGCGCCAGGCCCCAGTCTTACTGCCCTCGCGGGGCGAAAGAAACCTGGTTCAAAGCGGCAGGCCCCCTATTCGGCGAACGCCGGTGCGAGCTTGATCTGCGTCAATGCGAATATCCCCCCCGGTTCATTATCGTTTAAACAATTGGGTGCTGCGCGGTTCCGCGTTCGGAACGCGGTGCGCGGCCCGTCGCGTTGCCCGGGGTCGCGGCGCGTCCTGCGCGCGATAGAACTGACACAAACTGCGATGCACGCGGACATTCGCATTTCGCCGCCCGGGTTGGAGGGCCGGCTGGAGATAACGCCGGGCGCGAAGGGCCTGGTGCTTTTCGCCCATGGCAGCGGCAGCAGCCGGTTCAGCCCGCGCAACAATTTCGTTGCGGAGGGTTTGCGCGAAGCCGGGCTCGGAACCTTTCTTTTTGACCTGTTGACGGCGGCCGAGGGAGAGGACCGCAGCAAGGTGTTCGACATCGAACTTTTGGCCGAGCGCCTAGTCCGGGCGACGAATTGGGTTGTGCGGGATACGCGGTTCGGAAATCTGAATATCGGCTATTTCGGCGCCAGCACTGGCGCGGGCGCGGCGCTGGTCGCGGCGGTACGCTGCGAGGTCGAGATTGGTGCCGTCGTTTCCCGCGGCGGGCGTCCGGATTTGGCGGCCGGGGCACTAGATCGGGTCCGGGCGCCGACCCTGCTCATCGTCGGCGGCCTGGATCTGCCGGTCATCGAGATGAACCGGGCGGCCCTGGCGGAACTGCGATGCGAGAAGCGGCTCGAGATCGTGCCGGGCGCCACGCATCTGTTCGAGGAGCCCGGCACGCTCGAACAGGTTGTCGATCTCGCCCGCGACTGGTTTACCCGTCATCTGGCAGCTCCGGTCAAGGTATAGGGCCCATGTTCCAGAATCGCAGCGACGCCGGACGGCAGCTTGCCGAAGGCCTCATGCATTTGAAGACCAAGGATCCGGTGATTCTGGCCTTGCCGCGCGGTGGCGTGCCAATCGCCTTCGAAGTCGCCAGCGCACTCAAGGCCCCGTTGGATCTCGTGCTGGTGCGCAAGATCGGCGTCCCTTGGCAGCCGGAATTGGCGGCCGCGGCCGTCGTTGATGGCGACCATCCGGAAACCGTCGAAAACGAAGACGTGGTCCGCCTTCTGAACATCACCAAGGATTTCATCAAGACAGCGGCCGAGCGCGAGTTGAAGGAGATCGAGCGTCGCCGCGCCCTCTATCTGGAGGGCCGCGACCGCATCCCGATAACCGGCCGCACGGCCATCTTGGTCGATGACGGAATCGCGACCGGCGCGACGACGCGCGCAGCCCTCCGAGCGGTCAGGCGTGGCAAGCCGCGGCGCCTGGTTCTCGCGGTGCCGGTTGCGCCGCCGGAGACGCTCGAGGCCCTGCGGTCGGAATGCGACGAGCTCGTTTGTCTTTCAGCGCCAAGTTTCTTCATGGCGATCGGGGCGTTCTATGCGGATTTCCATGAGGTTGCGGACGACGAGGTGGTCGCTTTCCTGCGGCGGGCGCGCGAGAATCTGAAGGCGGGCGGCGAGGCCGGCGGCGCGGACGGCGAGACTTCGACGGTGCGGACTCCGCCGGCCGCTTCGGAAAGGCGCTGACCTGTCCCGGGCTTGTCGGCGAGTCGGGGCGAAGGCGCCCGGGATCGGGAGGAAGCGAGAGATGACCGAGCGAACGGAGATCCTCGAAGCGGTCCGCAGGGCCCTGGTGAGCGTACCGCGGATCGGTCCGGCGGCCCACCGCCTGACCATGGATTACGCCAAGGGCGCCTTGACCCTCGCGGGGGAGCTGGACAGCGTCGCCGCCAAGAAGCTGGCGCTCGAAGCGGCGGCCGCGCTTCAGGGAGTGGACGGCATCGTCGACCGCCTGCGCGTGGCGCCGGCCCAGCCCATGGGCGACAAGGAGGTGCGCGATCTGGTGTGCGATGCGCTCCTGCAGGAGCCAGCGCTTACCGAGCTTACCCTGCGCGAGAGGATTAAGAACGAGTTCGTCACCATCCGGGAGCCGGTTCGGGACCCGCACAGGGAGATTCGTGTCTCGGTGACAGACGGCGTGGTCACGCTCGATGGCGAAGTACCCGGTATCGGGTTGAAACGGTTAGCCGGCGTCCTGGCCTGGTGGGTCCCGGGCAGCCGCGACGTCGTGAACGGTCTAGGGGTGATGCCCCCGGAAGCGGATTCGGACGACGAGATCGCCGATGCCGTGCGTCTGGTTCTGGAGAAGGATCCCTTCGTCAATGCCGGCCAGATCCGCATCGGGGCGCGGAATGCGATCGTCAGGCTCGAAGGTCTTGTTCCCACGGAGTCCGAGAAGGACATGGCCGAGAACGATTGCTGGTACGTCTTCGGCGTGGACGGTGTGGAGAATCGCATCGAGGTGCACCCGGTCATCTCGACCGGTCAGCAGGCCTCTTCCTGACGGCCTGCGCAGGCGGCATCGGGTGATATCGGAGTGGCCTCCGCCGAGCGGCCGGAGAAAGCCTCATCGACCTCGTCCAACATGTTCGCTTCCAGGTCCGTGTAGCGGGGCGAGAAGTGAAACGGTTCGAGGCGGCGCACCGCGGCGCGGCGCGCCAGGTTCCCGGCCTGATAGGTCGTCAAGTGGCCGCGGTCCAAAGCGAGGGCCGCGTCCCGGCCGGCGAAGGCGGCCTCTATGAACAGAATATCGGCCTGTCGCGCCAGATCGACGATGGCGCGCCGGTTCGGCTCCGTGTAGAGAGCGTCGGTCACGTAGGCGATCTTCTGGCCGGGCACGACCCGAACGACGTCGCGCCTAAGTTCGCCCAGGGTCAGCGTCCGTTCGACCGTTCGTTCCATCTCCCGCCACGTGGCGCGAACCGGTCGATCATCGGCTTCGCCGCGCAGGACGGCCTGCTTGAGCTCGCGAAGCCAGGGCCCGGTCTTCAATCCGAGGCCTTCGAGGCGATTCTTCCAGATGTTGATATGCGCGGCCTCCTGGAGCAGATAGGCGTGGCACGGGATCTTGTGGTCGAGCACCGCGAAGTGCACCTGAAGGGTGTCTTCGTCATGAGCGATGCCGTCGAAGAAGGTCATCGTTCGCTCTTGGCTCCGACGGAAGCGGTCGCGCAATGGGAAACAGGCTGCGCGGCCTACGCCGTCCGGACCGACCTCGGTCACCTGAAAGGTGAGATTTGTGCGGTAGCGGTCCAGCAGGTTCCAGGTATAGGCCGAAAGCTTGTGGGCGACGCCGTCGATGAGGCCCACGGGGCCGAACAGTCGCACGACTTGCTCGCGCCCGAGAAGGATTCGCAACAGTCTGTCGAAGCCGACGAAATGATCTATATGTGTGTGGGAAATCAGAACGTCCGTGATCCGAAGGATTTTTCTTTCTGGCAACGCCGATATGTCGCCCAGATCGAAGAGTATGCTGCGCTTGCCGAATAGAACGTCGACATAGACGGCCGGATCGCCGAAGCGCCCGTTGACGAGAAAGGGATAGAAAAGCGGCGTCATGTGGCGGGCCGATCGATCGCCTTCCGTGGGGCGCGGGATTGCTGCCGGGGGGAGACGAAGGCCATGCTCAGCTCACTCTCAGGAAGGGACAGCGCTCGAGTTCCCGCCGGGTCCATAGCGAAAGGCCCGCACGGTTATCCAATGTCTCGATGTCGATGACGGCATCCAGGTCTTTGAAGTTGATGCGTCCGGGCGTGCCACGGGCCTCCAGCGCGGTCAACAGGACTTCATCCAGGAAGCGCTCTTCGACGGGAGAGGAAAGCCGTCCCTTGAATCCGCGACGATAGAGGCGGACGTAAAAGGATTTTCCGGCCAGATCCGGCAGCCAGTCCAGGACCGCCGCGCGTGCCTTGACCTCGAAGGCCTCGGCGCTCTGAAACGAAAAGGTCTTTTGCGCCGGCATCGCTCGCGAAATCGCATCCGTGACGGCCGGGTTGATCTCGCAAAAAGCCGTCAGCTCGTCGAGAAACTCGGCGGGGTCGGGGACCTGAAGCGTGAGGACGTTGTAATAGTCCGTCTGATGAACTTTCCCGAGCTCCCTCAGAATTCTGCAGGCCTGGCGGTAGCCATGCTCCTGGGCGCTGACCACGACGTTCCATGCGGTCATCGGCAGGCCTCCCTTTATCCAGCCGGCAGTCAAGGTCCCGGGACGACACCGTATTTCAAGCCGTTGCGGCGGTGAAGCTCGGGCAGGCTTCGCCGGAAGGCCGGCGCCACAACATCGCCAGGAAACCGCGATTTGAGGCTAGGGAGGGACCGGTCCGCGCTCATTGACCCAGGTCAACGCGGATTCTGCCACGGGTGGCGTACGTTTCATGTCTCGTCCCGCCCGTATATGCCCGGTGTGTCGACGCCGGACCGGAAGGTAGCGGATGAAGGATATCGAAGCCAAAACAAGACCCTGGCGCCAGGATCGCAGGTTGCGCGAGCACGTCCACGATCCCTATACGACCCGGAGAAAACTCTCGGAGCCGACGGTGTGTCCGGACTGCGGCGCGGTCTTCCACAAAGGCCGTTGGACCTGGGGCGAGGCGCCGCAAAACGCGGAGCAAGAACGCTGCCAGGCCTGCCATCGCATCGCCGACAATTATCCGGCCGGCTACCTGAGTTTGCGCGGTGCGTTCGTGTTCGATCACAAGGACGAGATCCTCGGTTTGGCACGCAATACCGAAAAGCTCGAGAACGGCGAACACCCCCTTCACCGCATCATGAATATCGACGTGGGCGATGACGAGATCGAGATCACCACGACCGACATCCATCTGCCGCGCCGGATCGGTGAGGCTCTGGCACATGCCTTCGAGGGCGAGCTCGACTATCACTATGAAGACGAGGCCTATCGGATTCGGATCGATTGGGTTCGCGAGGCGTGACCGGATGCCCCGCGGCCGTCGCGCCGTCATGGAGGCGACATGATCGAGGACGAGACGTTGATCTGCCAGGCGATACACCAGCAGCGGCAAGTCGCCTTCCTCTATCGCGAGCGAGACCGTGTCGTCGAGCCTTATTGCTATGGAGTGGACGCCGGCGGCGCCTCGGTTTTGCGGGGCTATCAGGTCACCGGCGAAAGCGACACGGGCGCACCGGCCTGGAAGCTGTTTCGGGTACGGGAGACGACCGGTCTGCGGGTGCTTGACGAGCGGTTCGATGCGCCGCACGAACGATACGTGAGAAACGACCCGTCCATGTCCAAGATCTATTGCGAGCTCTAGGACGCCGAGCGATCGAAGGGACCATATCCTGGCGGAAGCGCCTGACCGTGATTTGACGAGACCGGTCGGGAGCATGGCGTGACGAGACTCGTGGTGCACCGCCGGCATGGCGCGATCGAGGTTGGACCGACTTCTGGATTCTGCGTCAACGACCGATCTTGAGCGCTATGACGAATTCAGATCCGGTGAAGCTGTTTCTCGCCGGCGACGTCATGCTCGGGCGCGGGGTCGATCAGATTCTGCCGCGTCCGACGGACCCGCGTCTGCACGAGCCGATGGTCAGCTCGGCCATCCGCTACGTCGAGTTGGCAGAGGCGACCAACGGCCCGATCGAGCGACCGGTCGGTTTCGACTATGTCTGGGGGGAGGCTCTGGCTGAGCTAGACCGCGTTTGCCCGGACGTGGGGATCGTCAATCTGGAAACCGCCATCACGACGAGCGACGACTTTTCACCAAAGGGTATCAACTACCGCATGAGTCCGGCGAACGCCGCCTGCCTGACGGCCGCGGGGATCGACTGCTGCGTGCTGGCCAACAATCACGTGCTCGACTGGGGACATGGGGGCCTTTCGGACACGCTGGCAACCCTGGCACGTTTCGGCATCGCGACGGCCGGCGCGGGGCGCAATCTCTACGAGGCGCAGGCCCCGGCCATCATGGCGGCAGGCGCGAAGGGGCGTGTATTGGTGTTCGCCTTCGGCCTCGGAGATTCCGGCATCCCGCCGAGTTGGGGCGCGACCACCGAGCGGGCTGGCGTCAACCGGCTTCCGGATCTGTCGGATGCGACACGCGGCCGGATCGCCGCCCAGGTAACCGCCGTAAAGCGGCCCGGCGACATCGTGGTGGCCTCGATCCATTGGGGCTGTAACTGGGGCTATGAAGTGCCCGCGGAGCAGATTGAGTTCGCCCATGGTCTAGTCGACAAGGCCGGCGTCGACTGCGTTCACGGGCACTCCTGCCACCATGCGAAGGGCATCGAGATTTACAAGAACAAGCTCATTCTCTTCGGTTGTGGAGATTTCATCGACGACTACGAGGGTATTTCCGGCTACGAGGCCTTTCGGGATGATCTGGTGCTGATGTACCTGCCCACCATCGACATGGCCAACAGCCGTCTGGTTGCGCTCGAGATGGCACCCTTTCAAGTTCGAAACATGCAGCTCAAACGCACATCGGAACATGACGCTGTTTGGTTGAAGAACATTCTCAACAGGGAAAGTCAAAGATTCGGGCTCAAATTAAGATTGGACGATGATAAATGTCTGCGTCCGAACTGACGACCCACATCAGAAATCGAGCCTTCGGCAGAAGGCCTGTCGACACATATCTGAGTTGCTTTGTTAAAATGGACAGGCCCCCTGTACCCGCATCACGCACGAGACCAACGTAACACAGCCGCTTATATCAAAGTCCGCAGGGAGAGAACCAGATTCTAAATCCAACGGGAAGATTCCTGACAAAATTGAACAAGAGGGACCCGCACACCTCGGCTAGTACCACGCCAGGAGCGATTTCACTCACAACACGATTCCAGCACGCCCTTGATCGCGGGGTATGTATCGTTGATCTGAATTATGGCGATGTCCTTGGTCATCCTGCACTTTTGCGCCGCTTATCAAACCACGATCAAGAAGAATTAAGTGATGGCGATGCTCAAGGTTCTTGAGGTGCTTGCGTAATCAGATAAGAGTTGGGAGGACGCGGCACAGAATGCCGTCAACGAGGCCGCAAAGTTGGTCCGTGACATCAGGTCGATATATATCAAGGAGCTAGAGGCAACGGTCGATGACGGAAAGGTCACGCAATATGGGATCAATGCCAAGATATCCTTCACGCTCGAAGGGTCGTGAGAGCGATCCCCGCTAGCCGGGGCCCAGCGACGGAGGGCAGGCTTGCCTTTAGTTTATCCCAGCCCTCTTGGCGATTTTGACACGGGCACATATTTTTTCTTTGCCCTCGCGCGCAAGATGCCACCAATGCTTTGGCTGGGTATAGCTTTTCGGTTTCGATAAAGATCGGGACCAGTGGCCGTTACCTTGACGCCCGTTGTTCCGATCCAAACTTCAGCTATGGCTCCAGAGCCACGAAACAATCTCTGGCCAGATTCGCGTAAAGGCGTCGCGCCCCACGAGTATCCCGAGATGCTGGAGCACGACGCCGGGCTCTCCTGAGTATTCGATGAATTTGGCGTCCCGTCTTGATGCGGCTTCGAGGAAGGGAATGACAGAGGGCGGCGGGGCGATCTCGTCGGCCGCATTGGCGACAGCAAGAAGCGGAGCCCGGGCGGAGGATGGATCTACCTTTTGACCCGCGATCTCCAATGTGCCATTGCAGAACCGGTTCCCTCGGTAAATCCAAAGGAAGATCTCACGAAATAATTTTCCGGAGAGCGCCACTTCGTCGAGAGCCCATTGCTCGATACGCGGTCGTAGATTCGACGCGCGAGGATCTTTGGCGCTATCCGCGGCATCCAGCAGTCTCGACCAGATAAAGGTGCTGGGAGATGCCATCGCGCTGAGCTGTGACAAAAAGGATCCTGGAATAATATCGGTGCCCGACGGCCAGGCGAGAGGCATTGCAGCAAGAGTATCCCGAAAGCGGCTCACTCCGGGATGCAAACAGAGTGGCGCACTCAAGAGCACGAGGCCGGAAAGGCATTCAGAGCGCAAGCTTGCGAAGATGGCTGCCAAGGTGCCACCAAGTGAGTGACCCATTAGAAATGGTTGTTGAGTGCCAACCTCTCTTGCTACCGCCGCAACGGCCTCGGCAATCGCATCTTTCGCATACTCGGCCAATCCACTCTCAGCCTGCGGCCCGGAAGGCGGCCGCCATTCGAGCAGGTAAATGCGTAAGCCGTGCTCCAAGCAAAACCGCACGGCACTGACCGACGGAGTTAGGTCCCAGATGTATGGGCGCTTGATGGGTGCCGCCACGATCAGTACGCATGGGCCCGTATCACCGCCGGCGTAACGCCGAAGTTGCCAAAGAGAGCTTGATGCGATGATGTCATAGATAGATTCTTCAGGGCCGTAGCCAAGAGCGCAGAGGCCCGTTGCTTGTGCGCGACGCACTTCGTCCGACAGCTTCAGCCACAGATCAATCATTGGACTCACAGGAAAAACCATTTGGCTCATTAAGGCAGACAAGAAAGGGGTGTCCTTACCGAATATTAGATCCGAACCAAGGAATAATGCAGACCGCCGAGATGAGGGACGGATCGGATCCGGCCGTTTCGTCGGACGGCCCGGGGGAGCGGAGCGTCCTTGCCTAGGGACAAGGGTGTGCGGGTCCCATTATAGTAGTCAGCATAAGCTCGGAGCACGCGGTGCAGCTGTGACCCGCCCCCCGGTTCAGTACCACTCGCTAGTTTAGACTGGTCTGGCCGTGTTGTAAGCGGCGATCTGCCCGGAGCCCCTGGGCTGTGGAGGGCAGATCGGCCCCACGCTGTTTGCGGTCCACCGCAACAGCTTGGGGCAAGTGGCTTGCCGAAGGACCAATTCAGAGTCACGCTCGGATTGGTCGGAGGGAGGTCAAACCTGCCATCTCGTCCAGGCCTGCGGCGGTCCATGAGCAAACGTGCTGACACAAAGTCCGGCGGGAAGGACCTATCCGAGGCCACGCAGGCCTGGATCGACCTCGCCGTACGCAGTCAGAAGGTATTCGACGACTGCCTGCGCCGGGAGGCGGCGAGCGACGGGTTCCGCGTGCCCGATCCGGTGATCATCACCAAGGCCTTCCTTGAGTGGGGCACTAAGGCTATGGCCGATCCAGGCGCGCTGCTTGCTAGTCATGCTGCCTTCTGGCGCGATTACAGCGCCCTCCTGGACGCCGCCGCCCGAGGCCAAATCGGCGAAGGTGCGGTGCCCGTCATCACGCCGAAGGCGGGAGACCGGCGCTTCAAGGACGACGCCTGGGAGAATGAGGCCGCGTTCGACTTCCTCAAGCAGGCCTACCTGCTGGCCGCCCGGGCGGTACAGGGTGCGGTCAGCGGAGTCAAAGACCTAGATCCCCAGACCGCACGCAAAGTGGGCTTCTATACGCGCCAATTCGTTGACGCGATGGCGCCCAGCAACTTCGTCGGCACCAATCCGAAGGTCCTGCGCACGACCGTGGCAAGTGGCGGCGAGAACCTCCTTAAGGGGCTCGACAACTTGCTCAGCGACCTGGAACGCGGCGAAGGTCGGCTCGACATCGCCATGACCGACTACGAGGCCTTCCGTCTCGGCGAGAACGTGGCAGTCACCCCAGGCAAGGTTATTTACCAGAACGAGCTCATGCAGCTCATCCAGTACGCGCCCGCGACCGAGAGCGTGTATCGCCGACCATTACTGATCGTTCCGCCCTGGATCAACAAGTTCTACATCCTCGACCTGCAGCCAAAAAACTCTCTCATCCGCTGGGTCGTGGACCAGGGACATACCCTGTTCGTCATATCCTGGGTCAACCCGGATGAGTCGCTTTCTCACAAGAGCTTCGAGGACTACCTGGTGGAGGGCCCGCTGGCGGCGTTGGAGGCGATCGAGGCTGCGACCGGCGAGCGCGAGGTCAATCTGATCGGCTATTGCATCGGTGGCACGTTGACCGCGACCCTGCTCGCCTACATGGCTGTCCGTGAAGACCAGCGCGTCAAGAGCGCGACCTACTTAACCACAATGATCGATTTCGCAGAACCCGGTGAGCTCGCTGTCTTCATAGACGAGGAGCAGTTGAACAACCTCGAACAACATATGGCCGCCAAGGGTTGCCTGGAGGGGCACCATATGAAGACGGTGTTCAACCTGATGCGCGCCAACGACCTGATCTGGATGTTCGTGGTCAACAACTACCTGCTCGGCAAGGATCCCTTCCCGTTTGACTTGTTGTACTGGAACGCCGATTCGACTCGCATGCCGGCAGCCATGCACAGCTTCTACCTGCGGAAGATGTACCAGGAGAACCGGCTGATCGAGCCGGGCGGGATTGAGATGCTGGGCGTTCCTATCGACCTGCGCCGGATCAAGGTCCCCACCTACATCCTGGCCACGCGCGATGACCATATTGCTCCCTGGAGGTCGACCCATTCGGCGACCCGGATCTATTCCGGGCCGACCAAGTTCGTGCTGGCGGCCTCCGGGCACATCGCCGGCGTGATCAATCCGCCGTCTTCTGGCAAATACGGTTATTGGGCGAACGTTAGCAAGGCTGGAGATCTGGAGGCCGCATTGGGCGGCGCGTCATGGCTCGAGGGCGCATGGTGGCCGGAATGGACCGACTCCAAGGATCTAGTAACCCCGGAGGCTTGGTTGGACGCCGCGGCATGGCACGAGGGCTCGTGGTGGCCTGACTGGGCCAAATGGGTCGCGTGCTTTGGCGGCGACGAAGTGCCCGCACGCGAGCCCGGGCATGGTTCGCTCGCATCAATCGAGGATGCACCGGGATCTTACGTCAAGGTGCGGCTGAGTGCGTAGGCGGCCGGCGTAGGACAGACAGGTGCCGGAAATCTTGATCACCAGCGCGGCACATATCCGGTTTGGGGGCTCTTTGTTCACGCCATTGTGACCAGGATCGAGCGCTTGCCCTCGAATGGCTTGCGACCGTGCATTGCGAGACGGTTGTCCAGCACCAGCACGTCGCCTGTTTTCCAAGGGTAGACTATCTCAGAGGCCCGGTACGCCGCCCGAACGGCATCGAGGTCGGCAATCGGGATCTCGCTGCCATCCCCATAGCATGAGTGGTGATGCGGGTACTGGTCACCGGCCTTCGTGTCCCAAATCTCGGCGCCACCCATAGACGCATGCCACAAATCCGCCTGGTTGAACCACGCCATTTCACCGGTTTCGGGGTGTTCGATCACGCCGAGGCGGCGGATCGAAGTACGCAGTCCGCTCTCGGTCCATTCCAGCTTCATGCCGCCTTTGCGCGCATGTGCCTCGACCGCTTGAGGATCATCCGTCTCGAAGGTCTCTTGCCATGATTTTCCCGGTCCCGGCGGGCCCTTCGAATCACGGAGGTTCTGAATATAGAGGACCCCTTTGTCTGCGAACCGTTGTCGTACCGTCTGGTTGAGTTCCGCCAACACACGGCGGCCATCGGCGATGTGCGTCTCGCCCCCCGTCGCTGCCGGCACCCGGCAGAAGAAAAACAAACGCTCCGGCCACCATGTTGAATAGGACAGTTCGTTGTGAAGGCCAATTTCGAGATGTGGCGGGAACTCCGTCGAGGTGTATACGCCGTCCGCGACACGACTGCGCGGTGAATCGCCACCGACATATGCCTTTAACTCGGGTCGGATCGCCTCAGCTACATCCCTGAAATCCTCAGCGGTCTTCAGTCCAAAGCCGCGAAACAGCACACCCCCGGCTTGGTGCAGCCAACGATCGAGCTGAGCCTTATTCCCGGCCGCCCAATCCACAAGGACAGCCGGCGTCACTTTCGCGTCTCCCTCGACGCAAAGAGGCAACGAGCTTCCATCGGCTAGCGGGTGAGCATCCACGACAGGCAAAATATCACTAATAATTCCACTTCTCTTTTTAAAATAGACCGAGCTGCCGACCGACCCAAGATTATTCGGGAGGGTCGATTTGGGTGATCCGCGGACGTGGGCCGGGAGCGCCAGCTACGCTCAGTTCCGGCGCGAAGCGGACGTCCCGAGAGAAATAGGTAAACCTCTATCGCCACCTGCGCTGAAGACTTCATGTCAGCAGAGACGCCGGTTGTTCGAGCTACGGGCCTGCAGGGTTCCCGACCAATCGTGGACCAGCCAGCGTTGCCAAGCACCAATCAGTTCCTGGCCGCTGCGGAATAAATGACCCTATCACCCTCAGCAAGCCCGCTGAGGACCTCAATCCGGCCGTTCTCCCGATATTCTCCAAGGGTGACGAGACGGCGTTCGAGACGCTTCGCGTCATCGATCACGATCACAAAATCGAGCTGCCCTATGTGCTCGATCGCCGCCTCAGGCACGAGCAGACGGGCTTGAGTGCCGGCCGGGACGGCAACGCGGGCGAAGAGCCCCGCATAGAGCCGCGGATCCTGTGGCAGCCCGACCTTGATAAGCAGGGTGCGCGCACCCGGCTCCGCGAAGGGAACGATCTCCTCGATCTGGCTTTCGAATGTTTCGGAGAGTGAGGGGACCTCTACGCTTAGCGTCTCGCCAACCCGAAGTCGCACCGCGAGCGACTCGCGTACGGGAGCCTCGACTCTGAGCCGCGAAGGATCGTAAAGGCGGATCAAGGGGCGGCCCGGAGACGCGATTTCGCCCGGCTCGGCCAGCCGGTCGACGACCAAGCCTGATACGGGCGCACGAATCTCGGTATAGGACAGCCCCGTCTCCGCTTCGCTAAGGCTTTGCTCCAGGCGGTTGACATTCGCCTGGGCTTCTTTCAGATCTGCCAGGGTTTGATCCAGCCGCTGCCGCGTAGCTACACCTTTCTGATAGAGCTGCTCGTAACGCGTCTTTTCGCTTTTGGCGAGGTCCAGGCGCGCGCGAGCGGCCTGCAGTGCATCGTGCGCCTGCGTCACGCGCGCCTTGAGGTCCTTGGATTCAAGGACAACCAGGACGTCACCAGCGACCACGCGATCGCCGGCCCGCACCCGCATGTCTTCGATTCGCGCTAGAATGCGGGAGGCAACGACCGTTTGCTGCGCTGACGCTAATGCACCGCTTGCCCATTCGGAAATGGGCCCGACACTCTGCTCCACCACCGCTTCCTGGGCATTAGCGGGTCGTGCAATGCCTTCAACATCGGTCATGCCCGTCGGTATGCGATGGCCGAAGCCTCCCGAAAGCCAGATGACCGCAGCCGCAACGATCGCCATGCCAGCTGCCGCTTGAAGCCCACGACGCACCGCCAGGTTCATTTGTTGCGCTCCCCCCGGCCGGCAGGCAGGCCATGTCCGGGCCGATTGCGGTACACCCAGCAATAGGTCATTGGAACGACAAGCAAGGTAAAGGCCGTCGACACGAAAAGACCGAAGATGAGTGCCCAGGCCAGGCCCGAGAACACGGGATCGAGGGTGATCGGTACCGCCGCCAGCATGGCCGGGCCGGCTGTAAGCAAGATTGGGCGCGTGCGTACGGCCACCGCCTCGAGAGCTGCATCGTGCAGCGGCAAGCCTCGCGCCAGCCTGATATGCAGGAATTCGATCAACAAGATCGCATTGCGGACCGCTATACCGGAAAGCGCGATCATGCCAATCATCGCGGTCGCCGTGAAGTAGGTCGGGTTCGGATATCCTGCGACCGGAGTGCCGGTGATGACATTCAGGAGCCAGAACCCCGGCATGATTCCGATGAGCGTCAGCGGAATTGAAATCATCAGGACAAACGGCATAGCATAACTTCGCGTTTGATAGACCAGAATCAGATAAATGCCCAAGAGTGCGACGCCGAAGGCGATGCCAAGGTCTCGGAACACATCGAGCGTGATGTTGAGTTCGCCTTCATCAAACCAGGACACGAAGGTCCCCTCCGGAAGCCACCACGGGATGCCGCCACCACTATCGAAATAGGTTCGGCCGGCTAGGGGACGGGGCTTCGCATCGCTGGATTCTTCGCCGCCAGCAATCTTTCCCGACGACAGATCGGCCGCAACATCGGCGACAACATCGGCGGGAGGGCGCCCAACCGGCTCGGCATAGACATAGGCAACCCGGCGGAGGTCCCGATGGTAAATGGCCTTCTCCGCAGGCTGCGTCTCGAACCGGCCGAGCTCTCCCAGGCGCACGACCGGGATCGGCGCGTCCCTGACGCCGCCGCTTTCGCGGATCTTCGCGATGCCTGGGCGCCCTTTGACCGCAATGCCGAGAAGTGGCTGTTCGCCCGACCGTGACGAACGCGGAAGCCGTAGCCGGATCGCCAGCGGATTGACCTCGCCGGGCAGATGCAAACGGGCTGCATCGAGCCCGGTAAGGGCAAGCTGTACCGTCTGTGCGATGTCGTCTGTGGCAACCCCGGAAAGCGCGGCCTTCTCCTTCTCCGTGACAAAGACCAGCCGTTCGCTGTCATCCTCGACCGTCGAATCGACGTCGCTCACGCCCGGCTCCCGCGCGAGGCGTGCCTCGACCATTCGGGCCGCCCGCCTGATGCGCTCGTAGGGCACCCCGGTTGCACCATAGATTCCCGCGGTTATGGTCGCCAGCACTGGCGGGCCGGGCGGCATCTCAACGATGGCGATTCGGGTGCCCTCGGCCTTCGCGGCCGCCTTGAGCTGGTCGCGCAGGCGCAGCGCAATTCCATGCGACTGCATCTCTCTCCTGCGTTTACCGACCAGATTGACACGAATCTCCGCAACATTAGGGCCATGACGCAGATAATAGTGGCGGACCATGCCGTTGAAATCCATGGGCGAGGCCAGGCCAGTATAGGTCTCGAAGTCGCGCACCTCGGGCGCGCGCAGCAGGACCTGACTTAAGCGGCGAACGATAGCGTCGGTGCGCTCGAGCGTGGTTCCCTCCGGCGGGTTGACCAGGATCTGGAGCTCATTCTTGTTGTCGAAGGGCAAAAGCTTGAGCGGCACGGCGCGCAGTGCCGCCAGGGAGCCTGCAAGGAGGAATAGGGCGACAAGGCCCAGCAAGAACGCCCAAAAGTAGGCGCGCCGTCGGAGGAAGGGCCCCAATGTCGCCGCGCTGACTCGATAGGTCACTGTCTGTTCAAGGGGTGGCGCAACCGGCTCGTCGCTTTGCTCGGCGCGGCGCCGGAGGACGTGGTAGGATAGCCATGGTGTCACTATGAACGCGACCGCCATCGACATCAGCATGGCGACGGGCACGTTGAGGGCCATCGGCCTCATATAAGGCCCCATCATCCCGGTGATGAGATACATAGGCAGAAACGAGACGATCACGGCCAATGTAGCTAGCAGGACTGGCGGGCGAACTTCGTTGACCGCAGTTCGGATCGCCTCAAGCGGCGATTGCGCGCGTCTGCGCAAGTGCCGATAGATGTTCTCCACGTCGACCACCGGATCGTCAACGACCAGACCGAGAGACAGGATCAATGCGAACAGTGTGACGCGATTGATCGTGTATCCAGCCCAATAATTTACAAGAAGTGTCAACGCGAAGGTGATCGGCACCGCAGCGGCGACGATCAGCCCCTCGCGCCAGCCCAAGCTGTAGGCGATAAGCGCGATGACGATGAGCATCGCAACCGCCAGGGCCTCGAGAAGTTCGTTTACCTTGTCGTTTGCGGTCTCACCATAGTTGCGCGTGATTCGGGCATGCACGCCTTCTGGAAGGAGGGTTGGGCCCAGCTCCTCGACCCGCCGTTCGATGCGATCGGCGACACGCACCGCATTGGTGCCCTTCTGCTTGGCCACGGCCACCTGTACGGCCGGATAGAATCTGCCGCGGGACGGCTCATTGGTTCCATGGTTGGCAGGTCCGAAACCGATCCAAGTGTAAGTGGTTGGCTCGGCAGGACCATCGACAATTCGCGCGACGTCCTCGAGCAGAACCGGCGCGCCGTCGACGATATTGACTACGGCACGGCGTAATTCGTTCACTCCGCCAAAGAATTGACCGACGTCGACAAGAAACGACTGATCCTCTCGGTCGAAACTGCCCGCCTGGCGCTGGGCGTTAGACACCCGCAGTGCCCAAGCCACGTCGAGGGCGGACGTCTGACGCGCGGACAGCGCCTGCGGGTCCAGCTCGACCCGTACCACGCGTGGGCGGCCACCAACGACGAAGGCCCGATTCGTCTCCGGCAGCGCCTGCAGCTTGATCTCGAGCTCCTCGGCAATCCGCCGAAGCTGATAGTCATCGATAAGAGATGGGCGGTCGCTCCATAGTGTGACGATAACGATCGGAACGTCGTCGATCTCGACTGGCTTGACCACCCACGAGGCCACATCAGGTGGGACGAGGTCGGTATTCGAGTAGATCTTGTTGTAAATCTTGACGAGACTCTCTTCTCGGTCCTCGCCGACGTAAAAACGCACCGTGACGACAGCTTTGCCCGGAAGCGACTGTGAATAGACGTGCTCAACCCCATCGATCTGGTGCAACAGCTTTTCAAGTGGTGTAACGACCTGGCGCTCGACCTCCCCGACCGGCAAGCCCGGCGCGCTGACGAAGACATCCGCCATGGGAACGACAATTTGCGGCTCCTCCTCGCGCGGCGTGACGAGAATCGCAACTATCCCAACAATGACCGATACGACGATGATGAACGGCGTGATGTTGCCGCGGAGGAAAATGTCTATGATCCGTCCCAGCATGGCTACCGGCCGACTAGGAGTGGCTGCTGGGGACGGTCACTGGCCTCACCAAGCGAGGTGCCTCGAGCCGCGCCCCGGTAGGGAGTCCGTCAATCCACTCGCCAGGTCCCGGCAATGCGGCGTCCCTACAAATCGCGACTGCTCCGCTCGCCGCCACTCGCATCTCAGTCATGGTAGGCACACTTGTTGAAGCCCACACGATACCCCTACAGTGGATCGTTCGTATTGCGGTTATTGACTCGCTCCCTTGGCCGGCTCGGGAAAACCTTGACGCATCGCGAGGATAATCTTCCAGATCTCGTCCGGTTTGAGAAGGTCCTTGAAGGCGGGCATGTCCGAGTGAAACAACTCACCACCTTCGGAGATTGCCCAAAACAGGTACTCGTCAGTTGCAAATGGCGTGTGGACAATTTGCGCGAGGTTGCTTGGCGGAGAGCTCAAATCGGCCGCCGATGGCCCATTGCCCAAACCCTGAGGCCCATGGCAAGCTGCACATTGCTCGGCATAGAGCGTAGCGCCTTGGTTCACGAATTTTTCAGTCGCCGGCATAGGATTTTGTAGGCCACGGTAAGCAAGAGGGACACCGTGCGACCGATAATACCTTCGGCGAGCCATGGAAGCGTTCCCGCCCGAGCCCATCATTCCGCCGGGCTCCATCATCTGGCCAAGCTGAGCCTCGACCCTGGTTCGCTGATTCGCCGCTCGCACCGCCGCAGCCGTGCTCAGACATAACATGCAAGCAATAGCGCCGACAGCGATCCATGCGTCTTTGCCCATACCATTATTCCTGCAGTTGTGTGAGGTCGTGGAATCCGGCAGCAAGGAGACGAAAATGCCCCATGCGATATTCCTTCGTCGAGAGTTGATTCTGGCCCACTACTAAAATTTACGCCCTGGAGGGTTTTGGAAGGACTATAAGCGATGCCGCCATGACAGCTTATGATCGGCATGATTTTTATGTTAGATGATAATCGTGTCGTCGATAAATTAACATTGAATCGAATTCTCCCCGAATAGAAATGCTGCTACAGTTTTTTTCCACACTCCTCCCCTTTGCGATAAGGCCGCTTATGCGCGTAGTGAGGTTAACAGGTTCAAAACGGACGCCTGCAGCCACCGAGAATTGATTCTCTCGGTCGAAGCGTGATCGCGCCGGCGACGACAGGGTGTCGACGTAGCGCGCGGGAAATGATCGCCAGCGAATTGCGACCTTTGCCGAACACCCCGCCGGAGGAGGAGGCTGCCATCGATGCTCCCAGAGAAGCCGCGGGCGCTTGCTGCTGGGAAAGCACAGCCCCCCGCTCGGATCACGCGGGCGAGATCGGCCGGTCCGGAAATGCTAGCTGGTCACGGTCCCGCCAGATGGACTGAACGTAATTTATTTCCATCAAGCGGCGGACACCGACGATCGGACGGGGATCGAAGCCGTGCCACGTGGCGGGTCCGGGAACGAAGATCACGCCCGAGTTGAACTCGCCCGAGGATCGCCCGATCCAACGGCGATCGGTGTCGTAGATGTCGGTGCCCCAATCCTTCGCGTCTGGTCCGGTAAAAAGATAGATGACCATCGAAAATAGCTTTTCCGGTATGTCACGGTGGGGCTGGAGCCAGGCACCGTCCGTGTCCTGAATGTATTCCATCCTCAGATAGCTGCCGGCGACGTCTATGTCGCATGTCTCCGCCATAAGACGGGCAACGTCTGGGCGCTGCAACGCCTCCGCAAGCGCTGCACAGGTCGGAAACTTCGACCGCAGCAATGGGGTGATGAAAGCCCGCCGATCATTGTAGGTATCCCGCGTCCCATCCGTCTTGCCAAGCGCGGGAGGAACGATCGGGAGGGTCAGGATGCCGGTACAGACCGCCTCCGGAAGCACCTCGGAAAGCTTCCAATGGACATACGGCGATTCGGCGCGGTTCGATTGACGCACGGCCTGGCTGAAATGACGTGAGATCTCTGCTACTTCGGGTACCGGGGGATAGCTCATCGCTGGACTCCTCTTCGATAGACTCGTAGGTCGCCGGCTGCTGATTCTGCGACGGCCACGATTGTCAATGATACGCTTCAGAGAGAGCGCACCTAGAACGCCGGCAGGTTGGACTCGTCGTTGGCAACGACCGCAATACCTTCGATTTCGATCAGCCATTCAGGTCGGCAGACAGGGCCTTGGACGATGACGGTCGGCCGGTTGGGGAAGCGCTCAGAAAGATAGCCGTCGACGCACTCGAAATCGGTCGGATCGCGCAGATAGACGATGAAATACATCATGTCTTCCAGGCTTGCCGATCCGGATCGTAAGAGCGCGTCGACATTCTCCAGTGCCTGGTCGAGCTGGCGCAGCACATCGCCCGGGTGCACGACACGCCCGGCCTTGTCTATGCTCGCGGTTCCCGAAATGAAATGGTGTGCCCGGTCGGCATAGGCAATTCGCGTGCCGCGCTCAAAGGTGACATTGTAATCCTTTGTGGCGCATAGCCGCTCGAAGTCATTCAGGTACGACATTTGCCCGGGAGATAGATCGAGGATGGAATACGCA
>Ga0210144_1000394_pt1 | contig 23986 bp, 18 predicted proteins | sample Muzzi_PWA_D2_FD_185532 | JGI IMG/M metagenome (GOLD analysis project Ga0210144, IMG submission 185532) | Wetland microbial communities from San Francisco Bay, California, USA, that impact long-term carbon sequestration - Muzzi_PWA_D2 (SPAdes) | ecosystem: Environmental > Aquatic > Marine >...
AGAGCGTGTTGGAGACGGTCGCCGGTGAGACCCCGGCCAATGTCGCGACGTCGCGGATCGTCGGAGGACGATGCTTGCGCCGGGGGCCGTCATGATCCTTCATCGTCCGTACTCTCGCCTCGACAGGCTGACGATCGGTTTCTTTCCGCCATTCTCGTCGCGGCGGCGGAGGAACACCTCGCGCCCGGCGCGCGGGGAGGCCCACCGGTGATGCCAAAAGAGGCCGATCCCGGCAAGCCGCCCGACTGTGGGTGGTGGCGTAGCCCGCCACCGAAGCACGTGGATCGCCTTTGTCTCCTTGTCCATTGCCGAGTAAACGCCTTGGCGAAACGTTTTACAATGCCGATGGCTTCGCGCGGATCACCTCCTGGCTCCGCAGCGAATTTTCTGCTTGCAACGCTTTGGCCTCCGACTTTAAATCGTTTTGTGTCGCAAATGGCGACACCAGCGCAAGGCTGGCATCGGGAGGGGAAGCCAGCTCGGACCGAGCGTCTCACCGTCCCGAGGCGAGGCTGCAAGCCCCAGGGCGACATCGGAGGCCTGCGCTGCGGAGGAATCGCGGATACCCCAGGGAGGAACAACTATGACCAATCTTGATCGGACCACCCGCACGAACCGGCAAAGCCGGGGCGTTTGGAATGCATGCCTGGCGTCGGTTGCCGGTGCCGCACTGCTTACGGCGACGGGCGGCCCAAGCTTCGCCGCGGGCGAAACCATCGGCTATTCCGCGCCGTTCCTGTTTTCACAGTTTGAGGTGATCTTGCAGGATCAGACGGTCAAATTGGCAGAAGCGGCGGGCTTCAAGGTCCTGTCACCGACCAATGCCGACGGCGACTCCGGCAAGCAGATCACCGACGTCCAGAACCTCATCGGCGCCGGCGCCCAGGGCCTCATCATCGTCGCCAACGACAGCAAGGCGATCATCCCCGCGCTTGACAACGCGGCGTCGCAGAACGTCCCGGTCGTCTCCATCGACATCGGCCCGGATGGTGGCAAGGTCTATGCGATCGTTCGGGCGGACAATATCGGCATGGGCTGGATCGCCTGCCGCGACATGGCCAGGGCCGTCGGCGGCGAGGGCAAGGTGCTGTCGCTGCAGGGCGCCTTCTCCACGATCAACGGCCGGGAGCGGAGCGAAGGCTTCCACGACTGCATGACGAAGGAGTACCCGAACATCGAGCTGATCGAGCGGCCGACCGACTGGGATGCGACCAAGCAGGCAGCGGCGCTGCAGACCGTGCTCGGCGCCAACCCGGATCTGAAGGGCATCTTCCAGCAGTCCGACTACGCGCTGTCGGCGACCCTCAACGTTCTCAAGCAGGCCGGCCGGGATGCCAAGGTCGGCGAGGAGGGCCACATCTACGACATCAGCATCGATGCGAGCCCGCAGGCGCTCGAGCTTATCCGCAGCGGCGATCTCGATGCCGGCATTTCCCAGCCCCTCGATCAGTACGCCAAGTACGGCGTCATCTACCTGCAGGATGCGCTGGCGGGCAAGGAACTCGCATTGGGCAAGACCGACCACGATAGCGAGGTCGTCGAGTTCAACGGCAACAAGATGGATCTTCTGCCGGCTGTGCTCGTGACGAAGGAGAACGTCGACGATCCGGCGCTGTGGGGCAATCAGGTGAAGTAGCGTTGCCGCGGGACGCCGGTCGCTCGACGCTGCGATGACTCCGGTCGACATGAGCGTCGTGCCGCTGGCCGAGGCGCGTGCGGTGAGCAAGCACTACGGCACGACGCTTGCCCTCGACAATGTCACGATGAAGATAAGGGCCGGCCAGTCCGTCGCGCTGGCCGGCCGCAACGGCGCCGGCAAGTCGACGATGGTCCGCCTGCTCACCGGGCTGGACCGCCCGGATGCCGGCGACGTGCGTTTCTCGGGCGAGCCGGCTCCAGACGTCTCGGCCCGGGCCGCCTGGCGGTCGCGGGTCGCCTGCGTCTACCAGAAGTCGACGATCATCCCTGACCTGACGGTCGGAGAGAATCTGTTCATCAACGATCAGCCGGGCCGAGGCCTCGGAACGATCAGTTGGCGCGAGGTCCGGCGGTTGACTCGCGATGCGCTCGAGATCTGGGGGCTCGATGTGGATGCCGACCAGCGCGCCGGCGACCTGACCGTAGGGCAGCGACAGCTTCTCGAGATCGCCCGCGCCCTCCGCCAGGGCAGCCGCTTCATCATTCTGGACGAGCCTACCGCACGGCTGGAATCCCGTGAGATCCGCCAGCTCTTCGATCATGTCACCCGCCTGAAGGCCGAGGGCATGACGTTCCTCTTCATTTCGCATCACCTGCAGGAGATCTACGAGATCTGCGAACAGGTTGCCGTCATGCGCGACGGTCGCCTGGTCGCTGACGCACCGGTCGGTGACCTTGGCCACAACGAGCTCGTCGCGGCGATGGTCGGCGACAGCTATGCCGCCGGCGCGGAGGCCGCTCACCACGTTCCGGCCGCATTCGATGGCGGCACCGGCGGTCCCGGCGAGGTCGATTCGCGGCCCGTCGCTCTCGAGGTCGAATCGCTTTCGATCGAGGGCGCGGTGTCCGGCGCTTCGCTCCGTGTCCGCTCCGGCGAACGCGTCGGTCTCGCCGGGCTCGGGGGGTCCGGCAAGACTGAATTCGCCGAGGCGATCGTCGGCCAGCGCCGGCCGACCAGCGGCCGGATTTCCGTTGCTGGCCGGGTGCTCCGGCAGGGCCGCGTCGATCTCGCCCGCGATCTCGGCATCGGCTATGTGCCGGAAGACCGCCACACCGACGGCTTTTGCGGCAATCTCTCCGTGGAAGAGAACATCGCCCTGCCGGTTCTGCACCGTATTTGCCGGATGGGCTTCATCTCGCGGCGTCGCCGTCGCGACCTCGCCCTTGCCTTGATCGGCAAACTGCAGATCAAGGTCAGCGATCCCGCCCAGAACACCAGCGAGCTGTCGGGCGGGAACCAGCAGAAGACGGTGATGGGCCGCGCGCTGGCCTCCGATCCCGACGTTCTGGTCCTCGGCTATCCGACGGCGGGTGTCGACATCGCGTCCAAGCAGGCCCTGTTCAACATCATCACGGCGACGGACTCGGCGGTGCTGCTTGTCTCGGACGAGATCGACGAACTGGCGATCTGCGATCGCGTCCTGGTGATGTTCGCTGGACGCATCGTCCGCGAATTCACCGGCTCCTGGGAGGAGCCCGAAATGGTCGCTGCCATCGAAGGATTGGGTCAATAGCCGTGGCCTCCGAGAAACCCACAACGGGGGCGTCGTCCGTCTCGCGTCGGCGGCGTCGGTCGCATTTGAGTGACGAGCTGGCCCTGCTGCAGTTGATCATCCTCGCGATGGTCGTCGGTACGTTCCTCCATCCGGCGTTCTTCACCGAGAGGAACCTCGTCAACATCCTTCAGCAATCGTCCGAGCTGTCGGTGCTGGTCTTTGCCGAAGCAATTATCCTGATCGTCGGCAAGTTCGATTTGTCGCTGGAGTCGATCGTCGGGGTGGCGCCGATGCTGGCGGCCTGGCTCATGCTCGACACCGCGCTGAACGGCTCCGGGCTCGAGGTCAATCCCTATCTCGCGATTGCTGCGCTGTTCGCGGTCGGCGTTGGTATCGGCGCTTTCAACGGCTTCCTGATCGTGCGGCTTGGCCTCAATGCCTTCATCACGACGCTGGCAATGCTGATCCTGTTGCGCGGCGTCGCGATCGGCATGACGAATGGCAGGACGCTCTACGACCTGCCGGAAGCGCTGCTTTATCTCGGCAACGCCCGTTGGCTCGGGCTGCCGGCATCGGTCTGGGTGTCCGCCCTCCTCTATCTGGCGGGCTTCCTCGTCCTCACCTATCACCGTTGGGGACGCGCCCTCTACGCGATCGGCGGCAGCCCCGAAGCCGCCCGAGCCGCCGGCATCAGGGTGGATCAATATGTGTGGACCGTCTTCGCCATCGCTGGCGGGCTGGCCGCGCTGTCCGGCCTGATGTTGACCGGGCGGATGGCCTCCGTACTCTCGGGGCAGGGCCAGAACATGATCTTCACGGTTTTCGCTGCGGCGGTCATCGGGCGCATCAGTCTCAATGGCGGCAAGGGCTCGATCATCGGCGCGCTCTTCGGCGTGATCCTGCTCGGCATCATCTCGAATATCCTGACGCTATCGAACATCGAGACGTTCTGGATATCGGCCACCTATGGTGCAATCATCCTGCTTTCCCTGATCCTGACACGACTGACGTCAGGCAGGTCCTACCGCAGCGATTGACCGCCGGGTCCACAGGATGACCGAAGGAGCAATGGGGGACGGGCGGATGGCCGGCAAGCGGATCGCAGTCGTCGGGACCGGGGCAAACGGAGCGGCCTTCGGCGCCGATATGATTCGTGCCGGGCTTGATGTCACCTTCATCGAGCAGTGGCCGGCCCATGTCGAGGCCATGCGCGCCAACGGCCTTCGGGTCGAGATGCCCGAGGAGACGGTTACCACGCCGGTCCGGGCGGTGCATTTATGCGAAGTGGCGACACTGCGGCAGCCTTTCGACATCGTCCTGATCGGCGTCAAGGCTTACGATACGCGATGGGCCTGCGAGCTGATCAAGCCGCTGGTCGCCCGAGACGGGCTTGTCGTCGGTCTCCAGAACGGCATGACGATCGACGATGTCGCGTCGATCATGGGCCCCGAGCGAACGCTCGGCGCGGTGATCGAAGTGGCGGCCTACATGTTCGAACCCGGCGTCGTCGGGCGGCAGACCCCTCCCGCCGGAACCTGGTTCGGCATCGGGGCTTACGACGCGGCGACGCGCGGCCGCGAAGGCGAGGTCGCCGATGTGATGCGCCACGCCGGCACGGTCGAAATCCAGGATGACATCCGGTCGGCGAAGTGGATGAAGCTCGTCGTCAACGCGGCGGAATTCCTGCCGTCCTCCATCCTGAACCTGCCGCTCGCCGAAGCGGTCAAGCTGCCCGGAATCCGCGAGGTGATGATGGCATCAGGCCGGGAGGCCGTCAGGACGGCGCTTGCTCTCGGCCACGACCTCGTTCCGATCCTCGGAAAGGCGCGCGTCGAGGCGAATGACCCGGACCACTACGCGACGGTCCTCCTCGACGCGGTGCTGACCGGATGGACCCGTCCGGACACCAAGGTGACCGTTCTGCAGGACTGGATGAAGGACCGGCGCGCCGAGGTGGATGAAATCAACGGTCTTGTCGTCCGCGAGCAGCTCAGAATCGGCGGCGAGGCCCCGGTCAACGCGAAGCTGGTCGACATCGCTCATCGAATTGAGAACGGTGAACTGAAGGCCGACCCCTCGAACGCCGATTTGTTGCGATCGATCCTTGTATAAGGACGGTCTTAAATCGTTTTGCTGAAACGCCCTGGAAGGCGAGTGACCACGGAAATCGGAGAACGAGCGGCTGAGAACGGCACACGGGCGATTCCAGGCGTGGCACGACGCGGATCCAAGATGGATGGGTCGGCTGGCTGGCGATCGACAAGCATGACGATGTCGAAGCGGCCAACTGGGCCTGATGTCGGGCAGGTCCCACCGCAGTGATTGACGGAAAAACGTCAGCGGCGTCTTTGGCGGCTCACGCATGGGCCGTGTAACTTTGCTCCTCGGCGGGCGAAGACTTGAACGGCTCGAATACCTGATTACGAAACGTTTTATCGTTGCGTCTCGATCCGTAGTTCTTTCGCCCTCCGCTCCCGCCGACGGGTCCATAACTCAACGGCGCTCCGGCTTTCATAGCGGTCGCCTTTCGGTTGTTTCGCGCTGCACCATCTTTTCTGCTTGCTTTCCGCTCACCGGCGAACTTAAATCGTTTTGAGCCCTAGGCGTCCTGCCCTCTCGGCGGGTTTCGGCAGCGTCGAGGTGGGGGTATCCCCGTTGCCGTCAGCCGGGGCGGGGGAGACGATCATGAACGACATGGATCTGTCGCCGCGGGTTGTCGAGGCGGAGCGGGCGGCAAGCAGGCACTGGAAGACAGCCCTTTTCAGAAAAAGACACCTTGCCCGGGAGAAACGAGACCATGGCCGTCACGGAGACCAGCTGCTTCAAGATCACCCCCGAAACCGTCAAATCCGACAAGACGCTGCGGGAGGATCGGGGCTGGATAAAGATGGATGTTCGCTGGCTGGTCACCGAGAAGACGATCGGTTCGGAGCTGACCGTGATCGGCAAGACCATCCTGGCGCCGGGCATCGGCTCCAAGCACGATCTCCACCGCCATCCCAACGCCGAGGAGTGGGAATACGTCATCCACGGCAAGGGCATCAAGCATGTCGGCGACGAGTCGTTCTATGTCGAGACCGGCGACGTGGCCTTCGTCCCGCGCAACACCTACCACGGCCTCGAGAACGGATCGGACACCGAGCCGCTGATCACCATCTGGGGCTACAGCGGTGCACCTAGCCTGGAAAAGGCGGGCTATTTCATTCCCGAAGACGAAGATAAGAAGTAGCGTCTGAGGAAGGCAGGCGCCGACACAAGGCGCCGCCAGGCGGACCGGCGGTCTGAGGGCTCCGGTGGCGGAAGGAAGGCGAGGCGGAGCAGGCCGCCTCATCCTGGGGAGGGAGAACATGGCGCGGACGCTCATTCGCAACGCGACGATCATTTCGGTCGACCCCGAGGTCGGCGATCTCCACCGTGGCGACATCCTGATCGAGGGCACCAGGATTGCGGCCATCGGTCCGTCAATCGACGCCGACGATGCCGAGATCGTCGACGCGACGCACATGATCGCAATCCCCGGCCTCATCGACACCCATCGCCACACCTGGGAGGCGCTGCTCCGCGCGACCGGGCCCGACTGGTCGCACGCGCAGTACTTCACCGGCGTGCGCGTCGTCATGGGCGGACTCTACACGCCGGAGGACAACTACGTCGGCAATCTCCTCGGCGCGCTCGAGGCGCTCGATAGCGGCATCACCACGCTCTACGACTGGTCCCACAACAACAACTCTCCGGAGCATGCCGACGGCTCGGTGAGCGGGCTCAAGGATTCCGGCATCCGTGGCGTGTTCGGCTACGGCAACTCCAACGCCGAGTGGTTTCCGCCGAACAGGATCGACACCGACTACGAAGACATCAAGCGGGTCAGGAAGGAGCATTTTCCCTCTGACGACGGCCTGGTGACGATGGCCGTCGCCGCCCGCGGCCCGCAGTTCACGACTCTCGACATCACCGAAAAGGATTTTCGGACGGCGCGCGAGCTCGGCGTCCGGATCACGGTGCATGTCGGCGACGGGCTGTGGGGCTTCAGCAAGCCGATCGCCCAGATGAAATCGCGCGGCCTCCTGAAGGACGACACCACCTACGTCCACTGCAACACGATCGCCGACGAAGAGTTCAGGATGATCGCCGACAGCGGCGGCACGGGCTCGATCGCGCCGGAGGTCGAGATGCAGATGGGCCACGGCCTGCCGCCGGCCTTGCGATTCCTCGAAGTGGGTATCAGGCCGAGCATCTCGATCGACGTGGTGACAACGGTGCCGGGTGACATGTTCAGCGCCATGCGGGCGCTGCTCGCCGGCACCCGCCTCATCGTCCATCAGAAGGCGCTTGAGCAGCGCGTCGGCGTCGACCCGCTGCCGCTGACCAGCCGTGACGTGCTTGAGTTCGCCACACTGCAGGGAGCGAAGGCCTGCGGCCTCGACCACAAGACCGGCAGCCTGACGCCTGGCAAGGAAGCCGACGTCGTGCTCGTCGACACCAACGCCATGAACCTGATCCCGATGAACAACCCGGTCGCCGGGGTCGTCGAGTTCGCCAATGTCGGCAATGTCGATAGTGTGTTCGTCGCCGGCAAGGCGCGCAAGCGAAACCACAAGCTCGTCGATCTCGACTTCGCCGCCTTCCGCCGGCGCGTCGACGAGCATCGCGACGCACTGTTCGCGCGCGCCGGCGTGCCGACCGACGGCTCGTGGATCGTGCAGCCCTATGAGGGCGAGCCGGAGTCGGAGGCGGAGTTCTAGGGCAGGTTGCCGGACCGGCCCGCGTCGATGGCAAGGGGAAGAGGATGACAGGGAACACCACGGGCGGGCGCATTCCGGTTTCGCTGGTGACCGGCTTCCTCGGCAGCGGCAAGACGACTCTCATCCGGGCGCTGCTGAGGCAGCCGGGGATGGCCGGGACGGCGGTCATCGTCAACGAATTCGGGGCTGTCGGCATCGACGATGCGATCTTCGCCGAGGCGGTCGACCAGGACGATGTCATCCTTCTCGCCAATGGCTGCCTCTGCTGTGCTGCCGGCGACGATCTTGCCGAGGCCGTCTGGATGCTGACCTGCCGCACCGCCGATCGGCCGCGGCGGATCGTGGTCGAGACCTCGGGGCTGGCCGATCCCGCCCCCTCGCTGCGCCGGATGATGGCCGATCCGCGGCTGCGCCGGGCGATCCGCCTCGACGCGCTGATCGCGACGATCGATGCCGTCCACGGGCCTGAGACCCTCGACACGCAGCCGGTGGCGGTCCGGCAGGGCGCGGTCGCCGACCGCCGGGTGATCACCAAGACCGACCTCGTCCGCCCGGAGGCGGTCACCGCGCTCGAGGCGCGGCTGGTCGCCCTCAATCCCTGTTCGTCGGTGTCGTTCGCCAGCCACGGAGCGATCGACGCCGACCTGCTTTTCGGCGCGACGCTGTTCGATCCGCGAACCGGCGAGGCCGACGTCGATCGCTGGCTCGGTCTCGGCGGTCATCGCCGTCTGCCGCATGGGGCGCGCGACACGATCCGCTTCGACGGCGGCCCGGCGCATGATCCAACGGTCGGCGCGCGACTGATCCAAGAAGAGCGCCCGCTCGACTGGACGCGGCTGTCGCCGCGGCTCGGCGAAGTTGTGGCGCGATACGGCGAGCGCATCCTCCGCCTCAAGGGGGTGCTTCATACCAGCGACGACGACCGCCCGCTGGTGATCCACGGCGTGCAGCGGGTGTTTCATGCGCCCGTGCGGCTGGCGCGCTGGAGCCGGGCTCCGGCAACCAGCATCATCGTGATCGGCGACAAGGGCGCCGGGCCGGCTGTCGCGCTGATCGCCGAGGCCGTGCGCCGCTCGGCCATCGCAGAATCCAACGGTCAGGCGCGGATCCACTCCGCGCCGGTGCCGGCATGAAACAAGGGAGCAGCAGAGCATGAAAATCGGTTGGATCGGCGTCGGCCGGATGGGAGCGCCCATGGCGGCGAGGCTGCTCAAGGCGGGTCACGCCGTATCGATCTGGAACCGGACCCGCGCCAAGGCCGAGACGGAGGAGCTCAGGGGCGCCACCGTCGTCGACAACATGAGCGACCTTGCCGATGTCGATGTGCTGTTCACCATGCTGTCGACCGGCAAGGACGTGCACGAGGTCTGCTTCGGTGCCGCGGGCATGTTCCGCGCCGGCGCGCCCAGGATGCCACCTCTGGTGGTCGACTGCTCGACGATCGGCATGGACGAGTCGGCTGCCGTACGGGCCGGGCTCGACAAGGTGGGGGTAGAGCTGCTCGCGGCGCCGGTCAGCGGCAACCCACGATGCGTCCGGGCCGGCAAGTTCTCGTGCGTCGTGTCGGGGTCGCGGCAGGCCTATGACAAGGTCAGCCCGCTGCTCCTCGCCATCGCCCCGCGCGGCGCCGCCTATGTCGGCGAGGGCGAACTGGCGCGCATGTGCAAGATCGCCGTCAACCTGATGCTCTACGTGATCACCGAGAACATGATGGAGGTGACGCTGCTGGCGGAAAAGGCCGGCATACCGCGCCACGCCTTTCTCGAGTTCCTCAACGGCAGCGTTATCGGCTCGACCTACACCCGGTACAAGACGCCGGCCGTGGTCAATCTCGACTGGACGACCATGTTTCACGCGATCGGCATGCGCAAGGACATGGACCTCGGCCTGTCGATCGCGCGCGAGCTCAATGTCGCCATGCCGGTCACCGTGGCCATGCGCGAGGTGCTGCAGGGGCATTTCGGCGCCGCGCAGCTGCAGCCGGATGCCGACGCTTACCTGCACCAGGATTTTGCCAACCTGCTGGAGACCGTCGCCCTCCTCTCCGGCGTCAAGCTCGAAAGCGAGAATGTCGAGGTCTCCGACGGGCTGGACCCGGAAAGCCCCTAGGGGCGGCCCGGGCAGCAATAGGGTGCGCGCGGCGGGGCCGCGCCTGCCCTGAGACAGGGAAGAGGAAGGGTTCGTATGAAAGTCGCAGTGGCCGGCCTCGGGTGGTGGGGCAAGCAGATCATTTCCTGCCTCGAGAAGAGTCCGCGTTTCGAGGTCCTCTACGGAGTCGATCCGTCACCGCCCGACGATGTGGCCGCCTTCCGGCAGGAGCATCCCTTTCCGCTCGAGGCCGATCTCGACACGGTGCTCGTCGATCCCGCCGTCGAGGGCGTGATTCTGGCGACTCCCCATGCGCTGCACGAGGAGCAGGCGCTCCGCGTCCTCGCCGCCGGCAAGCAGCTCTTCTGCGAGAAGCCGCTGACCATGACTGCCGAAGGTGCAAAGCGCTTGGTCGATGCCTGCCAGAAGGCCGGCAAGGTGCTGGGCATCGGCCACGAACGCCGCTACGAGCCGGCCTTCGAGGAGCTGCAGCGCCTGGTCGATGCGGGCGCGCTCGGCAAGCTTCTCCTCCTCGAGGCGAATATCAGCCACGACCAGTTCCGCAGGCTCGACGCCTCCAACTGGCGGCTCGACCCCTCCCATGCGCCGGCCGGGATGATGACGGCGGTCGGCATCCACATGACCGACCTGTTCGCCCATCTCGCCGGCCCGGTCGCCGAGGTGCGCGCGCGCACCGGCTCGCTGATCTTCGATCCGCCGGCCGAGGACTTCGTCTCGGCGAGCATCGTGTTCAGGTCGGGCGTGCGGGCGAGCTTCACCTCGCTGTCGGTGACGCCCTTCTACTCCCGCTTCACCGTCTTCGGCGACGCCGGTTGGGTCGAGATCATCAGCGAGGCCAATGTCGACCGCGGCAAGCCGACCCATCTTGTCCACTCGGACGCCCCCGAGCAGCGGCGGTATGTGACCTACGAGGCGACCGACGCCGTCACGCGGAACTTCGAGGCCTGGGCCGACGCGGTGGAGGGCGGGGCGCCTTACCGCTTCACCCCTCAGGAGCTGGTCGACAACATCAAGATCCTCGAAGCGATCGTGAAATCGTCACGCAACAACGGCGCGCCCGAGACGCCCTGAGGCGGCCCCGGCCCGGAACAACCGCTGCGGTCGCAACGGCCCACTCTGGATTCAACTAGCTTCCGGCGCCTGCGAGCAGCCGAGCGCGGCGGTCCGGCCATTCGAGCACCCGTTGCGCGAACGACTTATGGTCGCCCGGCAGCACCTTGGCCAGACAGGCGGCGGCAGCGTCCGAATTCACCGGCACCGCGAAGGCGCCGCCGAGCGGACCGATGAAATGGCACATGCCGGCCGCATACCATTGCCCGCCGCTGCAAAGGCAGGCCTGCAGGCCCTCCGGCATGCTCATCCCCATCTGGTGGGCCATCGATTCGATCTTGACCGGCGAGACACGCATGGCCTTGGCGAGGTACTGGGCGGCGCCGTCGATGCGCTTCTGGTCGAACTTCTTGGCCCAGCCGATGATCTGCATCTGGTCGTAGAACCAGTCCTCGTATTTCGCCGGGTCGTCGGCGTAGTTGTCGAGCTTCCGCTTGAGGAGGTCGAAGGCGAGCTTCTCGACATAGGCCCGGCCACCGGCCGGCCACAGGTTGTCGCCCTTCATCGCCAGCATGGAGCGGTAGATCTTCATGTATTCGTCCATGAAGCGCGCGGCCAGCTCCTTCTCTTCCACATCCTCGCCCTCTTCCTCGAACATCGACGCCTTATCGAATTGGGTGAGCGAGTCGTAGTAGGCCTTGGCGCGTTGCAGGAGCGGCGCATCGGCCGCGCGGAGCTGCTTTTCCTCGGCCCAGGCATTGTACTGCTGCAGGATGAAGAGCTTCACGTCGTAGTCGCTGGGCGGCGGCTTGCCGTCGGCGCGATTCTGCAGGGTGAGGATGCGCCGCGGCTCCGCCAGCTCGGCCGGATCGAAATCCCGCTGCTCGAGGATCAGGGTCACGTCGCGGTTTTGCGGATTCGAGGCGTCCGGATCCCATCGCGCGAGATCGACGAACATCGACCTGGTTGTCTCGTTGCCGACCCAGCGCGCCATCTCCTTGAAGCCCTCCTGAGCGAGCTTGTAGCCGGAATAGGCGACAGCGAAGGTCGGGTTGAAATGGATCATCGACTGAGTGAGGACGTCCATGACGAACGAGCTTTGCTCGTCATCGCCAAGACCAGTGCCGACACTGGCGAGTTTGTGCTGGAACTCCCAGATATCTTCGCCCTTCTTGAAGCCGAGGGCGGCGAGCTTGTCGGCGATGAACTCGGCCTGCGGGCCTTTGATGTTCTTGAAGAGAACCTCGCCCGCGTCGGTGCCGTAAGTGGCCAGGCCGCGCTTCAGCACCAGCTTCACCAGATCGTACGGCGCGGCGCTCTTGGTGGACGCCACCTTCTTGGCGTAATCGGCATAGTCGAAGACGACGGCCGGGGCGCCGAAATACTGGGCGACATATTTGCCGAACTCGTAGGTGGACGAGACGAACTTGGCCTCCGATTCCTTCATGAAGGGCGTCTTCACGCTGGTGTAGTCGGCCAGCGCTTTCGCATAGGGATCGTTCGACTGCGCCAGCGCCGGGGCCGAAGCGATCGTCATTGCGGACACCAGCAATCCGGCGATGAGAGATATCCTGGGCATCCTCATAGTCTCCTCACTCGGCGGCGACCAGCGCATCGGCGAATGCGTCCGGGTCGAACGCCGCGTCGTCGACAAGGATCCAGCGGTCGATCTCGGACATCCCGGGCGGGGTGACCAGGCGTTCGGTGATGCGCGCCAGTGCCATGCGGGCCGGGCCGCCCTCGTGCTCGGCATGGGCAAGAACGGTCATGTAGCGGCCGGTGCCGGGAGCGATGTTGGTCGGCCCGCGCACGCAAGCACCCTCGGCCAGGCAGACCGCCGTCCAGCCGTTGCCGAAATCGACCAAAAGGCGCCCGTCCCAATGGGACCTCATCCAGTCGCCATCGATCGGCCGATACCAGTCCTCGTAGGGGGATTTGTGAAGACCGACGATTGCCGTGCCGCTCTCCGGGTCGTGGATCAGCGTGATCCAGGCGTCGTGGGTCAGCCACATCTCGGCATTCTTGTCGCTGGCGACGGCGATCCGGATGCCGTCCGTTCTTTTCGGATCGAAGGTGAAGGTAAATCGCGTCGGCGTTATCTCGACGCGCCCGTCGAGTAGAACGACCGGCTTCGTCGAGAGCAGGCCGGTCTTGGCCCAGCCGTGCCCCTCCGGAACATCGACAACCAGCCACCCGTTTTCGGTCTTGGCGAATGCGGTGAAGTCGCCGCCGGCGACGGCCGCCGGCTCCCATATCTCGTTGGATGTGCCGCCGAACAGAACTGTTTCCGGCAACGGCTCGACCCCGGCCGCCGGCGGCTTGACGCCTGTTTCGGCAAACGTCCGGTCAAGGCGGATTTCGTTCAGGGCCATGCGCACTGGCAGGTTCGGTCCGGCCGGGTGAGAATAGGCGTAGACGGAAAGGCCGGCTCCCTCGGCCGGGATCGCCCAGTCGCGGCGAGCGACTTCGGCGCCATCGATCTCGATCGCCACCGAGCCGGGGCGAAGGACAAAGGCAACGGCCGAGGGCGGATCGGCGGCCAGGTCCGCGCTCCAGAAGTCCCCCTCGCTGTGAGGATTGATGTGGAATTCGGCCTTTGCGGCGATCGCGTCGGCCTCCTGGCGCCACAGAAACAGGGCGCTCGGATGGCTCGGGTCATTGCCGCCGACGTGTCCCCATTGCGGCGAGGTGAGCGCCAGCGCGAAACCGGTTGTTTGTTCTGGATCGAAGGAGAACGTCACGCGAGCCTCGGCGTCGTTGTCGAACCGCTCGAGCCAGACGACCGGTCCGTCGCTCAGAATGCCGACCTTGGCCCAGCCATGGTCGGCCGCCACATCGACGGCGAGTCTGCCATCCGCGAGCCGCGCATCGCGTGCAAAGTCGCCACCGGCCGCGGCATGACGCACCCAGGTCTTCCCGAGGGTGCCATCGAAGAGCACGATCGATGGACGCTCGTCGGGATAAGGGAGAGGGCCGGCAACAGCCGGCGGCTCCTGGTGGGTCAGTTTGATCGACTTGAGGGCCATTTTGGCGGCCGCATCAGCCGCCGGCGCATGGGCGAGGGCGTAGAGATAGTAACCTTCAGGCGGCGCTGCGGGAATCACCGCCTCCATGCGCACCCCGTCGGGCAGGGTCACGACAGCCGACCCGTCGGGTGCGACGGTCATGTCGACAAAAGCCGGAGCATCGGCAGCGGTGTCCATCCGCCAGACTTCGGTGCTGCGGACCCACAGCGCAGCTGATCCCGACGTCCCGTCGTCGCTGCGGGACCAGCCGAAGCGCAGATCGTGATTGCCCCACTCCTCCATCTGATCGTTGGGACCGAGCGCCAGCACGAAGGAGGTGGTCCTGTCCGGGTCGAACCCGAAGCGCAGATGCGCGAGGGCTGGCCGACCGTCGGGCCCGGCCGTCGTCACGATCCTTTCGGCTGACCGGATCCCGGTCTTGCCCCAGGTGTTGCCGGGCGGGACATCGATGACCACAAGACCGTCGCCGGTGCTGGCGAAACGCGAGAAATCGCCACCGGCGGTCGAAAGCGGACGCCAGGCATCGTCGAGCCGCCCGTCGAACAGCATCGTTTCGGCTGGCGCCGCTGCCGAAGACGCGGGCGCTGCGGTGCTGGCCACGGTGAGCGGCCCGTGGCTCTGCAGGCTGGCGACGACATGCTCCATGACGACCTCGACCGGCTCGCTCGGGGAGGCCGGCAGGAGGGTAACGGCGAGATAGGCCTTGCCACCGCTTTCAGCGCTCCGGATGTCGACGATCGCCGGCCGGCCGGAAGCGTTCTGGCCTTCGATGCGCTGTCCGTTCGACCATGTGTCGCCAACGATCGCGGCGTCGAGCGGCTGCGCCCGGCCCGCCCGCAGGACTCGAACCGCGATCGCCTGAATGTAACCGTCGACCGCCGATGACACATCGCCGGAAGCCGGGAGGTCGAAGGCAAGCAGGCCGATGGCAGCCTCGCGCCCGGGCGCCACGGCGTAGCGCGATGCGACAAGCCCGCCCGGCCCCTCGACCACCTTCCAGTCCCCGGGCACGTCGGCTGACATCGCGCCGAGAGAGAGCGTTGTCCACTGGATTGTCCGGCTTGGCCCGGAATCTTTCGCCTGCGCGGACGCGGCTACGGCCAGAGCAGCAAGGACGAACAGCGCCCGGATCAAGGGCTTCCGGACGACGAGCGAGTGGTCAGACATGCGCCGTCTCCGAACCACGCGAGCGTCTGCGAATGCGCCGCCGCGCGCGCTCTGTCAGTTCGTCAGGGAGCGTGATGCCGGCCCGGTCGAGGGCCGACAGCACGGGTTCGATGCCGGGCAAGGCATCGGCGGCGATCGGCACCGACGAGCCGTCCCGTCGTTCCAGCCACAGCGTGTGGGTGGCGCGGTGCCCGTGGAGGAGCGCAACGCCCGCCCCGCGGATGCCACCGAACACGGTCAAGGCGATGGAGACCCATTTGGGCAGACGACGGAGGCCGAGGCGTGCCGCAGCGATATCGGCGAACGGCAGTTCGGTGGTCTTGCCGAACCGGGTCACCTCGAGGCCGTCAGCGCTCACCCGCACCCAGGACGTGGCATAGCGTGCCGCAATGATGAAGATGACGATGGAAAAGCTGGCGGGGACCCAGAACAGGACGTAGATCGGCCAGACACCGCTCAGCAGCGGATCGGACGCCACCACCACAAACGACAGCGAGAACAGGGGGACGCCGATGACAAAGCCGAGAAGGTCGGGCATGTAGACCGATGGCATCGGCTCGTGGCGGAACGCGTCCCGTGGAACCTGGGGCCGCTTCAATCCGACATAGATGAGGATGCCGGCAATGGCGGCGGCGGCTGCCGGCAGGGTGCCGAGCGACCCGAAATAGGCGACCACCGCGAACACCAGGAGCGCCAGCGCTGCGACGCGGCGGAGAATTTCGATGACGCCGGACCTTCCCAACCCTTGCCTCTTGCTGCTCCGGCGGATCGCGTGCCGGTCGTGTTGAGTTGCCGGATCATTCCCCACCCGCCGTGTGTGGCCTTGATTCTTGTCAAAGCCGACGTTGATTTCTTCGGCATGAATGACCGGGTTCGACCGGGTCAGGAGAGAAGGGCGCGCTGATGCGCAGGATCGGCATCTGGCTACCACTGATCCTCGCCGCGTTTCTGGCTTCGGCCGGTGTGGCCGGCGCCGTGGAGTGGCGGACCTACGCCGATCCGGGCGGCCTTTTCCGGTTCGAGCTGCCGGCATCGCTTGCCGAGGTTCCGGCCGTCGAAGGTGTCGCCTTCCTTGCGCAGGCTCCTCCATTTCTGGCGGTCGACGTGACCGTGCGCCCGATGGCAGCCGAATCCCTCATCGAGGCGGCGGTTGCCGACACGACGGACCAGATCACGGCTGTCGAGACCATCGACGCGGACGGCTCGGTCATCATCCGGTCGCGGACCGTTGAAGGCCGGTCAGCCATCATCCGCTACACCAACGCACCGGACGATTCCGTAGTGAAGCTGCGCGTGCGTTTCGATGCAAATACCGGGGTCGACGACATTGCCGAGCGCATCATCGCGTCGCTGATTGTCGTCGGCGCAAAAGCCGGTGCGGTGGAAGGGATGCCGGGTGGTAGGGGCAAGGTGGGCGCGCCACCTCCTGCCGACGCTTCCCCGATCGCCTCCGGTCCCCCGGAGGACCTCGCCGGCGCGCTGGAACGTGAGGTGACGTTCCTTGCCGCGCTGCTTGCCGGCGATGTCTCGGATGTCGCGACGTCCGGGCCCGTCCCGGTGCCGTCCGCACCGGCGTCCGCCACGGTTCCGGAGCCCGTTTCACCCCCGTCCACGGCCATCTCGCCGGGCCCTGCCGTCGACGATCAGGCGATGGAGCTGGTCTTCTGGCAGACGATCATGGGGTCCGAGGAGGCCGCCGATTTCGAGGCCTATCTTGAGCGCTGGCCGAACGGCACCTTCGCGCCGCTCGCTCGTACGCGGCTGAACAAGCTGCGTGCGACCGCGGCGCCCGCGCCCGTTCCCGCGCCGTCCGCCGCCGATCCGGCGCGTCTCGATCGCATCGAGGCGGAGATGGAGGCCGCCTATACGAACAAGGATCACGCACGAGCCTTCCGGCGGGCCACCGAATGCGCGGCGGCCGGCCGCCCCCAGTGCATGTTCCGCCTGGCCTATCTCCTCCACCACGGCTTCGGAACGGCGCGCGATGATACCGCGGCGGCCAAGTGGTATCAGCGGGCGGCCGACCTCGGACACGCTACCGCCATCTACAATATGTCGCTGCTCTACCGCGACGGACTAGGCGTTCCACGCGATCCGGCGATGTTTCATCAGTTTTCGCAACAGGCGCTCGCCGCCGGCAAGGCGAACGCCGCCTACAGTCTCGTGCTCGTCTATGTCGGCGCCGTTCCGGTGCCGGGAATCGACCGCGACCTCGAGCGGGCCGCGCAATACATGCTGATGGCGCTGCGAAAGGGCGATCCGTTCTCGCGAGATCAGATGCTCAACAACAGCAGCAGTTGGCCGCTCGATTTCCGCATCGAGCTGCAGCGGCAGTTGAAGGAAGCCGGCGCCTATCCGGGACAGCTTGACGGCGATTTCGGCCCCGCCACGCGGCGCGCTGTGGCACAAATCTTTGGCGTCAATGCCTCGCCTGCTTCCCAGGGCGGAACCAGCGAGCCGCGCTGACACCGAGTTCGAATTCTAGTAGGCGATCTCCACCACTCGATGCCCTGTGAGCTCCGGCACCGTGAAGCTCACCCGGCCGGCTTTCTGCTGGAATTTCAGACCCTTGCCTTCGGGCACCAACCTGACCGCCTTGGCCTTGCCGCGGACCGTTACCGACACGTCGATATTCGTCAGAGTCGCCAGGTCCTGGATCGGCTGGACGTTGTCGTTGTTGATCGAGCCGCGCAGCGCCGGCGTCGCGTGCAGCAGGTGGAGGACGTAGCGCTTCTCGCCCGGCTGGTGGCGCAGCGTCGCCCGGCCGGCCCGCGGCAGGGAGGTGACGATGGTCCGCTTTCGTCCGAGGGCATGTTCGACGACCTTCTCGATCACCTCCAGCATGGCGACGGCGCCGACCCGCTTGTAGGCAATGAACAGCAGATGCGCCATGTAGACGAAGCCGCCGCTCTCTGCGCCGGCATCGAAGCCGGACGGGTCGGGCTGGTTCGGCGTGTTGATGTGGCCGGAGAAGTGCTGCGGCGCCCGGTCGAAATAGGGATCGTAGGTGTCGCCGAGCGAAGCGCCTTTCTTCGCCTTGATGCGCTCCGCCACGACATACATGAACAGCGGATCGTCGACGAAGTCGGCCCGGAGCGATTGAATCGGCAGGAGATAATCGCCCTTGCGGTAGGGCGACGGCCCGGCCCATTTGGCGCCGACGTCAAAGACGAACCCCTCGTCGGGATCGATGCCGCTTAGCCCGGTGAGGAGCACGCGGCCGCCCTCCCTGACAAAGGCCCGGATCTTCGCTTTGAGCTTCGATGAGACAGCGATGGTGTCGGGGAGGATGAGCAGACGGTAGCCGGCAAGGTCGGAGTCGAGGTCGAGAAGGTCGAAGGTGAACTTGCCTTCCAGAAGCAGGCGGACGACACCCTCGTCGGCATCCTCGTGATGGCCGGGAATGCCGGCGAGCCGCGGACGGGAGGCGGCCTCGGCGCTGATCACGCCGATCTCGGCGACGTTCTCGGATGCCACCGCCCACGGCTCACAAGCGCGCACATGGGCGTAGGCGGCACCGACGATCGCATAGGACGACTTGTCCATCGTGCCGGTCGGGTGAAGGTGATCGCCGATGGAGCAGCGCGCGCCCTGCGCGAGCATGGCGCCGCATTCATAGACCAGCGCTTCCGGCTTCTTGTACCCGCCGACCTCGCCCCACAGGTGATGGAATTTCCCGGTCATGCCGAGAAACGGAATGCCCAGCGGCTCGACATAGCGGGCGCTGACCGGGAAGTGCTCGTAGCCCCAAAACGCGGTCGGCAACGATTCTATTTCGAGGTGGGAGAAGTATTTGAGGATGTCGCGGCGACCGCGACGGACGTGGCCGAAATTGAAGAACAACGGCCGATCGGGATCGACCTTGCGCACTGTGCCGCTGACGCGCTCGAAGAACTCGATCTGAACCTGCTCGGTGAACACAACCCTGTCGTCCGGATTGGTCCAATCGAGCCCTTCGGCCTCCATCCGCGTCTGCACCCACGGGCTGAGCGAGATCAAGGCGAACGAGATGTCGATGAAGATACCGTCTCCGTCGGGAAACAGTTCCATCACCTCGTCGACCTGCCGGCAGAGATCGTCGAGATAGGGCGAGGCGAAGTCGAGAAACGCCCAGCCCGCGCCCAGCGGATCGCCGCGCTGGCGGATCAGCCGTCCGTCGGGCGCCACCACCCGCCAGCCGGGATGCTCGCGCGCGGCGAGCTCATCCCAGCCCGCCGAGACGTAGATCGGCGCGTTGATGCCCTTGCCGTGCAGCGCGTCGAGCTGGGCCCGCGTCAGGTCGAAGTCGAGATGGGGGTGCTGTTTGCCGACCTTTGTCGGATGATAGGACCAGCCGTGATGGCATTTGGCGAATATCGTTACCGAATCGACATGCGCGTCGGCAAACGTCCTGGCGAAATCCTTGGGGTCGAAGCGCGAGCCAATCCCGGGCCTTCAGCGCGACTACGTCGGCGTCGACAACCGGGCGGCAGCGCGTATGCTCACCGAATATCTCATTCGTCTCGGCCACCGGCGCATCGCCATCATCACCGGCCGCGAAGGCCTTTGGACGGCGGAGGAACGACTAGCTAGCGCCGTCGACACCATGCGCCGGGCAGGGCTCGACGTGGATCCGTCGCTTTGCCTGCGCACCGCCTATCGCACCGGCGCCGGCTACGCGGCGGCGATGCCGATGCTCACCCGCCCCGACCCGCCGACCGCGATCATCGGCGGCAACAACGTGATCGTGCTCGGTGCACTGCAGGCATCGGTGGAACTCGGCTATCGCTGCCCGGAGGACATTTCAATCGTCGGCATCGATGACATTCCCTGGGCCGGCCTTGTCCGGCCGCGCATCACGACGGTGACGCAGCCGATCGAGGAGATGAGCCGCGTGGCGATCGAATGGCTGCTGGAACGGATCTCCGCCAAGGAACAGCCGGAGCCGCGGACCCGCATCCCGCCTCCCCGGATGATCATCGGCGACTCCTGCGCGAGTTTGCGATCAGCTGCCGTTGACTCAGCTCTCTGAAAGCGGTTCGGCACAACCGTCTTCCCGCCTCGCTGCCTGCTTGCTCCCTTCGAACAAGCGGCGTGAAATCGCGCGGTCGCTACCCGCTTTCGCGGAGCGGACCGGCCGGGGTCGGTTACAACGACGGCGCCGAGGGTGGGGTCATGTGGCTCGGACCGAGACAAGCGGCTGTTCTGAACGTCCGTTTTGGGCCGCTCTCGCGGTCGGCCAGGCGCTTCTGGTAAAGACCGGAGAACTGCACTGCGACGATGTTGTATGTCTCGAAGACATCTCCCAGCGTCGCCGGTGCGGGTCGGCCACGGTGAAGCGAATCTGCCTATGATGGTGCTTGCCTGTTTCTTCAGCGGTGCCGATCCGTTCGGCGGCTTTGGACCCCTCGTGCTGGTGGCAGCGGCTTTGGGCACTCCATGATCGACGTCGTTGCCGTCCTCGATGTCGGGAAGACCAACGTCAAGCTGACGGCGGCCACGCGCGAAGGTACGCTCCTCGAGACAGTGTCGCTGGTCAACGGACCTGCCGCCGGCCCGCCTTACCTCCACGTTGATACCGACCGCATCGAGGCGTGGCTCCTCGACGCGCTTCCGGCCCTTGCCCGACGATATGCAATCGGGGCCATCGTCACGACGGGCCATGGCTCGGCCGGTGCCCTCGTTGACGATGAGGAACTGATCATGCCGATGATCGACTATGAGGCCGAAGTGCCCGAGGCAATTACCGCCGCTTATGTCGAGGCGGCATGCCCTTTCCCGCCGCTCGGCAGTCCGCTCATGTCGGGTGCGACTCATCTCGCGCGACAGCTTCTGTGGCTCGAGGCCGAGTGGCCGGCGGCCGTTGCGCGCGCCCGCTGGTATCTCGGCGGGCCACAATTCTGGGCCTTCCGCCTCTCCGGCGGCGCGGCCAGCGAGCTCACCTATCTCGCCGCGCAGTCGCATTTGTGGAATTTCGACGAGTCCGGATTTTCGCGGATCGTCATGTCGCACGGCTGGGGGAGATTGATCCCGCCGCTCAAGCCCGCCTGGCAGCCGGTCGGCCGCATCAAGCCGGACCTTGCCGGGCGGCTCGGCATGTCCGCCGACATCGAGATTCTCTGCGGCATCCACGACTCGAGCGCAAACTTCTACCGCTATCAGCAGGCCGGGTTGACCGATCTGACCGTGATCTCGACCGGCACCTGGATCGTCGGAATGAGCGACGGAGCGGCGCCGGCCGCAGGCTATGCGGAAGGCTACGTCACACGAAACCTTGACGTGGACGGCCGGCAGCTCTCCGGCATCCTCGCCATGGGCGGACGGGAATTTGCCCTGATCGCCGGCGATGCACCGGACGAGCCGGTCGCTGCCTCGACCGTCGCCGCGTTGATTGCAGCCGGCACGATGGCGTTGCCCTCTTTCGTTGACCAGGACGGTGTCTTTCCGGGAAGCGCCATGAACGGACGGATCGCCGGGCCTTCGCCGACGCCCGTGGCACGCCAGGCGCTCGCCCTGCTCTACGTGGCGCTGTTGACGGATGTCTGCCTTGCCCGCCTCGGCGCCAACGGGACCGTCGTTGTCGACGGCAGCTTCGCCAAGGATCCGCTGTACCCGGCGTTGGTTCGCGCGCTCCGGCCCGAATCGTCCGTTTTTTTCAATACCGACGCCTATGGCACTGCCGCAGGAGCGGCGCTCCTCGCAGGCCATGAGCAGAGGGCTGAGGCCGCATCGGTCGCCCTCGACCCTGCTCCGACCATCGAGATCCCCGAGCTTGCGGACTATCGCAAGGCGTGGCGCGAGGCCGCCGAAACCAGCCAAGCCAATCGAAGAGAACCAACCCAATGACCCAGCGCACCAACCTCGCCCTCCGCAAGGACATGGTCGACATTGCCCGCCGCATGAACGCCAGCGGCATCAACCAGGGAACGGCCGGCAACCTGTCGCAGCGCCTTGACGACGACTTCCTGATCACGCCGACCTCGCTTCCCTATGAGCGCATGGAAGCCGACGACATTGTCGAGATGGGCCTCGACGGCACGTATGTCGGCAAGCATCGGCCATCGTCGGAATGGCGGTTCCACCGCGACATCCTCAAGTCGCGACCGGACATCAATGTCGTCCTCCATTGCCATTCGATCTACGCCACCACGCTCGCCTGCCACTACAAGACGATTCCTGCCTTCCACTACATGGTCGGCGTTGCCGGTGGCACGACCATCCGCTGTGCCAGGTACGCCACATTCGGCACGCAGCAGCTCTCGGACAATGCCATTCAGGCGTTGGAGGGACGACTCGCCTGCCTGCTTGGCCAGCATGGGCAGATCGCCCTCGGCAAGACGCTCGAAGCAGCGCTTGCCCTTGGCGCGGAGGTGGAGACGCTGTCGCGGCTTTACGTTCAGGCACTCACGCTCGGCGACCCACCGATCCTGCCGGACGAGGAGATGGCGCGGGTCATCGAGCAGATGCGCAGGATGAGCTATGGCCAGGCGCCCGACGCCGAGGGCGTCAACGACCTCGCACGACCGCGCGCCCCGACGTCAGCTTCCACGTCGGCATTCTGAAGGCTAGCCGCAGTCCGGAGCTCGCCAATCTCGGCGGCGTCATCGACGGCGCTGATGAGTGCGTTTCGGCAGCCTCAGCCTATGAAGTCGGCCACCAGCCGGTTGAACTTCTCCGGGTTCTCCATGAAAAGGAAGTGCTTGCCGCCCTCGTCTTCCTCGAAAATCTCCAGCCGCGATCCGGGAATGTGTTCGTGCATCCACACCATCGAGCGCCACGGGATCTGGCTGGCGCGGGCTCCGATCAGCAATGTCGGCAGGTCGATGCGGGCAATCACGTCGAACCAGTCCTGGGCCGCGTGGTTGTAGACCAGCCGTGCCGCGTAGCGCCGCGGCAGCTTGAGGACGTTTTCGAAAACCCAGGCCTTCTCCTGATCCGAAACCCGGTCCGTGAACATGCCGCCGATGAACTGCCGCGTAATCTCTTCGCCGTCAGGCCCGGCAAGGCCGGTGACGCCGTCGATCAGATGCTGAATCCGGTAAAGGGTGATTGGGTCGTCGCGGAGCGACGGCGGATCGAGCGCATACTCCGCCGCGCTTCGCTCGGCATCGGACCAGCTCGGGTTCGCCGTCAGGAATGGCGACTGATCGACGAAGATAAGCTTGGCGAGCCGATCGGAGCCGAACAGATCCCAGTAGCACCAGACAACGCTGCAGCCCATCGAGTGACTGAGCAGGTTCACCTCCGACAATCCGAGCGCGGTGAATGCGTCATGCAGGTCTTTGGCAAGCCGTGAGACGCGATAGCCATGGTCTGGCCGGTCGGATTCGCCGTGGCCGCGGAGATCGAAGGCAATCACGCGGTAGCGGTCGCTGAGACCGGTCATCTGGTGCTTGAACTGCGCCGCGGTCTGCGACCAGCCGGGCACCATGAAAAGGATCGGGCCGGATCCGGCGTCCTCGTATCGCAGGGTGACGCCGTCGCTCGTTTCGATCTGCCCCATGGTCTGTTCCCCTGCGTGAGCCATCGTGTGCGTTGACACCGAGCAAGTCCGAACAAGCCCCGTCGGACCAGCCATCGGGTCTGTCTCTATCCGCCAATCGTTAAGATCGTCTCGGCGGGAGGCATCGGCTCTTTCCGCGGCATCTTCTGCCATGACCGGTTGCTCGAATTTCCGCCAAGGGCAATCGTGCAGGGCAGTATATTGTCGGTCGGCGGA
>Ga0210144_1000398_pt1 | contig 23686 bp, 21 predicted proteins | sample Muzzi_PWA_D2_FD_185532 | JGI IMG/M metagenome (GOLD analysis project Ga0210144, IMG submission 185532) | Wetland microbial communities from San Francisco Bay, California, USA, that impact long-term carbon sequestration - Muzzi_PWA_D2 (SPAdes) | ecosystem: Environmental > Aquatic > Marine >...
GGGGAGAAGCGCACCACCTGCTCCCCCGCCAGGCTCAACAGCAGCCCCTGGGCGAGGCAGGCCTCCACCAGGGGCCGGGCGGGCCGGTCCAGCTCGCACCCCACCAGCAGGCCCCGGCCCCGCACCTCGCGGATCGCCGGAAAGCGCCGCGCCAGGGCCTCCAGGCCCCCCTTCAGGCGCTCGCCCATGCGCAGGGTGTTCTCCAGGATCCACGGGTCCTCCCGCAGGGCGCGCACGACCGCCAGGGCGGCGGCGCACGCCAGGGGCCCGCCGCCGAAGGTGGTGCCGTGGGTGCCCGGCCCCAGGGCCCGGGCCAGGGGCGCGCGGGCCAGCAGGGCGCCGATGGGGAAGCCGTTGCCCAGGCCCTTGGCCAGGGTCACGGCGTCGGGGGTGATCCCGTCCTGCTCGTAGGCGAACAGGGTGCCCAGGCGGCCGACGCCGGTCTGGATCTCGTCGAGCACCAGCAGGATCCCCGCCCGGTCGCACAGCTCCCGCAGGGCCTTCAGGTAACCCGGGGCGGGCAGCCGCACCCCCCCCTCCCCCAGCACCGGCTCCACCAGCACGGCTGCGGTGGTGGGCCCCACGGCGGCGGCCACGGCGTCGGGGTCGTCGAAGGGGACGTGGACGAAGCCGGGCGGAAGCGGCTCGAAGCCCGCCTTGACCTTCTCCTGGCCGGTGGCGGCCATCGTGTTCAGGGTGCGGCCGTGGAACGAGCCCCGCACGGTGATGATCTCGAAGCGCTCCGGCCCCATGGCCTTGCGCACCAGCTTGATGGCGGCCTCGTTGGCCTCGGCGCCCGAGTTGCAGAAGAACACCCGGTCGGCGAACGAGGCGGCGGTGAGGGCCTCGGCCAGCTCCACCTGGGGCAGGGTGTAGAACAGGTTCGAGGTGTGGACCAGGCGCTGGGCCTGCTTCTGGATCGCCACGGTCACCTTGGGGTGGCAGTGGCCCAGGCTGGTCACGGCGATGCCCGCCACGAAATCCAGGTAGGCGCGCCCCTCCGGGTCGTACACCCGGCAGTCCCGTCCCTTTGTGAGGACCACGGGGAAGCGGGCATAATTCGAAAACAGGACCCGGGCGGCCCGGGAGATGATCGAGTCGGTGGTGGGCACGGCTTCTCCGGCAGGAAACTCAACATTATAGGGAGGGCGGCGTGGCGTTGCAAAGGCAGGCGGGCCCCGGCGCGCCGCCGCGCCCCCCGGGGGCGGCGGGATGGCTCCGGCTCGGCGCGCGGCGCTGGCTGGAACACCTGTTCCCGGCGCCCTGCACGGGTTGCGGCGGACGCCTCTCGGGCGCCCCCAACCCGTGGTTCTGCGCGCCCTGCTGGGGGGCGCTGCCCGTGCTGGCGGGCGGCGCCGCCGTGTGCGCCCGCTGCGGCGAGCCGTTCGCGGTGCCCGACCCGCGGCTGGCGAAGCGGCGCTGCGGAAGCTGCCTGAGGGCCGCCGGGCACTTCGACCTGGCCCGCTCCCTGGGGCCCTACGACGAGCCCCTGGCGGAGGCGGTGCGGCTGCTCAAGTACCGCCACCAGACCGGCCTGGCCCGGGCCCTGGCGGAGCGGGCCGCGACCGGGGGGATGGAGCCGGAGCTCATGGCGGTGGACGTGGTGGTGCCCGTGCCCCTGCACCCGCGTCGCCTGCGGGCGCGGGGCTACAACCAGTCGGGCTGGCTGGCCCGGCATCTGGCCCCCGCCGTGGGGGCGCCGTTGGACCTGACGGCCCTGGTGCGGGCGGTCTGGACCGTCCCCCAGGTGGGCCTGACCCGACCCCAGCGGGCGGCCAACGTGAAGGGGGCGTTCCGGGTGACGGAACCGGGGCGGGTGGCGGGGCGGGCCGTGCTGCTGGTGGACGACGTGTTCACCACCGGCGCCACCGCCGAGGCCTGCGCCCGGGCCCTGAAGGACGCCGGCGCGACACGGGTGCACGTCTGGACCGTGGCCCGCCAGGGCGTCGAGAAGGCGCCGGAACGGCCGCGGAACGGCGACGGCGCGGCCCCGGATGGGAGCCCCGGACGGGGTGACGGCAAGGAAGCGCTAATCGGGGAGGATTGAGGTGGCGCCGGGGTGGTGGGTGGGGGGGTACCCCGGCGCCGGAAGGGATTACAACCGAAGTGTAATCCCCACCCCCTTAAGCTCGTACGAGACGCCCCGGACGGAGGCGCCCGGCGCCTCCCCGGGGGGCGTGGTCCACCACCACATCGCCCCGTTGATGCGACACTATACACTGGGCCCCCCGGTTTTCCAAGACCCCTACGCAAGAAAACGTTCATATGTTATATAGACATTCTACATTTCGTCCCGAAGCCGCCTCCCGCACGGGTTTGCGGGTCTCCGGAGTGGGCTGAGGCGGGCATGGGCGGGCGCGGCGCGAGGGCGGGGGCGGCCGGTGGGATCGCGGTGGTGATCCCGACCCTCGACGAGGCTGCCGTGCTGGGGGACACCCTGGCCGGGCTGCCGGCGGGGTTCGCCGAGGTGGTGGTGGCCGACGGCGGCAGCGCCGACGACACCGTGGCCGTGGCCCGCGCCCACGGCTGCCGGGTGGTGGAGGCCTCCCGGGGGCGGGGGCCCCAGATGAACGCGGGGGCCGCCGTCACCCGGGCCCCGGTGCTCCTGTTCCTGCACGCCGACACCCGCCTGCCGGAGGACGCCCCGGCCCGGGTGGCGGCGGCCCTGGCGGACCCGGCGGTGGCGGGCGGGGGGTTCTCCCTGGGGATCGCCTCGCGGGACGGCTTCCTGGCGCTGGTGGCGGCGGCGGCCACCCTGCGCACCCGCCTGACGGGGGTGTTCTACGGCGACCAGGCCGTGTTCGTGCGGCGCGGGGCGTTCGAGGCGGTGGGGGGCTTTCCCCCTTACCCGATCATGGAGGACGTGGCCTTCGGCCGGGCGCTGAAGACCCGAGGGCGGGTCGTGCTGCTGCCGCAGCGGGCCGTCACCTCGGCGCGCCGTTGGGAGCGGGAGAACCCCCTGTTCACCACCCTGCGCAACTGGGCCCTGGTGTCCCTGTTCCTGGCGGGGGTGTCCCCGGAGCGGCTGGCCCGCTGGTACCGCCCGGTGGGCGGAAAGGGGCGGGGAGACCGGGGGGGGCCGGCCGGTGCGGTATCATGTCCCGGCCCCGGACGGCCGGGGCAAGGCGCGAAAGGAGGCGGAGCGTGGTGACCGAACCCCCGGGGGTGCAGGAGCGGATGGCCCGGACCGAGGCCGACTGGCAGCGGCAGATCGCCGCCTGCGACGACGCCACGGGTCCGGAGCGGGAGGCCCTGCGGGCGGCCCTGGAGGCCCTCCGGCGGGAGTACGACGACGCCGACGAGCCCCGGCGGGAGGCCATCGGGCAGGAGCTGCAGGGGCTCATCACCCGCTACGAGGCCCTGGGTCCCGCCCCGGAGCCCGAGCCGGCCCCCCACGGCCCCGTGCCCCTGGGCCCGGAGGGCGGAACGGCCCGGCAGGCGGCCGCGCCGAAGCGCCGGTCCCGGCGCAAGGGGTCCCCGGCTCCGGACGGCGGGCACCACGCCCCCGTGCCCCTGGGTCCGGAGGCGGGCGTTCCCGGCGAGGGCCGTCCGGACAGCGAGCCCCGCAAGGGGGGCGGTGGGGCGCGGCGGGCCCACGGCCCCCTGCCCCACGGCGCCCCCGGCCCCGACCGGCCCGGGCCCCCGAAGGGCGCCCGTCCCGCGGGGCCCGTGCCCCACGGCGCCCCGGCGGGGGGCGCGAACGGGGCCGAGGCGGAGGCCGGGTACGGTCCCGGCGCCGGGCCGAAGGGAGGCACGGACCCGTCCCGCGCCGCGGGCCGGCGCCCCGGCTGGGAGGGCGGGCTGGAAACCGCCGGGCGGTGGGTGGCCCGGGCCCGTCTGGCCCTGGAGTGCTACGTCCTGACGAAGAAGCGCGAGGAGCGCCTGATGGAGCTGGGGGTGCGTTTGCGGCAGTTGGCTCAGGGCGAGGCCCTGGACTCGGCCGCCGACGACGCCGGGGTGCGCACGCGCCTGGCGCAGGTGGAGGAGGTGGAGGCCGCGATCCGCGAGAACCGGGAGCGGGACGAGGCGCTCAGGTCGCCCGGCTCGGACGGCCGGGCGGAGTGAGGTCTGGAGGAGGGACGGGGGGCGCGGCCTTCAGGTCCGCCGGCCGCCCTAGCGGGCGAGGAGCCGCTCGAGCTTGTCGCGGCGCTTCTTGGCTTCCTTCAGCTTGCGCTTGCGCCGGATGCTGGGCTTCTCGTAATAGCGCAACCGCTTGATGTCCTTGAGGACCCCGTCGCGGGCCAGCTTGCGCTTGAACACCTTGAGGGCCTTCTCGACCTGGTTGCCGTGGACCCTGATCTCTACGTTGGCCTGCGTCACCTGACGATCCGCTCCTTGCCCATGCTCGCTCCCTGATCCCCTCGCGGCGGCCGCGCACCGGCCGCCTTCCTGTAGCTCCGGACACGGCGCCGCGCCGCCCGGGGACCGGCCCCGGCGTGGACGACGCGTCCCGCCATCCGGAGAACGAGCCATTCTAGCGGGGCGGGAAGGCCGGGTCAATCGCGGGGCTCGGCCAGCAGGGCGCCGGACTTGGCCCAGTTCTCCCGGGGCACCTCGTCGATCACCACGTAGGTGGCCGCCGGGGGCTTGCCGGCCTCCTCCTCCATCACCTGGGTGATGCGGGCCACGATGGCCTTCTTCTGGGCGGCGGTGAGGGCACCGGCCACCCGCACGTTCACGTACGGCATGGATGCTCCTTATGGACGCCCCTTCGGGCGGGCCGCGAGGGGCCGCCTCACGGGGTGTGGGGGGTGACGAACGCCCGCAGCCCGGCCCTGTGCCGGGCCAGGCAGTCGGGGGTGACCTCGCGGGCGCCGGCCCAGTCCCCGCCCGGGTCCGGGGGCGGGCCGCTCCCGGTACCGCGCCGCAGCAGCAGCAGGGCGGCGCCGGAGCCGTCGGGGGCGCGCTTCTCCAGGGCCGTCACGTCGGGGGCGGGGGCCTCGATCCGCCGGATCGGGCCCTCGCCGTCGAATGCCGGCACGGCGCGCTCGAGGGCGTTGATCTCCCGGATCGCGCCGGTGAGGTCGGCGGGGGTCTCCCAGTCCTCCGGGCGGGTGTGCACCACGTGGAGCGGGCGGGCGGCGCCGAACTCGAACCCCATGGGCATCAGCAGGCCGGTGGAGAAGAAGGCCGAGAAGGCGTAGCGCGCCAGCACCGCCCCCAGGTCGCCCTTCAGCTCCGCCGCCAGGCGCGGGGTGTCGTGGGACTCGGGGAAGCCGATCGTGCCCTGCACCAGCGGGGCGGTGGCGGCGTACTGCTCCAGGCACCACGGCGCGTCGTAATCCCACCACTTGGCGCTGTTGAAGGTGTAGGAGAAGCCTGCCCGGGCCAGGCGCACCACGTCCTCGATGGGGCAGCCGAGGGACTCGGCGAAGAACACCACCTCCGGGTCGCGGCCCCGGGCGGCCTCGATCAGGTGGCGCCACAGTCCGGCCGGCACCTGGTAGGCCGCGTCGCAGCGGAAGCCCTTCACCCCCAGGGCCTGGTGGCGCGCCACCAGCCGGTCCCAGTAGGCCCACAGGGCGTCCCGGTCGGGGGAGTGGGCGTTGTCCACCGAGGCCAGGTCACCCCAGCTCACCCAGCGGTCGCCGTCCATGGCCCCGGGGTTCACGACCCGGCCCTCGGCGTCGCGCTCGTACCAGTCCGGGTGCTCGCGCACCAGGGGGCTGTCCACGGCGGTGTGGTTGATCACCAGGTCCATCATGGGGGCCAGGCCCATCGCCCCCATGCGCTCGAGCACGGCGGCGAAGGCCCGGGCCGCGGCGGCGTCGCCGTCGGGCGCAAGCAGGGGGTGGAAGCCGCCGTAGTCCTTGACGGCGTACAGGCTGCCCGAGAAGCCGGGGTAGGAGACCGGGTTGAAGAACAGCCAATCGAACCCCAGGTCCCGGGCCCGCGCCAGGTGGGGCTCCCAGCGGTCGAACGGACCGGCCAGGAGGGGGAAGAGGTTGTAGATCAGCGGGCCCCTCACGGCGCCCATGGTAGCAGAAGCGGTGCCCGGTGCCGCCGCGCGGCCGTTACGGCGCGGCGGGCGGGGGCAGTCCGGGCGGGAGCAGGGCGGTCGGGGGGGCTGGGGGCGGCCCGGCCCACGCCAGTCCGCCGCCGGCCGCCGCCGCCACCCGGCGCGCCAGGCGGGCCGCCGCCGCGCTGCCGGGCAGCGCCTCGCGCAGGCGGGCCAGCGCCCAGTGGGCCTGGGGCAGGTCGCGCGCGGCCAGCGCCGCGTGCACCATCACCTCGGGCCACTTGCCGGGGACATAGCGGTACAGGTACTTGTGGCTCGCCCGGTTCGCCCGCTCCGCCTCGATGAGGCGGCGCAGGGCGGCCACCAGGCCGGTGTCGTCCCCGCTCCCCATGCGCGTGAGGGCGAGCAGGGCGAGCAGCTCCGGGTTGTCGGGCTGGCCGCGGAGCAGGGGGCTCAGGATGCGGGCGGCCGCCCGGTAGTCGTGCCGGAGCGTCTCGACCACCGCCCGTCCCTGCCGGGCCAGGCGGGCCACCTCGGGCTCCGGGTCCAGCGCCAGGGCCCGGCGGAACGCCGCGTCCGCCGCCTCCGCCCGCCCCTGCCGCAGGGTGGCCGTGCCCAGGTAGGAGTAGGGCAGGGGGGCATCCGGGTTGTGGCGCACCGCCTGCCGCCAGAGGGCGGCCTCCGAGCCCCAGACCCGCTCCTGGTGCCACGTGACCGCCACGGCGCACACCGCCACCACGGCCGCCGCCGCCGCCAGCCCCGGACGGCGCCACGCGGGTGCCCGCGCCGCCGCCTGCCAAGCCCCAGTCGCCAGGATGCCCACGACCATCGCCACCCCCGCGCCCGCGGCGTAACCCCGGTTCTCCATGAGCACGAAGTTCAGGTGCACGAAGGTGGACGGCAGGATCAGGAGGAAGTACCACACGGTCCCGAAGGCCACCGCCGGCGCGCGCCGCCGCAACGCCCAGGCGGTCCCCAGCAGGCCCAGGACCAGCGCCAGGCTGATCAGCGTGCGGGGGCTCGCCAGGCGCGCCGCCTCGTCGATGGGGTGCAGCACCGTGAGCCCGGCGGGCAGGAGCATGAGGCGCAGGTTCTCCACCAGGCAGTCGATGGCCGTGGGCAGCCGCCAGGGCGACGCCAGGACCTGCCCCAGGTAGTCGAAGGCCCGGTCCACGTTCGGCATGTACGCCAGGGCCGCGACGAGTCCGGCGGCATAGGGCAGGTAGGGCCAGGCAAAGGCCCAGCCGCGCCGGGCGCGCCGCGGGGACCGGCACAGGACCAGGCGGTCGAAGGCCAGCACCGCCGCGGGCAGCGCCAGGGCCGTCTCCTTGCTCAGCAGGGCGGCGGCGACCGCGGCCAGGTGCAGGCCGTACAGCCCGGCCCGGCGCCAGGGGCCCCGCGCCGTCCACATGCGGGCATAGAGCCCCAGGGCCAGGACGACGAACATGCCGCACATCAGCGCGGAGCGGGCGCTCAGGTAGTGGACGGCCTCCACGTTGAAGGGGGTCGCCGCGAACCACAGCGCCGCCACCAGGGCGCTCCCGGCGGGCAGGGGCACGTAGCGCCGGTCGACGGTGGCCAGCGTCCACCAAAGGGCCAGGACGGTCGCCAGGTGGAGCAACAGCTGGGTCAGCTTGAAAGCGAAGGTGCCCGCCCCGCGCCCGGCGTCGGCGGCGTAGGAGAGGGCCACCAGGGGGCGGTAGTGGGGGGTTTCCGCCACGGCACTGTACGTCGTGTGGTCGGTGAAGAACTTCGGCCAGTCGGCCCCCAGCCCCGCCTGCACCGCCGGGTTCAGGCCGATGTAGATGGGGTCGTCGAGGACGAAGGGGCCGCGCAGACCGGGCGCGTGCGCCGCCAGGACGGCAGCTGCCAGGAGCAGCGGGGCCAGGGCGCGCCGCAGGACGCCGGAGCGGTCACGGATGCCGGATGGCTGGGACGTGTGAACCTCCTCCCCCCGGGGTTCGGCACGCATCGCCCGCGGCCCGGCAGACAGGCGGGCAGGTGGGCCAGGTTGGACGGAGCCCCCATTATACACAGCCCCCCGGGGGCCGTTCCGGGCCGCGTCAGCCGTGCAGCAACGCGTCCCGGTCGTCCACCGGGCGGCCGGCGGCGTCCAGGGACCGGGCGCAGCGGAAGCCCGCATCCTCCACCCGGGCGCGGGGGTCCAGGTAGAAGCGGTAGCTGGCGCGGGTGGTGAGGGCCTCGAGCCGGTAGTGGCCCCCGGCGGCCCCGGCGCTGCCGCCCCGCAGCACCTTGAAGCGGTGGCCGTAGAGGGGGCTCTCGCCCGTGGCTCCGGGATAGGGGCCGTACCAGCTGCTGGTCCACTCCCACACGTTGCCGGCCATGTCGAGGGCTCCGTAGGGGCTGGCGGAGGCGGTGAAGCGGCCGGCGGGGGCGACCCCGCCGTCCTGGCCGACATTGGCGCGCGCCGGGTCGAAGGCGTCGCCCCAGGGGTAGACGTTGCCCTTCGGCCCCCGGGCGGCCTTCTCCCACTCCATCTCGGTGGGCAGCCGGGCCCCGCGCCAGTGGCAGAAGTTCTGGGCGTCCATCCAGGTGACTCTCACCACGGGCAGCTCCGGGTGGGGGGGCGCCGGGGGCGTGCCGGTCCAGTGGGGCGGCGGCAGGTAGCCCACCTCCCGCACGAAGACCTGGTAGGCGCCCTCGGTGACCTCGGTGCGGTCGATGCGGAAGGCGGGCAGCATCCGGGTCTGGCGGGGGTGCTCGTCCTCGTACCAGGGGCGGCGTCCGCCGAACTCCCGGGCCCGGTCCTCCGTGTCCACGTCGTCGCTGCCCAGGACGAAGGGGCCCGCCGGCACCGTGACCATGTCCGCCTTGGCGGCCGGTGCCGGGACGGGGGCGGCGGCGGGGGGCGGCGGCGCCGTGCTCCGGTCGCACGCGGCCAGCGCCAGGGCGGCGGCCAGGAAGAAGCGGGCGGCGGCCCTCACGGCCGCAGGCGCCGCACGGCCCGGTTGTGGGCCGCGGCGGTCTCGGAGAAGACGTGGGTGCCGTCGCCCCGGGCCACGAAGTAGAGCGCGTCGTCGTCCGCCGGGTCGATGGCGGCGGCGATGGAGGCCTCGCCGGGGTTGGCGATGGGACCGGGGGGGAGGCCGGCGCGGCGGTAGGTGTTGTAGGGGTCGTCCCGGCGCAGGTCCCGGGCCCGGATGTCGCCGTCGAAGCCCGGGGTGGCGTAGATCACGGTGGGATCGGACTGGAGCCGCATGCCCGCCGCCAGGCGGTTGTGGAACACCGCCGAGACCCGGGGCCGCTCCTCGGGGCGGGCGGTCTCCTTCTCGATCAGGGAGGCCAGGGTGAGCACCCGGTGGCGGCTCCACCCGGTGGCCGCCATGCGGGCCCGGCGGTCGGGGGTGAAGACCGCGTCCAGGCGCCGCATGACGGCGGCCAGCACCTGGTCCGGGGGCGTGCCCCGGGCGAAGCGGTAGGTGTCGGGGAACAGGTAGCCCTCGAACGGCTCCCGCACCCCGGCGGTCTCCACACCGTAGGCGGCCTGCACCTCGGGGTCGGCGAACAGGCGGCGGTAGTCGGCGGCCGTGCCGAAGCCGGCGGCCTCCAGCCGCGCCAGGGTCTCGGCCACGGTCAGGCCCTCCGGGAAGGTGACCGGGTGCAGCACCACCTCGCCGGTCACCAGCTTGCGCAGCACCTGGCGCGGGGTCATGGAGGGCGACAGGGCGTACTCCCCGGGCTGGATGCGGCCGGCCTCGCCGCCGGAGCGGCCGAGCCACTCGAACTGGAGGGCCGAGGCCACCACGCCGCTGCGCTCCAGGCGGGCGGAGGTGGCCCGCAGGCTGGCCCCGGCGGGGATCTCCACGGTCACGGCGGGCCAGTCTCCGGGGACGGCGGGGCGGTCCCATCCCGCCCGCAGCCAGCCCACGGCGGCGGCGCCCAGCAGGAGGGCCGACACGGTGCCGAGCAGCGCGTAGCGCCGGATGGCTCGTCTCACCGGCGCCTCCCTCAGGCCGGCCCCGGGGCCCCGGCACCGCCGGCGCGGTAGTCCAGGTAGCCCTGCAGGAAGTAGACGGCCGCCACCTGGTCCACCACCTCCTTGCGGCGCCGGCGGCTGCGGCCAGAGGCGATCAGGGCCCGCTCGGCGGCCCGGGTGGAGAGGCGCTCGTCCCACAGAGTCACGGGCACGTCCACCCGCCCGGCGAGGGCGTCGGCGAAGGCCTGGCACTTCTCGGCCTGGGGCCCTACCGTGCCGTCCATCATCCGGGGCAGCCCCACGACGATCTCGACCACCTCCCGCTCGGCGGCCAGGGCCAGGACCCGGGCGATGTCGTCGGGCTCGCGCTTGCGGCGGATGGTCTCCACGGGGTGGGCGGCGATCCCCAAGGGGTCGCTGACCGCCACGCCGATGGTGCGGTCCCCCACGTCGAGGGCCAGAATCCGGCCGGTGCCGGATTCGGGGCGGGGTGCGCAGCGGTCGGTCATCGGAAGTCCCGGCCCGAGGGAACGGGGCGCGTCAGCCGGCGGCGAGGCGCGACTCCACCAGTCCCGAGAAGGCGTCCACGGCGGCGTCCAGCGCCCCGGCGTCGGGGCCGCCCCCCTGGGCCATGTCGGGGCGGCCGCCGCCCTTGCCCCCCACCTTGGCGGCCGTCTCCTTGAGGAGCTCGCCGGCGTGGAGGCGGCCGGCGAGGTCCTTGGTGACCAGGCAGACCAGGAGCACCCGGCCGTCGGTCACGCTGGCCAGGAGGGCGGCGCCGGAGCCCAGGCGGCCCCGCACCCGGTCGGCCAGGGCCCGCAGGGCCCCCGCGTCCAGGCCGTCGTCGCGGCGGGTGAGGACCTTCACGCCGTCCACCTCCCGCACGGACTCGTCGGAGGCGGCGCCCTCGGTGAGCTTCACCCGCAGGCGCTCGATCTCCCGCTCCTTCTCCTTGAGGCTCGCCAGCAGCTGGGCGGCACGCTCGGCGGCCCCCTCGGGGGTGCTCTTGAGGGCCTGGGCGCAGGCCGCCAGCTGGGCCTCCCGGGCCCGGACGAAGTCCAGGGCGTGGGATCCGGTCACGGCCTCGATCCGCCGCACCCCCGCGCCGACGCTGCCCTCGGAGGTGATCTTGAACAGGCCGATCTCCCCCACCGCCTCCAGGTGGGTGCCGCCGCACAGCTCCGTGCTCACGTCGGCGATCTTCACCACCCGCACCCGGTCGGCGTACTTCTCGCCGAACAGGGCCATGGCGCCGGACGCGATGGCGCCCTCCAGGTCCGAGACCCGGGTGGTGACCCGGGCGTCGGCGCGGACGGCCTCGTTGACCCGGCCCTCGATGCGCTCCAGGTCCCGCGCGGTGAGGGGGGCGAAGTGGGTGAAGTCGAAGCGCAGGCGCTCGGCCTCCACCAGGGAGCCGGCCTGTTTCACGTGGTCCCCCAGCACCTCCCGCAGCACGGCGTGCAGCAGGTGGGTGGCGGTGTGGTTGCGGGCGATGTCCTTGCGGCGGGCGGTGTCCACCCGGGCCGTGACCCGCTCACCGGCGCGCAGGGTGCCCGCCGCCACCCGGCCCTTGTGGACCACCAGGCCCTCGATGGGCGACTGGGTGTCGGTGACCCGGACGGTGACGGGCGCGGCCTCGGCCTCGCCCAGCAGCTCGCCGGCATCGCCCACCTGCCCGCCGGACTCGGCGTAGAAGGGGGTGGCGGCGAGCACCACCTCGACCTCGTCGCCCTCCCGGGCCGTTTCCACCGGGGCGTCGCCTTTGAGCAGGCCCACCACGGTGGTCGCCTCCTCCACCCGCTCGTAGCCGGTGAAGGGGACCGGCTCCAGGCCCTCGGCCAGGGCGGCGTAGCGGCCCGCGTCCCCGGCCTTGGCCTGACCCTTCCAGGAGGCGCGGGCCTTCTCCTTCTGGGCCGCCATGGCGGCCTCGAAGCCCGCCACGTCCACCTGAAGGCCCCGCTCCCGGGCCACGTCGCCAGCCAGGTCCACGGGGAAGCCGTAGGTGTCGTACAGGTTGAACAGCTCGTCGCCGGGCAGGGCGTCGCGTCCCTCGGCGGCGGCCTGGTCCAGCAGGGTGTTGAGGCGGTCCAGGCCCTGGTCCAGGGTGTGGGAGAAGCGCTCCTCCTCCCCCTCGGTGATGCGCACGATGGCGTCCCGGGCCCGGGTCAGCTCGGGGTAGGGGTCGCCCATCTGCCGCACCACATCGTCCGTCAGGGGGGCCAGGAACACCCCCTCCAGCCCGATGGTGCGGCCGTAGCGGGCCGCCCGCCGGAGCACCCGGCGCAGGACGTAGCCGCGCCCCTCGTTGGAGGGCAGCACCCCGTCGGCGAGCAGGAAGGCCACCGCCCGGGCGTGGTCCGCCATCACCCGCAGGGCCACATCGCCGGCGGGGTCGTCGCCGTAGGCCACCCGGGAGCGGGCGGCGGCGGCGTGGATGAGGGGCAGGAACAGGTCCGTGTCGTAGTTGTTGGTGACGCCGTTCGCGACGGCGGTCAGGCGCTCCAGGCCCATGCCGGTGTCGATGCTGGGGTGGGGCAGGTCCTTGAGGGTGCCGGCGGTGTCCCGGTCGTACTGCATGAAGACCAGGTTCCAGACCTCCAGATAGCGGTCGCAGGCGTCGTCGTCGCACCCCACGGCGCAGGTGGGGCGGCCGCAGCCCACCTCGGGGCCCTGGTCGATGTGGATCTCGGTGCAGGGGCCGCAGGGGCCGGTTTCGCCCATCTGCCAGAAGTTGTCCTTCTCCCCCAAGCGCACGATGCGGTCCTCGGGCACCCCCTCCTGGTCCCGCCAGATGCGGAAGGCGTCGTCGTCGTCCCGGTACACCGACACCCACAGGCGGTCCTTGGGCAGGTGCATTTGGTCGGTGAGGAACTCCCACGCCAGGCGGATGGCCTCCTCCTTGAAGTAGTCGCCGAAGGAGAAGTTGCCCAGCATCTCGAAGAACGTGTGGTGGCGCCCGGTGTGCCCCACGTTCTCCAGGTCGTTGTGCTTGCCCCCGGCGCGCACGCACTTCTGCACCGAGACGGCGCGGGGCACCTTGCGGGGCTCCTCGCCGGTGAAGATGCGCTTGAACGGCACCATCCCGGCGTTGGTGAACAGCAGGGTGGGGTCGTCGCGGGGCACCAGGGGGGCGCTGGCCACGCGGTCGTGGCCGCGGGCCTCGAAGTACGCCAGGAAGGCGCTCCGGATGTCGCGGGAGCTCATCGCCATGAATCGGTCGCTTTCAGCCGCGGACGGGGAGGCGGAGACGGGGGCGCGCGTCCGGCCCGGCGGTCCCGGCCGTGCCGCCGGGGGCGGATGTCACCCGAGATGCGACCCCAGATACGACCACGAATGCGACCCCAAGCGCGCGTACCCGCGGCACCTACACGTCATCCCACAAACGCCCTTCACGGCTTCGCCGTACGATACCACGAATGGTGTCGGCGGGAAATCCGCGCCGCTCCAGGTGCCCCGCCAGGCGCCGGACCGCAGCCTCGTCCAGGGCCGGCGGCCGGCCCCTGAGGTAGCGGCGGGTGGCCCGCAGGGCGGCGGCGGCCACGGCCTCCGGGTCCGGCGCCTCCACGGCCTCGGCGGCCGCGGCGGCCAGGCCCCGGCGTCTCAGCTCGTGGCGGATGCGGGCGGGGCCGAAGTCGCGCTCGGCCAGGTAGCGCTCGGCCAAGCGCCGGGCGAGACGCGCATCGTCCAGGTAGCCGGCCCCGGCCAGCTCCTCCAGCACCCGGGCCACGGCGGCGGGGGGGTGACGGGCCAGCAGGCGGCTCTCCAGCTCGCCCGTGGAGCGGTCCCGCACCGCCAGCAGGCGGAAGGCCGCCTGACGGGCGCGGGCCAGTGCGTCGGAGGGTGGAGGGGCGGGGTCCGGTCCGGGGGGGGTCAAAACCGGTCGACGAACTCGGACTTGTTCCCGGAGCCGCCGGCCGGGCCGGGGTCGTCGGCGGAGAGGCTGTCCTCCTGCCCCCAACTGTCGGAGGTGGACTGCACGCCCCGCACCTTGAGGGAGAAGTCGTCCGGGTTGCTGGCCCAGGCCATGGCCGACTCGAGGCTGATGATGCCCCGGGTCATCAGGTCGAACAGGGACTGGTCGAAGGTCTGCATGCCGTACTGGGAGCCGCCGGCCGCGATCACGTCCCGCAGGCGGCGGGTCTTGTCGGGGTCCACGATGGCCTCCCGCACGGTCTGGGTGCTGACCATGATCTCGCAGGCCGCCGCCCGCCCCTTGCCGTCGGCGCGGGGGATCAGGCGCTGGGAGATGACCCCCTTCAGGACCGCGGCGAGCTGGAGCCGCACCTGCTTCTGCTGGAAGGGGGGGAACACCGAGATGATGCGGTTGATCGTCTCGGGGGCGTCCACTGTGTGCAAGGTGGAGAGCACCAGGTGGCCGGTCTCGGCGGCGATCAGGGCGGTGTGGATCGTTTCGTAGTCGCGCATCTCGCCCACCATGATCACGTCCGGGTCCTGGCGAAGCGCGGCCCGCAGGGCCACGGAGAAGGACTCGGTGTCGTACCCCACCTCCCGCTGGCTGATCAGGCTCTGGCGGTCCAGGTAGAGGTACTCGATGGGGTCCTCGATGGTGATGATGTTGGCGGTGCGGTTGCGGTTGATGTGCTCCACCATGGCCGCCAGGGTGGTGGACTTGCCGCTGCCGGTGGAGCCGGTGACCAGGATCAGGCCGCGGGGCTCGACCGCCAGGTCGTGGAGGATGGCGGGCAGCTCCAGCTCCTGGATCGTCTTGACCTTGGTGGGCACCACGCGGAACACGAGGCTCACCGAGCCGCGCTGCTTGAAGACGTTGACCCGGAACCGGCCCAGCCCGGGGTAGGAGTAGGCCAGGTCCATCTCGCCCTTCTGCTCGAACTGGCCCTTCTGGCGGTCGTTCATGATGGACACGGCCAGGGCCTGGGCCGCCTCGCCGGACAGGGAGGGGGCCCCCTCCACCGGCGTCAGGCGCCCGTCCACCCGCATCTTGGGGGGCTTGCCGGCCTTCAGGTGGAGGTCGGAGGCGCCACCGTCGATGGTGGCCTTGAGCAGGTCGGTGATGTTCATGGAGCGCGGTGCCTCATGCGGTGGCGGCCTGGGCCTTCGTCTCCTTATCGATCAAACCGGCCGTTTCCTTGACCTTGTCCGTGATCTCCCGGGCCAGGGCCTCGTTCTCCAGGAGGTAGGTCTTGACGTTGTCCCGCCCCTGGCCGATGCGCTCCTCGCCATAGGCGTACCAAGCGCCGCTCTTCTTGATGAGCCCCTGGCCCACCCCCAGGTCGATGACCTCCCCCAGCTTGGAGATGCCCTCGTCGAACAGGACCTCGAACTCCGCCTGCCGGAAGGGGGGGGCGACCTTGTTCTTGACCACCTTGACCCGCACCCGGCTGCCGACGATGGCGTCGGCCCGCTTGATCGCCTCGATGCGCCGGATGTCCAGGCGCACGCTGGCGTAGAACTTGAGGGCGTTGCCGCCGGTGGTGGTCTCGGGGTTGCCGAACATGACGCCGATCTTCATGCGCAGCTGGTTGATGAAGACCACGATGGCGTGGCTCTTGGAGATGGTGGCCGTGAGCTTGCGCAGGGCCTGGGACATCAGGCGGGCCTGGAGCCCCACGTGGGAGTCGCCCATCTCCCCCTCCAGCTCGGCCTTGGGGGTGAGGGCCGCCACCGAGTCCACCACCACCACGTCCACGGCGCCGGAGCGCACCAGGGTCTCGGTGATCTCCAGGGCCTGCTCGCCGGTGTCGGGCTGGGCCACCAGCAGGTCGTCCACGTTCACCCCCAGGCGCTGGGCGTACTGCACGTCGAGGGCGTGCTCGGCGTCCACGAAGGCGGCGGTGCCGCCCCGGCGCTGGCACTCGGCCACGGAGGAGAGGGCCAGGGTGGTCTTGCCCGAGGACTCGGGGCCGAAGATCTCCACCACGCGCCCCTTGGGCAGGCCCCCCACGCCGAGGGCGATGTCCAGGGCGATGGAGCCGGTGGGGATGGCCTCGATGCCCGGCAGCACCCCGGCCTCGCCCAGCTTCATCACCGCCCCCTTGCCGAACTGCCGCTCGATCTGGCTCAGGGCCAGATCCAGCGCCTTCGCCCTGTTCGCGTCCAGGCTCATGGTTCCTTCGAGGCTCCCTAAAACTGTGAAATGCCCCCCCGTGCCCGCCGGTCGATGTGCGCGCCTTGGGGGCCCCGGCCCGGTGCCCCTGCCAAGGGGGCCGGCCGGCGGGGCGTTGACGCCCCCGGAGGGCCTCCCGATAATCGCAGAATGCACCCCCAACCACAAGGGGAGCCGGTTCGGTACCGGTGGGAGGTCCCCCGCATCGACCTGGCGGCCCGCAACGCCCTCCGGGAGGCCCTGGGGGTCTCCCGCATCGCCGCCCAGGCGCTGCTCAACCGGGGCCTCGCGGCGCCCGAGTCGGCGGCCGCCTTCCTGGAGCCGGGCCCGGAGACCCTGCACGACCCGTTCGCCTTCCGCGACATGCGCCGCGCCGTGGACCGGGTGGAGGCCGCCCTGAAGGCCGGCGAGCCCATCGCGGTGTACGGCGACTACGACGTGGACGGGGTGTCGGGGGCGGCGCTCCTGTCCGAGTTCTTCGCCTCCCTGGGGCACAAGGTCACGGTGCGCATCCCGGACCGCTTCGCCGACGGCTACGGCCTCACCCCGGAGGCCGTGGAGCGCCTCGCGGCGGGTGGGGCCCGGGTGGTGATCACGGCGGACAACGGCACCTCGGCCCACCGGGCCGTGGCCCGGGCCGCCGAGCTGGGGGTGGACGTGATCGTCACGGACCACCACGAGGTGCGGGGCACCCTGCCGCCCGCCTTCGCCGTGCTCAACCCGCACCGGGCCGACGGCACCTACCCGGAGCGGCGCCTGTGCGGGGTGGGGGTGGCCCTCAAGCTCTGCCACGCCATCCTGATCGGCCGCGGGCGGGCCACGGCGGCCGGGCTGCCGGAGGCCCTGAAGCCCCTGCTGGACCTGGTGGCCCTGGGGACGGTGGCGGACGTGGCGGCCCTTACCGGCGAGAACCGCCTGCTGGTGCGGGAGGGGCTGGCCCTGCTCTCGGGCGAGGCCCGGGTGGGGGTGGCGGCCCTGAAGGCGGTGGCGGGCCTTGCGGGGCAGCCGGTGGGGGCGGGACAGGTGGGCTTCCACCTGGGGCCCCGCATCAACGCCGGGGGCCGGGTCGCCGACGCCAACCGGGGGGTGGCGCTGCTGACCACCCGGGACCGGAACGAGGCGGCCGAGGCGGCCCGCTACCTGGACGAGGCCAACCGGGAGCGGCGGGCCATCGAGGCCTGGATCCTGGAGGCGGTGGAGCGCCGCATCGCCGCCGAGGGGTGGGCCGAGCGCGGCGCCATCGTGCTGGCCTCCGAGGACTGGCACGCCGGCGTGCTGGGGATCATCGCCTCGCGGGTCGTGGAGCGCTATCATCGTCCCTGTGTCCTCATCGCGGCCGGGGCCGACGGCATCGGCAAGGGCTCGGGCCGCAGCGTGGCCGCCGTGAACCTGTTCGAGGCCCTCGCCGAGTGCGAGGACCTGCTGCTGGGCTACGGCGGCCACACCGTGGCGGCGGGCCTGACCGTGGAGACGGCCCAGGTGCCGGCCCTGGCCGAGCGCCTCGACCGGGTGGCCCGGCGCCGGGCCGGGCCCGAAGCGATGCGCCCGGCCTTGCGGCTGGACGCCTCGGCCCGCCTGGGGGACATCGGGCGGCCCCTGGCGGACGAGTTGGCGCGGCTGGCCCCCTTCGGCGCCGGCAACCCGGAGCCGGTGCTGATGCTGGCGCGGGTGGTGCCCACGGGGGTCCAGCCGGTGGGCAGCGGCCACCTGCGGATGCTGCTCACCAGCCCCGACGCCCCCGGCGCCCGGGTGCCGGCCATCGCCTTCGGGGCCGGGGACTGGCTCGACCGCCAGGTGCGCGAGGGGGTGCCCCTGGACCTGGCGGGCACGGTGGGGGTGAACACTTGGCGGGGGCGGGAGACGGTGCAGATCCGGGTGAAGGACGTCCGGCCGCTGTAGCGGTCCGGACGCGGCGCGGCGAATTGGTCAGGCCCACGCAGATCATCGACAACGTCAAGGCCTACCGGCCGGACGCGGACACCGACCTGATCCGGGAGGCGTTCGCCCTGTCGGCCGAGGCCCACGCCGGACAGCGCCGCCTGGGGGGCGGCCCCTACCTGAAGCACCCCCTGGCGGTGGCCGAGATCCTCACCCGCCTGCGCATGGACGTGCCCACCATCGTCGCGGCCCTGCTGCACGACACGGTGGAGGACTCGGCCCTCACCCGGGAGTCCATCGCGGCCCGCTTCGGCGAGGAGATCGGCTACCTGGTCGACGGGGTCACCAAGATCGACCGCCTGCGCCTGGTCAACCGGGAGGAGGCCCAGGCCGAGAACTTCCGCAAGATGCTGGTGTCCATGAGCCGGGACATCCGCGTGATCCTCATCAAGCTGGCCGACCGGCTCCACAACATGCGCACCCTGGCACCCCTGCCCGACGAGAAGCGGCGCCGCATCGCCCGGGAGACCCAGGAGATCTATGCCCCCATCGCCAACCGCCTGGGGCTCGGCTGGATGAAGGTGGAGCTGGAGGACCTCTGCCTGCGTTACCTCAAGCCGGAGGTCTACTTCTCCCTGGTCAAGCAGGTGGCCGCGGGCAAGAAGGTGCGGGACAAGTACATCGACGAGGTGAGGGCAATCGTGGAGCGGGAGATGGCCCGGGTCCACATCCCGGCCCGCACCGAGGGGCGCTCCAAGCACATCCACAGCATCTACCAGAAGATGGTGGCCCAGAACCTGAGCGTGGACCAGCTCTACGACCTGTCGGGCATCCGCATCGTCACCGACACCAAGATGCACTGTTACGCCCTGCTGGGGATCATCCACTCCCTGTGGCAGCCGATCCCGGGCAAGTTCAAGGACTACGTGGCCGTGCCCAAGAGCAACGGCTACCAGTCGCTGCACACGACGGTGGTGTGCGAGCACGGCAAGCGGGTGGAGTTCCAGATCCGCACCGAGGAGATGCACCGGGTGGCCGAGGAGGGCATCGCGGCGCACTGGAAGTACAAGGAGGGGGGGCGCATCGACCCCTCGGGGGACGAGGCCTTCCGCTGGCTGCGGCAGATGCTCGAGTGGCAGCAGCAGATCTCGGACGGCCGCCAGTTCCTGGACGCGGTGAAGGTGGACCTGTTCTCCGAGTCCGTGTTCGTCTACACCCGCGGCGGGGAGCTCCTGGAGATGCCGCGGGGCTCCACCGTGCTCGACTTCGCCTTCGCCATCCACACGGAGCTGGGCCGGCAGTGCGTGGGGGCCAGCGTGGACGGCAAGCTGCTGGGCCCGGAGCACGTCCTGAAGAGCGGCCAGACGGTGGAGGTGTTCACCAGCCCCGAGCAGCACCCGGCGCGGGAGTGGCTGCGATACTTACGCACCTCCCGGGCCCGCTCGGCGGTGAAGCACTGGCTGCGGGGCGAGGAGCGGCGCCGCACCATCGACGTGGGCGAGAAGGTCCTGGCGCGGGAGATCCGCCGCCAGGGCCACAGCGCCGAGCAGGTCTTGAAGCGCCTGGACAAGGCCCTCGAGGACCTGGGGGTGGCGGATGCGGAGACCCTGTACTCCGAGGTGGGCTACGGCAAGCGCTCCATCGGCGAGGTGCTGGCCCTCCTGTTGCCCGAGGCCCGCGTGCGGCCCAGCTTCCGCGACCGGGTGATGACCCGCCTGGCCCAGCGGGACGGGGCCGTGGTGATCCAGGGCGAGGGGGTCATGGTGCACCTGGCCGAGTGCTGCGGGCCCATCCCGGGCGACCCGATCGTGGGCTACGTCAAGCGGGGCGAGGGGCTGGTGATCCACGTCGCCGACTGCGGCCGCGTCGACGCCCTGGGGCACGACCCGGAGCTGATGGTGGAGGTGAAGTGGGACCCCCACCCGGCCCGCCCCGTGGCCGTCCCGGTGCGGGTGCTCACCCGGGACCGCACGGGCATCCTGGGGGAGGTGTCATCGGCCATCGCCGAGGCGCGGGCCAACATCTCCCACGCCCAGATCCGCACCACCGGCGACCAGAAGGCCACCTTCAACCTGACCCTGGAGGTGGACCACGCCCGCCACCTGGAGCGGGTGATCCGGCGGGTGGAACGCCTGAAGGACGTGCTGGAGGTCCAGCGCGTGCGGCACGACTGGGGCCGTCCGCGGGTTACCGGAACTCCGTCATGAGGGGGGCGTTGAGCCACAGGTGGACCCAGATGCTGGCCACGTACCCCAGGGCCACGGCCCACGACCACTTGAGGTGGGAGAAGAAGGTGTAGACCCCCCGGGCCTGCCCCATCAGGCCCACCCCGGCCGCCGAGCCGATGGACAACAGCGAGCCCCCCACCCCGGCGGTGAGGGTCACCAGCAGCCATTGGCCGTGGGACATGTGGGGCTCCATGGTCAGCACCGCGAACATCACCGGAATGTTGTCCACGATGGCCGACAGCAGGCCCACCAGCGTGTTGGCCCCGGTGGGCCCCAGGTCCGTGTACATCACGTGCGACAGGCCCGACAGGTAGCCGATGGTGCCCAGGCCCCCCACGCACAGGATCACCCCGTAGAAGAACATGAGGGTGTCCCACTCGGCCCGCTTCATGCTCACGAAGATGTCGAACGGCTTGGCCGGCTCCGACACCATGCCCCGGGCCTCCTCGGGCCCGCCGATGTGGGGCGGCAGGCGGGTCAGGTCGTCGCGCCGCAGCACGTAGCCGTAGAGCTTGAGGATCCCCAGGCCCGTCATCATCCCCAGCACCGGGGGGACGTGCAGGAAGTTGTGCCCCGTAACCGCCAGGGTGATGGTCAGCAGAAACAGGGCGATCACCGTGTAGCCGCCGTATTTGACCCGGACGTCCTCCTGCATCGCCTCGGGCTTGCCGCCCGGCACCGCCATGGCCATCAGGGCTGCCGGCACCAGCCAGTTGACCGCCGACGGCAGGAACAGGTCGAAGAACTCGTGGAAGCGCACCATCCCCGCCTGCCACACCATCAGGGTGGTGATGTCGCCGAACGGGCTGAAGGCCCCGCCGGCGTTGGCCGCCACCACGATGTTGATGCACGACAGGGCCACGAACTTCGGGCGTCCCGTCCCCACCGCCGTCACCACGGCGGCCATCACCAGGGCCGTGGTGAGGTTGTCGGCCACCGGGGAGATCACGAAGGCCAGCAGGCCCGTGATCCAGAAGACGGTGCGCAGCGAGTAGCCCGCCGACACCAGCCAGGCCCTCAAGGCCTTGAAGATGTTCCGCTCGCTTAAGGTGTTGATGTAGGTCATCGCCGCCAGCAGGAACAGCAGCAGCTCGGCGTACTCGAGCAGGTTGTGGCGGATGGCCTCGGCGGCGAAGGTGGTGTCCCCGCTGCGGGCGTAGGCCAGGGCCACCAAGCCCCAGATGATCCCGGCCGCCACCATGGTCGGCTTCGACTTGCGCAGGTGGAGGAACTCCTCGGTCATCACCATCAGGTAGGCGATGCCGAACAGCACCAGGGCGGCGACCCCGTACCCGGTCCGGGTCAGGTCCAGGGGGGCGCCCTCCCCGCCGGCCAGGGCCGCGGCGGGCCACAGCAGGACCAGGACGGCGGGGACCAGCCACACGGGCACATTGCGCTCGGGCACGGGGGTCGTCTCCTTCGGGGGAAAAGGGATCGGAACGCCGGGGCCGGCGTCGGGCGCGCGCGAAAGGCCCCGGGTCGGGGGCGCATTATCCGGGTTCGGTCCGGGCGGCACAACCCGCCGACGTCCCGCGCTTCGCTTGACTTGCCCGCGCCACAACGGAAATACTTTTCGCCGGGCGGGCGCGCTTCGACAAGGGCATTGAAGACGGGTTTCTCACAGGCGCGTAGCTCAGGGGTAGAGCGCTACCTTGACACGGTAGAGGTCGGCGGTTCGAAACCGCCCGTGCCTACCATCCCGACCCGCCCCGTGTTCCGCGGGGACGGGGCGGCGCCGTTTCGCGCCGCGCCGGATCGCGCCCGCTGGTGGAGGACGCAGCCGATTGTTGACAGGTAATCCGTTCGGCCGGCATCGGCCATGAGCCCGGTGCCCCAACCCCCCTTCCCCCCCGACAACCCCGTCCCCGCATCCCGCCGCCGGCGAGCGCCCGGCACATCCGGCCCGCTTTCGTGGCCCCGGCGTCGCCGTGTGTCCCGGCCCGCCGCGGCCCCCAGACGACCCTAAGGAGGATCGAGTCATCGCTGTCGACCCGCGAATCAACGACCAGATCACGGCGCGCAAGGTCCGCCTGATCAGCCCCGACGGGGCCCAGCTGGGCATCGTGGAGCTGCCCGAGGCCCGCGCCAAGGCCGGCGAGGAGGGCCTGGACCTGGTGGAGGTGGCACCCCAGTCCGACCCCCCCGTGTGCCGGATCATGGACTACGGCAAGTTCAAGTTCCAGAGCCGCAAGCAGACCCAGAAGGCCCGCGCCGGCAAGGTGGTGCGGGCCGGCCAGGTCAAGGAGGTCAAGTTCCGGCCCCGGACCGACGACCACGACATCGCCTACAAGATCAAGAACGTCCTGAAGTTCCTGGCCAACGGCCAGAAGGTGAAGGTGTCCCTGTTCTTCCGCGGCCGGGAGCGCAGCCGGGTGGAGATGTATACCGCCGAGTTCATGCCCAAGGTCATCGAGCTGATCGGCGAGGCCGGGGTCATCGAGCAGGCGCCCCGCCAGGAGGGCAACTCCGTCTCGATGATGGTTGCACCCAAGCCCCACAAGTAGTAGACTACCGCCTTTTTTCAACGGTCCGGCGAGGTGTACCGCGCGGGCCCAGGCAGGGGCATCCGGCCATGGCAGGCTACAAGCTCAAGACCCACCGCGGGGCGGCCAAGCGCTTCGCCCTCACCCGGAAGGGCAAGGTCCGCCGGGCCAAGGCCTTCGCCCGCCACCTGCTGACCAAGAAATCCGCCAAGCGCAAGCGCAACTACCGCGGCGCGGCCTATGTCTCGGCGGGCGAGGCGCGGGTGGTGCGGCGCCTCCTGCCCAACGGCTGACGGCGCGCGGGCGGCCGGAGACGGAACCCCACACGGTCGAAAGGTGACCCATGTCACGAGTTAAGGGCGGCATCAAGACGCGCCGGCGTCACAAGAAGTACCTCAAGCAGGCCAAGGGGTACGTCGGGGGGCGCTCCCGCCTCTACCGCACCGCCCGCGAGACCGTGGAGCGGGCCGGCGTGTTCGCCTTCCGCGACCGGCGCAAGCGCAAGCGGGACTTCCGGCGCCTGTGGATCGTCCGCATCAACGCCGCCGCGAACGCGGCCGGGGTGTCGTACTCCCAGTTCATGCACGGCCTCAAGAAGCAGGGCATCGCGCTCGACCGCAAGGCCCTGGCGGACCTGGCCGCGAACGAGCCCGCGGCCTTCGCCGAGCTCGTGGAGCAGGTGAAGGCGGCGGCCTGACCGGGCGCCTTGCGGTGGCCGGAATGGAGCGGCCCCCGGGCACGGACCGCGGGGGCTTGTCGTCGGGTGTGGCGAGGAGGGGGATGGGGGTCTCCATGATCGTGGGCTGGCGCCGTGTCGTGGTGTCGCGCTTCCTGCCGGCGTGCCTGGGGCTTCTGGCCTTCCTGGCTGCCCTGGCCGGGCCGGCCGTGGACCCGCCCCCCGTGGCGGCCCAGGCCTCCGCCGCCGACCAGATCCGTCTGCTGCAAAGCCTTTCCCCCACCCAGCGGAACGCGGCCATGGAGGCCCTGCGCCAGGGGGGCGAGCTGAGCGTCCTGCCCCGGGCCGGGATGGGCCCGTTCGGCCTGCCCACGGAGGCGCAGGCCACCGGCGGGGCCGAGGGGACGACCCCGGAGGATCGGGCCGTGGGCCGCGCCGGG
>Ga0210144_1000401_pt1 | contig 23632 bp, 24 predicted proteins | sample Muzzi_PWA_D2_FD_185532 | JGI IMG/M metagenome (GOLD analysis project Ga0210144, IMG submission 185532) | Wetland microbial communities from San Francisco Bay, California, USA, that impact long-term carbon sequestration - Muzzi_PWA_D2 (SPAdes) | ecosystem: Environmental > Aquatic > Marine >...
CGGCAAGCCGACCACGCTGGTCGACTTCACCGTTCCGGTCGACGGCCTCGAGGCCCCCTGGGGCATGGCCAAGATCAACTTCATCTACGACAGCGCGCGCGTGACCGAGACGCCGGGCTCGATCTCCGCCCTGCTCGACTGGGCGCGCGCCCATCCCGGACGCTTCACCTATCCCGCGCCGCCCGACTTCATCGGCTCGACCTTCCTCAAGCAGGCGCTGATCGAGTTGACGCCCGATCCCGGCCTGCTGCAGCGCAAGGCGCCCGAGGGCGACGCCTTCGCGCGGGCCACGGCGCCGCTGTGGGCCTATCTCGAGGCGCTGCACCCCTACCTGTGGCGCGGCGGCAAGACCTTTCCGGCGAGCGGCAACGCACAGATCCAGCTGCTCGACGACGGCGAGGTCGACATCGCCATCTCGTTCTATCCCTCCGACGCGGCCTCGCTGATCCTGAACGGCCGCCTGCCGAAGAGCGCCCGGGTCTTCGTGCTCGACGGCGGCACGATCGGCAACACCCATTTCGTCGCCATCCCCTTCAACGCGCGCAGCAAGGCCGGCGCCATGGTCGTCGCCAACTTCCTGCTCAGCCCGGAGGCGCAGGCCCGCAAACAGAACGTGCGGATCTGGGGCGACCAGACCGTGCTGGGCATGGCGAAGCTGTCCCCGGCGGACCGCGCGATGTTCGCCCCGCCGAGCGGCAACCCGGCCCTCTTGAGCCCGGCGGAGCTGGGCCCGACGCTGCTCGAGCCGCACCCCTCCTGGATGACCCGGATCGAGGCGGAATGGCAGGCGCGCTTCGGCAGCTGACGGCGCGGCCCGGCGCGGCGGCGCGCGGCGCGGCGGCGCGGCGCGGCGGCCTGCTGCAGTTCGCCCCGGCGCTCGCCCTGGCGCTGTTCCTGGCGCCGGTCGCCGCGGGCCTGCTGGGCACGGCCCTGCCGGCCTTCGACTACCTGCCGGCGCTCGGCGGCACGGCCTTCGGGCTGGCGGCGTGGCGCGCGCTGCTGGCGTGGCCGGGCCTCGGCGACTCGCTCGCGCTGACGCTCACCAGCGGGCTGCCGGCGACGATCCTGTCCTTCGCCATCGTCGTCGGCTTCCTGGCCGCCTGCCACGGCACGGCGCCGCTGCGCCTGGTGCAGCGCCTCCTGGCGCCGCTCCTGGCCGTGCCGCACGTCGCGCTGGCGATCGGCTTCGCCTTCCTGATCGCGCCCAGCGGCTGGATCCTGCGGCTGCTGTCGCCCTGGGCGACCGGCTGGCAGGTGCCGCCCGACGTCGCGCTGGTGCAGGACCCGCACGGCCTGGCACTGGCCGCCGGGCTGGTCGTCAAGGAGACGCCGTTCCTGCTGATGATGACCCTGGCCGCGCTCGAGCGCGGCGACGCCCGCGAGCGCCTGGCGGTGGCGCGCTCGCTCGGCTACGGGCCGGTCACCGCCTGGCTCAAGACCGTGCTGCCGGCGGTCTACCCGCAGATCCGCCTGCCGATCTACGCGGTGCTGGCGTTTTCGCTGTCGGTGGTCGACATGGCGCTGATCCTGGCCCCGGCGACCCCGCCGCCGCTGGCCGTCCTGGTGTTCCGCTGGTTCGGCGATCCGGACCTGACGCTGCGCTTCGCCGCCGCGGCGGGGGCCGTGCTGCAGCTCGCCGTCGTGATCGGCTGCATCGCGGGCTGGCACGGAGCCGAGCGGCTGGTCGCCGCCCTCGGGCGGCGCTGGGCCCGCGCCGGCGGGCGCGGCGGGCCCGGCATCGCCGCGCGGCGGCTGTGGGGCGGCCTCCTGCTGCTGTTGCAGGCGACCGCCGGGCTGAGCCTGTTGGCCCTCGCGCTGTGGTCGGTGACGCGGCGCTGGCGCTATCCCGACGCGCTGCCGTCGGAGTGGACGCTGGCGGCCTGGTGGCGCCAGGACGATGCCCTGTTGTGGGCCGGGAGCACGACGCTCACGGTCGGCCTGGCGGCCACGCTGCTGGCGCTGGCGCTGGTCCTGGCCTGCCTGGAGAACGAGCAGCGCAACGGCCTGACCGCCGGCAGTCGGGCGCTCTGGCTGCTTTACCTGCCGCTGCTGGTCCCGCAGGTCAGCTTCCTGTTCGGCGTCCAGGTGCTCACCGTGCGGCTCGGCATCGAGGCGACCTGGCTGGCGGTGGTGTGGACCCACCTGCTGTTCGTGCTGCCCTACGTCTTCCTCGCCCTGGCCGACCCGTTCCGTGCGCTGGACGAGCGCTACGCGCGCAGCGCCTTCTGTCTCGGCGCCTCGCCCGACCGCGTGTTCTGGCGGGTCAAGATGCCGATGCTGCTGCGCCCGGTGCTGGTTGCCTTCGCCGTCGGCTTCGCCGTCAGCGTCGCGCAATACCTGCCGACCGTCTTCGCCGGCGGCGGGCGCCACCCCACGCTGACCACCGAGGCCGTGGCGCTGCTGGGCGGCGCCGACCGCCGGGTGATCGGCGTCTACGCCTTCCTCCAGGCGCTGCTGCCGCTGGCGGTCTTCGCCGTCGCCCTGACCCTGCCGACCCGCGGGGCGGCGCGCCGTGCGGGCGGGCGGCAGCGATGACCGGCCGCGGCGACACGCCAAGGAACGCCCCAGGGAACGCCCCGGGGAACGCCCCGGCGAACACCCTAGAGCTGCGCGGCGTCGGCCTGCGGCTCGGCGGGCGCGACCTGTTCCGGCCGCTCGACCTCGCCGTTGCGGCCGGCGAGGTGGCGACGTTGATGGGGCCGAGCGGCTGCGGCAAGTCGAGCCTGCTGGCCTTCCTGTGCGGCACGCTCGACCCGGCGATCCGGGCGCAGGGCCGCATCCTGCTCGACGGCGCCGAGATCGGCCGCCTGCCGCCGGAGAAGCGCCGCATCGGCATCCTGTTTCAGGACGACCTGCTGTTCCCGCACCTCTCGGTGGCAGAGAACCTGGCGTTCGGGCTGCCGCCCGCCCTGCGCGGCCGGCGCGCCCGGCGCGCACGCATCGAGGCGGCCCTGGAAGAGGCCGACCTGGCTGGCTTCGGGGCGCGCGATCCGGCGACCCTATCGGGCGGGCAGCGCGCGCGCGTCGCGCTGATGCGCACGCTGCTGGCCGCGCCGCGCGCGCTCCTGCTCGACGAGCCCTTCGCCAAGCTCGACGTCGCGCTGCGCGCCCGGATGCGCCGCTTCGTCTTCGCGCACGCCCGGGCCAAGTCGTTGCCGACGCTGCTGGTCACCCACGATCCGGCCGACGCGGAGGCGGCCGGCGGGCCGATCCTGGAGATCGGCGCGTTCGACGGCGACGGGAATGCGGCAGCGGCGACGGCCGTCCGGGGCCGCGACCGGACCGCGCCGGCCGCCGGCTAGGATTCGCGTCGGCGCCGCGGACTGGCGCGCCGCGCGCCGTCCGCGAGGCCCTGCCGAGCCGCTTGGACAAGTCCCGGCAGGGCGCGTAAAATGTTGACGGGTGACGGTTTCTTCCCGCCGCGGCAGGTAACGGAGTGTAGATCCATGTATCGCGAGAAGACGGGTCCGATCTGCGTCACGGTCAAGCCGATCTATCTTGAGGAACAGTCCGCCCCGGCCGACAACCACTACGTCTGGGCCTATCAGGTGCACATCGAGAACACCGGCACGACGACGGTGCAGCTGCTCAACCGCCACTGGCAGATCACCGATTCGCTCGGGCGGATGCAGGAGGTGCGCGGCGCCGGCGTCGTCGGCGAGCAGCCGCGCCTCGGCCCCGGCGAATCCTTCGAATACACCAGCGGCACGCCGCTGCCGACCCCCTCGGGGATCATGGTCGGCAGCTACGAGATGACCACGGACGACGGCCAGCACTTCGAGGTCGCCATTCCGGCGTTTTCCCTGGACAGCCCCCACCAGCCGGTGCAGTTGAACTGACGCGCGCCGTCGGGGCGCGGCGACACGCTCACGCGATTCCGCGAGCCGCCGGCTTCGACGCCGGGGCGTGCAATGGACAAGGAGCCGAACGGGGGCACCGTGAAGGAAGACTATAGCGACGCGCCGACGACCTTCTCGACCAACAACGGCGGCCTGCCGCCGGAAGAGCGGCCGAGCCGCGAGGAGGCGATGGCGGCGGTCGATACGCTGATCCGCTGGGCCGGCGACGACCCGGCGCGCGAGGGCCTGCGCGGCACGCCCGACCGGGTGGTGCGCGCCTACGAGCAGTATTTCGGCGGCTATCTCATCGACCCCATGGACCTTTTGAAGCGCACCTTCTCGGAGGTCGAGGGCTACGACGAGATCGTCCTGCTGCGCGACATCCGCTTCGAGTCGCATTGCGAGCACCACATCATGCCGATCATCGGCAGCGCGCACGTCGCCTACCTTCCCGACCGCCGCGTCGTCGGCATCAGCAAGCTGGCCCGCGTCGTCGACGCCTATGCGCGGCGCCTGCAGATCCAGGAGAAGATGACGGCGCAGATCGCCAACACCATCAACGACGTCCTCGAACCGCAGGGCGTCGCCGTGGTGATCGAGGCCAGCCATCAGTGCATGACGACGCGCGGCGTGCACAAGCCGGGCTCGACCATGGTGACGAGCCGCATGCTGGGACGGTTCCGCAGCGATCACCGCACGCGGCGGGAGTTCCTCGCGCTGCTCAACGGACCGGGCAACCTCGGCCGCAGCACGTGACGGCGGCGGCGCGCGCGCAAACCGAGCGCAAGCGGCCCTGAACGAGGACGGCCGCGGACCATGCTGGAATTCCGACCGGTCATATTCGTCCTCGGCACGCTGCTGTCCATTCTGGCGCTCGCCATGGTGATCCCGGCGATCGTCGATGCGCTGTCGGGCCATCCCGATTGGGAGGTCTTCACGGCGGCGGCGGCGACGACGCTGTTCATCGGCGTCTCGATGATGCTGACGACGCGCTCGGGCTGGCGCGGCTTCTCGCTGCGCCAGGCTTTCCTCATGACCAATCTGGCTTGGCTGGTGATCGCGCTCTTCGGGTCGCTGCCGTTCCTCTATTCCCAGCTCAACCTCGACTTCACCGATGCCTTCTTCGAATCGATGTCGGGCATCACCACGACCGGCGCCACGGTGATCGTCGGGCTCGACCAGGCGCCGCCGGGCATTCTGCTGTGGCGCGCGGTCCTGCAGTGGCTGGGCGGCATCGGCATCATCGTCATGGCGGTCGCCGTGCTGCCCATCCTGCAGGTCGGCGGCATGCAGCTCTTTCGCGTCGAGGCCTTCGAGGCCGACAAGGTATTGCCGCGCGCGGCGCAGATCGCCGGCGGCATCAGCGTGGTCTACGTCGCGCTCACCGCGGTCGCGGCGATCACCCTGTGGATCCTGGGCATGACCGGGTTCGAGGCGATCGCGCACGCCATGACGTCGATCGCCACCGGCGGCTTCTCGACCTCGGACCGCTCGATCGCCAATTTCGAGAGCGCGGCGATCGACTGGGCGATCTGCGTCTTCATGATCCTGGGCAGCCTGCCCTTCGTGCTCTATCTGCGCGCGGCACGCGGCAACTTCCGCGCGGTGCTGCGCGACAGCCAGGTCCGCTGGTTCCTGTCGATCATCGTGCTCTCGGTCGGCCTGGTCGCGTTCTGGCTGTGGATGGAGCGCATCATGGAGGGCGGCGCGGCGCTGCGCTACGCCGCCTTCAACGCGATCTCGATCATGACCGGCACGGGCTACGCCACGGCGGCCTTCGACAACTGGGGCGGTTTCGCCATGGCGATCATGTTCGTGCTCATGTTCGTCGGCGGCTGCGCCGGCTCGACCACCTGCGGCATCAAGATCTTCCGCTTCCAGGTGCTGCACGCCACCGCGGTGACCCAGCTCAAGCGGCTGCTGCACCCGCGCGGCGTGTTCTTCCCCTACTACAACAGGCGGCCGATTCCCGAAGCGGTCTCCGCCTCGGTGATGGGCTTCTTCTTCCTCTTCGTCGGCTGCTTCGGCTTCCTGGCGATGGGCCTGGGCTTCATGGGGCTGGATTTCATCACGGCCGTCTCCGGGGCCGCCTCGGCGATCGCCAACGTCGGGCCCGGGCTGGGCGAGATCATCGGGCCGGCCGGCACCTACAAGACGCTGCCCGACGGCGCCAAGTGGCTGCTCGCCGCGGGCATGCTGCTCGGGCGGCTGGAGCTGTTCACCGTCCTGGTGCTGCTGACCCCGGGGTTCTGGCGCGGCTGACCGGCGGCGCGGCCCGTCGCGCGGGCGGGATCATCCAGGCGGCAAGCTCCGAAAGTCGATCCGGTCGCCGAAGAAGCGCGCGGCTCGGGCCGTCGCCTTCGCCGGATCGCCGGTCGTGTAGCAGCGGGTCTCGTCGTCCGGCCCGGCCGGCATGTCGAATTCGGGATGCCGTCGCAGATAGTCCTCAAGGCTGGCGGCGACCAAGGCCGGCTGCGAGAGGATGCGCACGCCGCGCGGCAGCGCGTCGGCAAACATGCGCTCGACCAGCGCGTAATGCGTACAGCCCAGGATCACGCTGTCCGGCACGCCGCCGTCCAGCTTGGCCCGCAGCCGCGCCACGTAGCCGCGGACCTGTCCTTCGAGGACGCCGTCGAGCGCGTCGGTTTCGATCTTCGCGGCCAGGTTGGGACAGGGCTGCTGCACCACGACCAGGTGCGGCGCGCGCAGGCCGATCTCGGTCGGATAGGTCTTGCTGTCGACCGTCGCCCGGGTCGCGAAGATCGCCACGACCTCCGGCTCCTCGATGCCGGGCGGCGGCGTCTTGACGTGCCAGGGCACGCGCGTGACCTCTTCCACGACGGGCACCAGAACGCCGAGCACGCGGCGCTCCGGCCAGGCCTCGGGCAGCCAGGTCTGCTGCAGCCGGCGCAGCGCGATCGCCGCCGCCGTGTTGCAGGCGAGCAGCACCAGGCGGCAGCCAGCCCGGAACAGCCGGTCCACGTGGCCCCGCGTCAGCTCGTAGATCTCCTCCGGCGGGCGGCCGCCGTAGGGCGCATGGGCGTGATCGCCGAGGTACGTGAAGCGGCGGCCCGGCATGCGGTCCAGCGCAGCGCGCAGGATGGTCAGGCCGCCGTGGCCCGAATCGAAAACGCCGATCATGCGCGCCTCACGCGCCGCTCCCGGTCACAATCCCGTCACAGGACGACGAAGGGGAAGAACGTCGACTTGATCGTCTGCTCGAGCTGCCCGTCGAGCTCCTTCATCAGGTCCTCGGTCATCGTGAACCAGACGCGCTCGCGTTCGTTGAGGGTGATGTCCTCCGGGACCGAGCGCGACCGCTCCGCCTTGGCGGTCAGGCTGCCTTCGATCCGGCCGTCGTCGCCGATGATCTGCATCTCGACCACGATGCGCGCGTCGTAGCGCTCCGACTGTTCCGTGGTGAGCAGGCCGGTCAGGCCCTCCGACCGCTTCAGCGACGTCTCGACGACCGAGGCGTCGCGCACGATATAGCGCGCCCGGCGCGTCGATCCGGCGGCCACCAGGCGGTCGCGCGCCCAGCGCATCGCGGCCTGCCCCGGCCGCACCGGGAAGAGGTGCTCGACGTTGGGCGGCGTCAGGGGCGGCTTGTAGGCCTGCTCGACGGTGATTTCGCGCACGTCGAGGCGAATCGGCGTCTCGTGCGCGAAGGTGATGTCCGGGAAGGCGTTCTGCGGCGGCGGAGTGGTGCAGGCGGCGAGCGCCGCAAGGCCGGCCACGAGGACCAGCGCGAAGGGCGCGAAGGACGGGCGCGGCATGGCAGACTCCTCGCAATGGCAGGCGAACCGACGGAGACCCCGAACGAAGCGATCCTTACGCCGCGAATCGGGCAGGATCAAGACGCGTAGATACGGTCGAGCGCCGCGCGGTCGAACCGGTAGGTTTTGCGGCAGAATTCGCAGGTCGCCACGACCTCGCCGTCGATCATGAGGTCGTCGACCTCCGCGCGCGGCAGGCTGCGCAGCGTCGCCTCGAGGCGCTTGCGGCGGCAGCGGCAGCGGTCGCGCAGCGCGCGGCGCCGGAAGACGCGCACGCCCTCCTCGTGAAACAGGCGATAGAGCAGATCGTTGGCCGGCAGGTCGGGGTCGACAAGCTCGGCCTCGGTGCAGCTCGCGAGCAGGATCATGGCGCGCCGCCAGGCGTCCTCGTCGACCTCGAGGACGCGTGCGCGTGCCCGCTCGGCGCCGCCGCCGCCCTCCGGCGGCACGCGCTGCAGCACGATCCCGGCGGAGCGCCAGCGCCGCCGCGCGTCGCGCCGCGCTGTCACCAGCACGCCGGTCTGGATCTGCTCGGACTGCAAAAAATAGTGCTGCAGGCAGTCGGCGAGGCTGGCGCCGCGCAATTCGACGATCCCCTGATAGCGCTCGCTGTGCGTCCCCTGATCGACGGTGAAGGCCAGATAGCCGCGGCCGAGCAGCGCTTCGACGCCGTAGGGCTCGTCCGGGGCCTGCGCCAACAGGGTCTCGAGCTGTGTTTCGCGCAGGGCGGCGTAGCCGCGCAGGTGGCCCTCGGAGGTCATATCCGCCACCATCACCGGCACCGGCCCGTCGCCCTTGGTCTGCAGCGTGAACACGCCGTCGAACTTCATCAGGCTGCCCAGCATGGGCGCGAGGGTCAGCATCTCGGCGAGCAGGCGGGCCACCGGCTCGGGGTAGTCGTGCCGCGTGGCGATGCGGTCCACGGCGCGGCCCAGGCGCACCAGGTCGCCGCGAATGCCGGAGGACTCCAGCAGAAAGGGCTGAACCAGATCCTCCTCGGGCAACGCCGGCAGGGCGCCGTCTTCGGATCTCAGGTCAGGCACCAGTACAGAATACCCTTCTGCGCGTGCAGGCGGTTCTCCGCCTCGTCCCAGACCACGGACTGCGGCCCGTCGATCACCGAGGCGGTCACCTCGTTGCCGCGGTGGGCCGGCAGGCAGTGCATGAAGATCGCGTCGGGCGACGCCATCGCCATCACCCGGTCGTCCACCTGATAGGGCCGCAACAGGTTGTGCCGGTTCGCGCTGTCGCGGTCGTCGTCGCCCATCGACACCCAGGTGTCGGTCACCACGCAATGCGCCCCGCCGACCGCCGCCGCAACGTCGGGCGTCACCAGGACGCGGCCGCCTTCGCGCGCCGCCCAGTCCAGCACGTCGCGCGGCGGCACCAACGCCTCCGGGCAGGCGAGGCGCAACTCGAACCCGAAGCGCACCGCCGCGTGGATCCACGAGGCCGCCATGTTGTTGCCATCGCCGGACCAGGCGATCACCTTGCCGGCGATCGGTCCGCGGTGCTCCTCGAAGGTCATCACGTCGGCCATGAGCTGACAGGGATGGGTCTTGTCGGTCAGGCCGTTGATGACCGGCACGCTGGCGTACGCGGCCATCTCCCGCAGTTTCGATTCGTCGGTGGTGCGAATCATGATGGCGTCGACGTAGCGCGACAGCACGCGTGCCGTGTCGGCGACCGTCTCGCCGCGCCCGAGCTGGCTGCCGCCGCGCTCCAGCACGATGGCGTCGCCGCCGAGCTGCCGGATGGCCAGCTCGAAGGACACCCGGGTCCGCGTCGAGGGCTTCTCGAACACCATGGCCAGCGCCTTGCCGGCGAGCGGCCGCGGCTCGCCGCCGCGCGGCTTGCCCTGCTTGAAGTCCAGCCCGACGCTCAGCACCTCGCGCAGCGTCGCGGTATCGAGCCCGGTGAGATCGAGAAAGTGCTTGGTCATCGCCGCCTCAGGCCGCCTTGGCCCAGTCGGTCGCGACCCGGTCGAGGATGGCGACCGCCTCCTCGACGTGGCGCGCCTCGATGATCAGCGGCGGCAGCAGGCGGATCACGTTCTCCGCCGCGCCGGCGGTCAGCAGACCGGCGTCGCGCAGGCGCGCCACCATCTCGGCGTTGGGCACGCCGCAGCGCAGGCCGAGCAGCAGACCCAGGCCGCGCACCTCGGCGAAGACCTCGGGATGCCGGCCGACCAGGTCGTCGAGCCGGCCGCGCAGGAGCGCCGCGACCTTCTGCACGCCGTCCAGGAAGCCCTCGCCGAGGATGACGTCGAGCACCGCGTTGCCGACCGCCATGGCCAGCGGATTGCCGCCGAAGGTGCTGCCGTGCGCGCCGACGGTCATGCCCGCGGCCGCCGCCTCGGTCGCCAGGATGGCGCCGATCGGGAAGCCGCCGCCCAGCCCCTTGGCCAGGGCCACGGCGTCGGGCCGCACGCCGGCCCACTCGTGCGCGAAGAGCTTCCCGGTGCGCCCCATGCCGCACTGCACTTCGTCGAACAGCAGCAGCAGGCCGTACTCGTCGCAGGCCTTGCGCAGGCTGCGCAGATACTCCGGATCCGCGGCGCGCACGCCGCCTTCGCCCTGGACCGGCTCGAGCAGCACCGCGGCGGTCTCGCCGGTGATCGCGGCGCGCAGCTCGTTCAGGTTGCCGAAGGCGACCTGATCGAAGCCCTCGCAGGCCGGCGTGAAGCCCTCCAGGTACTTCGGGTTGCCGGCGGCGGAAAGCGTCGCCAGCGTGCGGCCGTGGAACGCGCCGCCGCAGGTTATGATGCGGTTGCGCTCCGGGTGGCCGGCGTGATGGTGATAGCGGCGCGCCAGCTTGATCACGCCTTCGACCGCCTCGGCGCCCGAATTGCTGAAGAATACGCGGTCCGCGAAGCTGTTGGCGGCCAGGCGCTCGGCCAGGCGCTCGCCCTCCGGGATGCGGTAGAGATTGGAGACGTGCCACAGCTTGCCCGCCTGGTCGCTCAGCGCGGCCACCAGGTGCGGGTGGCTATGGCCCAGCGCGTTGACCGCGATGCCGGCGGCGAAATCGAGGAACCGCCGGCCGTCGGCGGTGTAGAGATAGGGCCCCTCGCCGCGCTCGAAGGCGAGCTGCGCCCGGGCATAGGTCGGCATCAAGGCGTCGGACACGGCGTGAGTCTCCAAAAAGTCGCGGCCGCCCGCGCGGAAAGGCGCGGCCGGCGCGTCAAGCGGCCAGACTATTGTAACAATCAGGGTGGCTGTCAACCGAGCCGGCCGCGGCGAGCGCGCCGGCTCCCCAGGGACTCACCCGGGGACTCACACGGGGACTCACCAGGGGACTCACCCGGGGCTCAGTACTCCCGCGACACGCTGTAGCCCTGCTCGGCCAGCAGGCTGAGCAGGCCCTTCTTGCCCGGCAGGTGCAGCGCGCCGACGGCGATGAAGGCGCCGCCCGCCGCGAGGCGCGGCGCCATGCGCTCGACCATGGTGCGGTTGCGCGCGTCGTTGAAGCGCAGCAGGAAGACCTCCACGAAACGCGGATCCATGTCCTTGGACTGTTTCTCCATGCTGGCATGGATGGCCGCCAGGTCGCCGGCCAGGTACTGTCGGGTCAGGTCCTCGAACAGCGTGCCGATCTCGGCGTTCTGGTCGACCGCCGAGGACAGCACGGCGGCCTGGTCGGGGGCCGACAGGTCATTGAACAGCCCGATCTGCTCCTCGACCGTCTCCAGACCGAAGAGCGGGATGCCGAGGCGCCGCGCCTCGCCCTGCAGATACTGGTCGAGCGGCTGCACACCCGAGGCGGAGCGCAGCAGTTCCTCCTGCGGTACGCTGAGGATCATGGCGATCGCCCAGGGCTTGAGATGCCGCAGCTGTTCGGCCGGCAGCCCGTACTTCGCGGCGGCGTCGACGGTGCGCTGGTAGAGCGGGCGCTCGACCAGGCCGTCGAGGGTGCGCCCGTCGGTCAGCACCATGGCCTGGGCCAGCTTCATGCGGATGCTGTCGTCCATGACGACCTCGAAGGTCGCGCTCTTCGACGCTTCGAAGGCGGCGCGCACCGGGCCCGGCAGGTCGAGCACGCGCGGATCGGTCACGTGGATCGTGCCAAAGAGATGGCTCGGCGCGACGCCGGGCCGCTCGATGCGCCACAGCAGGCCCTCGCCGTAGGGCATGTCGTCCCCGGCCAGCGCCGGGCGCAGACCGGCCAGAACGACCAGCAGGCTGAGCGCCAGCGCCAGGCGCAGCAGGCGGGCGGCGGAGAGGGAAATAGCCAGGGGGCGCGGCATGACGGACCTCGATTCGCTGAACCTCGAACGCGGGCACGTTAGCATCGCGTTCCTTGCCAAGATGTTACACGGCGCCAAGATGTTACACGGCCGGGACGTTACGCAACCGCCGTCAGCTCTTGATCTTGTAGCCGGTTGCGATCATGCGCCAGGCGAGCGCGCCGAGCGCGAGGATCAGCCCGACCAGCAGGGCGGCGCCGAACCAGAGCGAGCCCTCGGCCGCACCGACCAGGCCGTAGCGCAGGCCGTTGACGACGTAGTACGTCGGGTTGAACTGCACCGCCAGGCGCGCCGGCTCGGGCAGGCTGTCGAGGGTGAAGAAGGCGCCGGAGAGCAGGCCGAGCGGCAGCACGACGAAGGTCTGGGCCGCGCTGTAGCCGTCCCAGCGGTCGGCCCAGACGCCGACGATCAGTCCCGTCAGCGCGAAGAGCACGGCGCCGCACAGGCCGAAGGCGAGCGCCACCAACGGATGCGGCACCGCGAGATCGACGAACAGCGCCATGAGCAGCAGGACCGAGGCGCCGGACAGGAGCCCGTTGCTCGCGCCGGAGAGCGTATAGGCGAGCACGATTTCCCCGGGGCGCAGCGGGGCGCTGAGGATGTCGCCGATCATGCCTTCCATCTTGTCGTAGAGCATCGGCACCGCGGCGTTCTCGTAGGCCGAATGGGCCATGCTGAACACCACCAGGCCGGGCGCGATGAAGGCGCCGAGCGGCACGCCCGGCAGCATCTCCACGCCGCCGATCGAAAGCTCGAAGACCGCCAGGAACATCAGGCTGGACATCACCGGCCCGGCCAGCGACTCGCCGGCGAAGCGCAGGAAACGGACGATGTCGCGCCGGTAGAGCGCCCAGACGCCGCGCCAGTTGAATGGCCCGAGCGGACGCGGCAGCGGCGCCGGCCTCGCCGTCACGATCAGGCCTTCAGGCGATAGCCGGACGCGAACATGCGATGGACCAGCAGCCAGAGCGAAGCGTTGACGCCGAGGACGACGAACGCCCCGAGCCACAGCGAGCTGTCCGCCCGGCCGATGAAGCCGTAGCGGAAGCCGTCGATGAGATAGAAGAAGGGATTGAAATGCGCCGCCAGCTGCCAGCCCGGCGGCAGGCGCTCGATCGAGTAGAACGTCCCGGAGAGGAAGGAGAACGGTGTGATGACGAAGTTCGTGACCGCGGCGATGTGGTCGAACTTCTCGGCCCAGATGCCGCCCGCCATGCCGAGCAGGGCGAGCATGAGCGAAGCGTTGACGGCATAGTACACGATCAGCAGCGGGGCGTGCGGGCGCAGCGGCACGAAGACCCACATCGCCAGGCCCGAAGCCAATCCCACCATGACGCCGCGGGTCAGCCCGCCGCCGGCGATGCCGCAGGTCAATTCGGCGGCCGAAAGCGGCGGCATCAGCACGTCGACGATGTTGCCCTGCACCTTGGCGATGACGATCGAGGACGAGGTGTTGGCGAAGGCGTTCTGCATCATGGTCATCATGATGAGGCCGGGCGCCAGGAAATGGATGTAGTCGATGCCGCCCACCTGGCGCCGGAGCCCGCCGAGGGCCAGCGCGAAGATGGCCAGGAACAGGAGCGAGACGATCATCGGCGCCAGCAACGTCTGGGTGTAGACGTTGAGGAAGCGGCGGACCTCCTTGACGTAAAGGGTCCAGAGGCCGAGTCCGTTCACGGGGCCGAGAATGCGCGGCGCCGGCGGCCGGCCGGGCAAAGGGCGTTTTTCCATGGCGCCTGACATAATCGCCTGCCGCGGGCGGCGCAAGCCGGCCCTGTCGGCGGACGCGGGGCGGTTTCGCGGAAACCGGCGCGGCGCTAGGCTGGTGCGGGAGGTGCCGATGAGCGAGCGATCCGCATCACGCAGGACCGGCGCGGCCGGACAACGCAAGGGGCGCCGCGAACCCCGCCGGGCCACGCCGCAGTACCTGCGGGGCTGGTCGCTGCATTACCTGGAGCGCTACGCCAGCTCGGCGGCTCACCTGCGACGCCTGCTGGCGCGCAAGGTGGCGCGCTCGGCGGCCGCGCACGGCACCAACGAGGCCGAGGGCCTGCGCGCGGTGGACGCCCTGCTCGCCGAGCTGCGGCGCCTCGGCCTGCTCGACGACGCCGCCTATGCCGAGGGCCGGGCGCGCGCGCTGCACCGCCGAGGCCAGTCCGCCCGCGCCATCCGGGCCGCCCTGAGGCAGCGCGGCGTGCCCGGCGAGATCGTCGACGGCGCGCTGGCGGCGCTGGCCGAGCAGGCGGCCGAGCCCGACCTGGCCGCCGCGCTGGCCTACGCGCGGCGGCGCCGGATCGGCCCCTACCGCGGCGGGCCGGCGGACCCCGCGACGCGCGAGCGGGAGCTGGCGGCCCTCGGCCGGCGCGGCTTTACCTACGAAACCGCCCGTCGGGTCGTCGAGGCGACCAGCATCGAGACGCTCGAGGCCGAGGCCGCCGGGTCCGGCATCACGGCAGAGTGATTTGACCGCCGCGGCGCGACGCCGGAGGCTTTTCCCCGATCGTCCCGACACCTGTGCGACCGGAGGGAGAGTCCTGATGAGATCCCGCATCGCCCCTCTGGCCGCGGCGTTCCTGGCCCTCGCCGCAGTCGTCGGCCTGGCCGGCGGCGGGGCCCAGGCCATCGGCAGCAGCTCCTCGCCGTCGCAGGCGAAGAGCAGCGAATACCAGCAGGCCCGCAAGCTGATCGACGCCGGCGACTATGCCGCCGCCCTGCCGCTTCTGCAGCAGGTCGTGGCGCGCGAGCCGAAGAACGCGGACGCCTACAACGAGCTGGGCTTCACGCAGCGCAAGCTCGGCGACCGCGCCGGCGCGCTGGCGCAGTACCAGAAGGCCCTGGCGCTCGAGCCGCAGCATCTGGGCGCTAACGAATACCTCGGCGAGCTCTACCTCGAAATGGGCGACCTCGCGCGGGCGCGCGAGCGCCTGCGGGCGCTCGACCGCGCCTGCTTCTTCGGCTGCGAGGAATACGACGAGCTCAAGGCGGCCATCGCCGACTACGAGGCGCGCGCCCGCAGCTGACGCCGGTCCCGTTCCGCCGCGTTCGCCGCGGTTTGCGGCTTGCAATTGCCTGCCCGGCTTGGCATGGATCGCCGCCCGCCCCTTTTTGGCGGGCGGCGATGCAGCCATCTATCGGGCCGGTCATGAAATCCGCGCACTCCATCCCAAGAACGACGGCCGGCCCATGAACGACGCCCGGGACGCCGCGGACCGCCCACGCCGCCGACGCCGCGAGGCCCGCCGGCGGACCTTCGACACCAGCGTGCCCTCGCCCTGCATCAGCGTGTGTCAGGTCGACGACGCCACCGGCCTGTGCATCGGCTGCTATCGCGCGATCGACGAAATCCGCGACTGGCCGATCCTCGGCGCCGACGAGAAGACCGAGATTCTGCAGCGAATCGTCCGGCGCAAGGCGGCGGACCGGCCGGCATGACCCGGGTGACGGCGGCCTCGGGCATGCCGCAGACGGCGGCGCCGCTGCCGCCGCTCGGCTTCATGCTGCTCGGCGGCCTGACCTTCTTCTGGGGCATCAACTGGCCGATCATGAAGATCGCGCTCGGCGAGATCGCGCCCTGGCCGTTCCGCAGCCTCTGCCTGGCCGTCGGCGGCCTGGCCCTGCTCGGCATCAACCTGGTCGGCCGCAAGCCGGTGCGGGTGCCGGCCGGCGAATTGCGTCCGCTGCTGTTCTGCACCCTGTTCAATGTGATCGGCTGGCACCTCTGCTCGGCCTATGCGCTCACCCTGATCGAGGCCAGCCGCGCGACCATCATCGCCTTCACGATGCCGATCTGGGCGGCGCTGCTCGGGCGCCTGGTGCTCGGCGAGCCGCTGACCGGCAGCAAGCTGCTCGGCCTCGCGCTCGGCAGCGCCGGCCTGGTGGTGCTGATCGGCCCGGACCTCGCCACGCTCGGCGCCGCCCCGCTCGGCGCGCTCTTCATGCTGGGCGGCGCGCTCTCCTGGGCGTTCGGCACCGTGGCCATGAAGCGGGTGCCCTGGACCATCGGGCCGGGGACGCTGGCCGGCTGGCAGCTGTTCGCCGGCAGCCTGCCGATCACGCTCGGCGCGCTCTGGCTGCAGCCCTTCCCCGACCCGGGTGCGCTCAGTCCCGCCGCACTCGCCGCCCTGGCCTATGTCCTGATCCTGCCGATGGTGTTCTGCCAATGGGCCTGGTTCAAGGTCGTCCGCCTGTTCCCGGCCTCGATCGCCGCGGTCGGCACGCTGGCCATCCCGGTGATCGGCGTGTTCTCGAGCGGCCTGCTACTGGGCGAGCCGATCGGCTGGCGCGAGTTCGTGGCGCTCGCCCTGGTATGCGCGGCCCTGGTCGCGGTCCTCGTGGTGCCGGCGCTGCGCGCGCCGCGCCGCGGATAGGCCCGGTCGCACGGCGGGACTCGTGCTGCCTGCCGATTTGTGTATACCATGATGCCGCGATGCAGGCGCCCGGCGCGCCGGACGCGGCCGCGCGGCGCGGGCCCGACGATCCGCGGCCAGCGGGGCGATCCGGGGCGCGGGCACGACAAAGGGGCGAGATAGTTTGATGAGCAACCCGACTTCGAGCAGCACCGAAACGGTCCAAGAGGACGTCGCGGCGGCCATCGAAAAGGCGGAAGAGAGCGAAGCCTGGTGGAACGAACAGTGGCTCGCCTTCCCGACCGTCTCCTGCGACGTCGACGGGGTGTGGCATTATTGGGACGTGCCGGGGGACACCGGCGTCTACAGCGACGATTGGATCGTCGGCGAGGCGCTGGCGCGCGACACCGTGGCGCATATGCAGCGTTTCGTGGCCGGGAGTTCGGTGCTGCGCCGGATCATGCACGAGATCGACTTCAACTCGACCGTGGCCCAGGGGTTCCTGACCCGCATCGAGGATATGCTGACCAATCCGGATCTCTATCTCGACTCGCTCGAGCCCGGCTCGGTCCGCGCCAAGCTCAGGGTCCTCGCGGAGCGGGAGGCGGCGAAGGCGTCTTAGAAGAACAAGAAAGCGCCGCCCGCGGGACGCGGTCCGCGTCCGCCAAGGTCGTTTTCTCCGCCACGACAGCGGTTTGCCGCCGTGCGCCCGGCGCTCCCGAGCGGGAACCCGCCTGGCGAGCCGGCCGGTGGCCCGAATAACGAAGCGTCGAAGGGAGATGGCCAGAGCCGTGTTGCAGCCGGAAGCGACGTCCGCACTGGCCCGCGCCCTCGGCGCGGGCGATTTCGTGATGACCGCGGAAATCACGCCGCCCCTGTCGGGAGCGGCACAGCCGCTCCTCGATGCGGCGGCGCCGCTCGCCGACCGGGTGCACGCCATCAACGTCACCGACGCGGCCGGGGCGCGCGCCACGATGTCGAGTTTCGCGGCGGCCGCGATCCTGAGCCGGGCGGGCTACGAGCCGGTCCTGCAGGTGACCTGCCGCGACCGCAACCGCATCGCGCTGGCGGGCGACCTGCTCGGGGCCGCCGCCCAGGGCGTGCGCAACCTGCTGATCCTGCACGGCGACGGGCCCGAAAAGGGCGACCAGCCCGAAGCGGCGCCGGTCTACGACCTCGATTCGCGCGGCGTCATGCGCCTGGCCCGGGACATGCGCGACGCCGGCAGGCTGCCGCCCGGGCGCGAGATCGCGGCGCCGCCGCGGTTCTTCATCGGCGCCGCCGACATGCCCTTCGATCCGCCGCCCGACTGGCAGCCGACGGGCCTGCTCGGCAAGGCGGACGCCGGGGCCGACTTCGTCCAGACACAGTTCTGCTTCGATGCCGCCGTGGCGCGGCGCTACATGGCGCGCCTGGCCGATTACGGCGTGACCGAACGCCTGACTTTCATTCTGGGCGTCGGTCCGCTGGCCTCGGCCCGCTCGGCGCGCTGGATGAACGAGCACCTCTTCGGCGTCACGGTCCCGGACGCCGTGATCGGGCGGCTCGAGGGCGCGGCCGACCAGGCGGCCGAAGGACGCCGGATCTGCGTCGAGCTGATCGAGGAACTGCGCGCGATTTCAGGCGTGTCCGGCGTGCACATCATGGCGCCGCTGCAGAAGCCGCACGCCATCGCCGAGGTCATCGCCGAAGTCGCGAGCTAGGCCCGGAATCCAGGTCCGGAATCCAGGTCCGGAATCCAGGTCCGGGTTCTATGATCGGGATCTGAAGCCGGGGTCTCGCCGGGCAGGGCGCTAGATCGCGCGATAGCGGCTGCGATCCAGCAGCGCCGAGGCGGCCAGGGTCTTGCCGTCGAGGGACCGCCCTTCGTCGATCAGGTTGGCGTGCTCCACGCCCTGGGCATCGTGGTAGACCGCGACCACGCGCCATACGATGGACTGGACCCCGACACGGTAGAAGCGCTGCCCGACGGATATCTGGAATCGACCGTCGCCGCGGCGCTGCCGTGCGGCCGACCCCGCCGTTGCGGCGCCCGACCCTGCACGCGGGCGGCGGCGCAGATCCGCGCGCGAGAGTACGAAAAGCCGGTCGCTCATGTTTTCTCGTCCCCGTTCGCGCCGCGCTGAGGGTGCGGCGGCACGTGACTCGGCACCTTACACTTTATGACGGCAGCAGAGAAGGTCCGCGACGTTCACAATTTGCGCCGGCGTGCCGCAAGCCGCCCATGGACTTGCGTCCCGGCGCCGAAAACCGCCGCCGTTGCCGCCGTCGGCACGGAATCGACGTGCAGAGAAAAAATTTCGCGAACGCCCGGCGCAACAGAGCCGCGCGACCGCCGGCCGAAAAAAGCTCGAATGAAGTGCCGGACCGCGTCATGGCGTGCTGGCCGCCGACTCGGGATCACGGCCGCGCGCGGCACGTTCGGCCAGCGCTGTTGGAGATGCTGAAAATTGCGGGCGCGGCTCGCCTAGAGCTTGCGCACCGAAAAAGTGCCGGCGCAATCGGGACCTTTGATCGAGCGCCAATAGCCGCGCGCCGAGTCGCGATCCATCCAGCCGCTCATCTCGGCGACGGTGAACCAACCGTAATCGACCTCGCCGCGGAGCCGACCGTCGTCGGAGATCCGTCCGTCGATCGTGAGGTCCTTTTCCGCGTGCAATGCCTTGCCCGCGAACTTGTTGCCAGAGACCGAGACGACGATCTTGAAGGACGCGCAACCGTCCGTCTGGGCGTAGCCTTCGCCGCGCCATTCACCGTCGAAGTTAAGGGCTGCCGCCGGCAGCGTCAGGCCGAGACAGAACAGTCCGGCTGCTGCTAGGCCGAGGAAGGTGCGGAACATTCCCCCTCTCTCCGAACACACCGCAGCCGATCGGCCGGAGACCCGCTGCGAATGTTGCTATACGCTTGCCCCAAAAGGAACTTTAACCATAAAATGACTTTTCGGCCAAGCGGTTCCTTGCATGCGCCGAATCCGCCCGCCGCGCGATACGCGGCTGGGTTGTCTTGGGCTTCGAAGCACTATCGCTGAGAGATTGGCCCTGGGAGAATGGCGCGCCCGGGAAGATTCGAACTCCCAACCTTCTGATCCGTAGTCAGATGCTCTATCCAGTTGAGCTACGGGCGCCGAGAACAGGGACGAAGCAACGGGATCCCGCCCGTCCGGTGTCGAAGCGGCCGGACATTACGCGAAGCCACATCCCTGCGCAAGGCCTTGGAACTCGTTGGAATATCGGGGTTTCGCCAACGTTTTCAAAGGGGAATTGTGACTTGTCCGGCTAGAATCCGTCCGGTACTATCGGCCGACATTTGGGGGGTCGGAGTTAACTGGTTGTTTCTTTAGGAAAAGGCCGGTCTACTCCGCATATCTGGCGGGCTACTCAATGCACAACGGAGTCGTTTCTAGGATTCGTCGGGCCGCGCCGGTCGTTGCGACGTTGATTTTGCTGTCCGGCTGCGCGTTTTCCGACGACGCCCTTCTGCCGTCATTGAGCGGCGACAATACGGCCGGGAGCGAAGGCCAGAGCGCGGCCCAACCGCAGCCCGAGCCGCAGCCGGCACCGCAGCCGGCACCGCAGCCCCTGGCGCAGACGAATACCGCCGGCGTCGGCCCGGTCCTCGGCACGAGCAGCTTCGAGTCGCCGGGCGTGACTTCGGCAACTCCGACCGGAACCCATGTCGGGCAAAAGATCCAGGATCTCCGCGGCGACCTCGCGCGGCTGCAAAGCCAGCTCAGCAAGGAAAACGGCAACATGCAGGCGTACCGCGCCTCGGCGCGGAAGAGCGCGGCCGCCTATCACAGCCTGCTCGGCCAGATCAACGCACGCCTTCAGGTCGGCACCACGCCCGGCAACCCCGAACTGGTCGCGCAGTGGAACCAGGCTCAGGTCGAACTGAACAAGGTCGGCGAGAGTATTTCCAGCCTCAATACCCTGAGCAACGAAGTCTCGGCGACCTCGTCACTGGCGGCCTACCTGCTCGAGTCGACCCGCGCCACCTTCGAGCTGCGCGGCGCGGTCGAGGAGGACCACCGGCAGCTCGCGGTGCTGGAGGATGAAGTCAACAAGACCGTCGTGGTGATCGACCGCCTGCTCAACGAGCTGACCGAGGACATCCAGCGGGCGCAGAACTATTACACCGCCGAGCGCGCCAACCTGACCGCCATGCAGGTCGCCATCGACAACGGCGAATATATCGGGGGCAGCCTGGCCAACCGTGCCTACGGCGTCCCCGTGCCGGCACCGGCCGGCGGGGCGGCGGCTCTGGTCGGCCGTAAGCAGCCGCTCGTCGTGATCCGTTTCAGTGACCCGAACGTCGACTACGAGCAGGTGCTGTTCACCGTGGTCGGCCGGGCCCTGGACCGGCGGCCGAACGCCGCCTTCGACATCGTGGCCGTCGCCCCGCAGGTGGGCAACAGCGCTCAGGTGGCGCTCGCCACGAACCGGGCACGGCGCAACGCGGAGAAGGTCCTTCGGTCGCTGACCAACATGGGCCTGCCGGCGGACCGTGTCACCCTGTCGGCGACCAGCAGCCCGAACGTTCAGGTCGACGAAGTGCAGGTCTTCGTGCGCTGACGGCGCCACCGCCGTCGCATCGCCTCGATCCCCGCTCCGTTGCCGGTTCCGTTGCCGGCCCCATCGGCAGCCCTGTTGCGGAGTCTGGCCGGTCCATTCCCGGCGCGGCGATAGATCGCAAGATCTAGCGGTTGCGATCGGCCGCAGCTACGAAATTTCGTTTGACGCGACGCGAAACCGGTTGCTAGGAGGGTCGGCGTAGGTGCATGGACGCGGACCTTGGATGCACTCCTGACGACAAGGGCCCGGCGTGGAATGGCGTTTTGGCGCCGCTTCCCGCCGGGCCCGGCGCGACGCCGCGCGTTGCCGTCGCGGACATCCGTAGCGTCTTTGTCGTTGGATCGCCGGCGCCCGCGGCACGCGGCACCGCAAAATGAGAGAGGCGTCAGGTGCGCGGACGCGGAGCCCAGCACAACGTGCTCCGAAGAGCACTCCTGACGCCTCTCGAACCGGTCCGTCCGTAAGCCTTTCCGGTTCCGCAAAGCACGCGATCCGAAGACCGCCGCCTCACTTTCCCGGAAGACCCGAGGGGTCTCGTCCTGCCGCAAAACCATGATCCGAAGATCCGGCCTTGCGGCCAACGGTCCACCTCAAGGGCTTTCCGGTTCGTGCGGCCTCCGCCCGAAGGCGTCGACCACACGATTTATCGTCCTGTGATCGGTTCCCGCGCGCAACGGCGAATGCCCGCGACACGGCAGTTTCTTGTGGACAGCGGAGCGCGATCCCCACAATCGTTGCACAGAATTTTCCACAGACGATTTGCGGGCTTGGTCCCGCCGCGGCGCGCCGGAGCCGATGGCGCCGCACGGCGTCGTTGTGATCGCCCGGGGCTTAGGCTTTAATCGGCCGGCCCGCTTGCCGCCCACGGCCCTCGCCATGTCGCCGACCCCGCCCGCGCAAAAGACATATCCGGTCTCCTGGGACCAGCTCCATCGGGACTCGCGCGCCCTGGCGTGGCGATTGATCGGCTCGGGCCCGTGGCAGGGCCTCGTCGCGATCACGCGCGGCGGGCTGGTCCCCGCCGCGATCATCGCGCGCGAACTGGAGATCCGATTGATCGACACCTTCTGTATCGCCAGCTACGAGGAGCGCGACCGCGGCGCGGTGCAGGTCCTGAAGGAGGTGCCGGGCGACGGCGCGGGCTGGCTGATCGTCGACGACCTGGTCGACACGGGCAATACGGCCCGCACCGTGCGCGAGCACCTGCCGCAGGCCCACTTCGCGACCGTCTACGCCAAGCCGGAAGGCCGGCCGTTGGTCGACACCTTCGTGACCGAAGTCAGCCAGGACACCTGGATCCTGTTTCCCTGGGACACGGAACTGCAGTCGGTGCCGCCGATCGCGCTGGCGCTGCCGCCGGACTGACCGGCGCGGGGGGCTGACCGGGGCGGCGCTAGGCCGCCGGCGTTACCGCGAGGTTGTCGATGAGCCGGGTTCCGCCGAGCCAGACGGCGGCGAAGACGCGGGCCGTCGGCGTCGCCCGTTCGAGCGCGGCGAGCGTTTCGCCGCTGCGCAGCTCGAGGTAGTCGATCGAATCGAAGCCGGCCTCGGTCAGGGCGGCCCGCCCGTCGCGCAGCACGGGCTCCGCGGATTCGCCGGACGCGAGCCGCGCCACTGCCGCACGGAGCACGCGGTAGAGGCCCGGCGCGACCGCCCGCTGCGCCGGGTCGAGCGCGGCATTGCGCGACGAAAGCGCGAGGCCGTCGTCCTCGCGCACCGTCGGCACGCCGACGATTTCGACCGGGATATCGAGGTCGCGGGCCAGCCGCTGCACGACGAGCAGCTGCTGATAATCCTTTTCTCCGAAATAGGCGCTGTCGGGGACGCCCTGCAGCAGCAGCTTGGTCACCACCGTCGCCACCCCGGTCAGATGGCCCGGGCGCGCGACCCCGCAGAGGCAATCGGTCAGGCCGGACACCTTGACCGCGGTGGCGAAGCCGTCGGGATACATCTCTTCGGTCGGCGGCGCGAACAGAAGGTCGACGCCGGCCGCTTCCAGGAACGCGACGTCGCGCCCCTCGTCGCGCGGATAGCGCTCCAGGTCGTCGGCGCGATTGAATTGCTTCGGATTGACGAAGAGCGTCGCCACCACGCGCCCGCAATCCGCGCGGGCCCGGGCAATCAGCGCGCCGTGCCCGGCATGCAGGGCGCCCATGGTCGGCACCATGCCGAATCTCGCGCCCTCGCCGCGCCACGCGGCCGTCCATTCGCGCAGCGCGGCAACGCTGCGCACGATCGGCAAACCCCGCACCGGGCGCGGGGCCGGCGCCATGGTCATTTCGCCTTCTCCGCACGCCCGAAACAATGTTCCGGGCCGGGGAAGCGGCGCGCCCGCACGTCCTCGGCGAAGTCGTTGACCGCCGCCGAGATGAGATGGCTGACGGCGGCGTAGCGCTTGACGAAACTCGGCGCGTACTCGTCCGCCAGGCCGAGGATGTCCTCGGTCACCAGGATCTGCCCGTCGCAGGCCGGCGAGGCACCGATCCCGATGGTCGGCACCGCGACCTGCGCGGTGACCTCGCGCGCCACCGGCTCGGCCGTGGCCTCGATCACCATGGCGAAGGCGCCGGCCTCGGCGATGGCTTGGGCGTCGGCCACGATGCGGCGCGCGCCGGCATCGTCCCGGCCCTGGTAACGGAAACCGCCGAAGGCGTTGACCGACTGCGGCAGCAGCCCGACGTGCCCGAGAACCGGAATGCCGCGTCGGGCGAGAAAGGAGACGGTTTCTGCCATTTCCTCGCCGCCTTCGATCTTGACGGCGGCGCAGCCGGTCTCCGCCATCACGCGGGCGGCATTGCGGTAGGCCTGCTGCGGCGATTCCTGATAGCTGCCGAACGGCATGTCGACCACGACG
>Ga0210144_1000404_pt1 | contig 23534 bp, 18 predicted proteins | sample Muzzi_PWA_D2_FD_185532 | JGI IMG/M metagenome (GOLD analysis project Ga0210144, IMG submission 185532) | Wetland microbial communities from San Francisco Bay, California, USA, that impact long-term carbon sequestration - Muzzi_PWA_D2 (SPAdes) | ecosystem: Environmental > Aquatic > Marine >...
CGCCGTCGATGTTGGCGGAGGAGATCGTGCCGCCGCTGATGTTGTCCCAGTAGATCGTCTCCGCGGCCAGCGCTCCCGGCACGGCCCAGAGCAAGATCGCAAGCAGAGCGAAGAGGAGGCCGGCGCTCAGACCCGGCGCGCGCCCGCGTCGGTGATTGCCGCGCTTCGCCGTCAGGTCGAGTTCTGACCCCTGTCTCATCGGTCCCCTCCTGAGTCGTTGGCCACGATCCCCCAGTAGCGACCAGCGTACTGATCGGCAGTGCGGCATCGAACATCGGTTGACGTCTCGCTAATCTCTACACCGATGTCTGCAACGCCTCAGCGGGAGGCGCCCCGTCGGGTCGCCGTGGTCGGCGGCAACCGGATCCCCTTCGCCCGCTCCGACTCGGCCTACTCGCGGGCCTCCAACCAGGACATGCTGACCATGGCGCTCGACGGGCTGGTCGAGCGCTTCTCGCTCGGCGGCGAGCGGCTCGGCGAGGTCGCCGGCGGCGCCGTGCTGAAGCACTCGCGCGACCGCGACCTGACCCGGGAGAGCGTGCTCGGCACCCGGCTCGCCCCCGAGACCCCCGCCTACGACGTGCAGCAAGCCTGCGGCACCGGGCTGGAGACGACGATTCTGGTCGCCAACAAGATCGCCCTCGGCCAGATCGAGGCCGGCGTCGCCTGCGGCGCCGACACCACCTCCGACGCGCCGATCGGCCTCAACGAGGACCTGCGCGAGCTGCTGCTCGACGTAAACCGCGAGAAGTCCAACCTCGGCCGGCTCAGGCAGCTGACCCGGCTGCGCCCCAGTCAGCTCGTCCCTTCGATCCCCCGCAACGAGGAGCCGCGCACCGGCCTCTCGATGGGCGAGCACTGCGCGGTGATGGCGGCCGAGTGGGGCATCGGCCGCTCCGAGCAGGACGAGCTGGCGGTCGCCAGCCACCACAAGCTCGCCGCCGCCTACGAGCGCGGCTTCATGGACGACCTCCTCACCCCCTACCTCGGCCTCGAGCGCGACCAGAACCTGCGCCCCGACTCCTCGCCGGAGAAGCTGGCCAAGCTCGGCCCGGTCTTCGGCGGCCCGCAGGGAACGATGACCGCCGCCAACTCGACCCCGCTCAGCGACGGCGCCTCGGCGGTCCTGCTGACCAGCGAGGAGTGGGCGCGGGAGCGCGACCTGCCGATCCTCGCCTGGTTCGTCGACGGCGAGACCGCGGCGATCGACCACGTCCACAAGCGCGAAGGGCTGCTGATGGCGCCTGCCTATGCGATGCCGCGGATGCTCGACCGCAACGGGCTGGCGCTCCAGGACTTCGACCTCTACGAGATCCACGAGGCGTTCGCCGCCCAGGTGCTCTGCACCCTGCGCGCCTGGGAGGACGAACGCTTCTGCCGCGAGCGACTCGGCCGCGAGGCGCCGCTCGGGGCGATCGACCGCGCACGGCTCAACGTCAACGGCGGCTCGCTCGCCGCCGGCCATCCCTTCGCCGCGACCGGCGGCCGGATCGTCGCCGGGCTGGCCAAGGAGCTGCACGAGCGCGGCTCGGGTCGCGGGGCGATCAGCATCTGCGCCGCCGACGGCCAGGGCGTCGTCGCGATCCTCGAGAGCGCCGGCGAGGAGGCGGGATGAGCGACCTCTACTCGCAGATCGTCAACTCGCCGCCCGGGCGGCTGATCGCGCCGCGGATCGGGCTGCCGCGCCCGGCGAAGCTGAAGCGCCAGGCGCCCGGCCCCGCCGGGGGCGCCGGCCCGCTCCTGATCGGCGCCGCCCCCGGCGGCCGGCTCGCCAAGCGGCTGGAGAACCTCGCGGTCGAGATCGGCGCCCCGCGGCCGCAGCGATCGGACAGCCCGGTGCATGCCCTGATCTTCGATGCAACCGGGATCTCCGACTCGACCGAGCTGGTCGAGCTGCAGCGCTTCTTCCACCCCAACGTCGGGCGGGTCGAGCGCTGCGGCCGCGTCGTCGTGCTGGGCACGCCGCCGCCCGGCCTGGCGCCGCGCGAGGCGACCGCGCAGCGCGCCCTGGAGGGGTTCACCCGCTCGCTCGGCAAGGAGGCCGGCCGCGGCATCGCCGTGCAGCTCGTCCACGTCGCCGCCGGCGGCGAGGAGCAGCTCGAGTCCACCCTGCGCTTCCTCATCTCCCCCCGCTCCGCCTACGTGTCCGGCCAGGTGATCGAGGTCGGCCCGGGCGTCGCGAAGGCGCCGCAGGTCGACTGGGAGCGGCCGCTGGAGGGCAAGCTGGCGCTGGTCACCGGCGCGTCGCGCGGGATCGGCGAGGCGATCGCCGAGACCCTGCACCGCGACGGCGCCAAGCTGGTGCTGCTCGACGTCCCCGCCCTCGGCGACGATCTGGCGAAGGTCGCCGCGCGGCTGGGCGGCAAGACGATCGAGCTGGACATCACCGGCGAGGATGCCCCGGCGAAGATCGCCGAGCAGCTGGGCGACGGCATCGACGTGGTCGTCCACAACGCCGGCGTCACCCGCGACCGGACGATCGCCAAGATGCCCGAGGAGCGCTGGACCTCGCTGCTCGAGGTCAACCTCTCCAGCGAGGAGCGGATCGACGACGAGCTGCTCTCCCGCGGCCTGCTGCGCGACAACGGGCGGATCGTCTGCGTCTCCTCGCTGAGCGGCATCGCCGGCAACGCGGGGCAGACCAACTACGCGACCTCGAAGGCGGGCGTAATCGGCATGGTCGAGGCGCTGGCGCCCTCCCTGGCGGAGCGCGGCGCGACGATCAACGCGGTCGCCCCCGGCTTCATCGAGACGCAGATGACCGCGAAGATGCCGCTTGCCCTGCGCGAAGCGGGGCGGCGGATGAACAGCATGTCGCAGGGCGGCCTGCCGGTCGACGTCGCCGAGACGATCGGCTGGCTCGCCAGCCCCGCCTCGACCGGCGTCAACGGCAACGTGGTCCGGGTCTGCGGCCAGAGCCTGCTGGGGGCTTAGATGATCAACCCCCCAACCCCGCACACCTGGATGACGCGCCTGATCAGGGGGTCGACCATCTGATGGCGACGCGGACGCTCGACAGCCCGCCCAGTGTGCTGCCGCTCTACGCCCGCGCCGCGGCGCCGCTGATCCCCGGCGCCTCGCTGCTGCCCTTCGTGCCGGGCCGCGGCGAGGAGGTCCCCGACACCGAGCTGGTTTTGCCGGGAGTGCGGCCCGACCCCGAGAAGGTGGCCGCCTACGCCAAGGTCTGCGGCTTCTCGCTGCGCGACAGCCTGCCGCCCACCTACCCGCACGTGCTCGCCTTCCCGCTGCACCTGGCGGTGATGGCCGACGGCAGCTTCCCCTTCGGCGCGGTCGGGCTGGTCCACGTCGAGAACCGGATCGTCCAGCACCGGCCGATCGGCCTGGGCGAGGAGCTGAAGCTCCGCGTCCGCCCGAGCAAGCTCGAGCCGCACCCGCGCGGGCGCACCTTCGGCCTGCTCACCGAGGCCTGGAGCGGACGCCAGAAGGCCTGGGAGTCGGTCAGCACGATGCTCCACCGCGGCCCCTCCAAGGCTGATGTCGCAGTTTCCCGCGGTATGCGCGGGGAAGTGCGAACTCACGGGGGGGAAGAGGAGGACGCCGGCAATGAATCCGCGCTGACGCCGAGCGCCGAGTGGCGCCTCGGCGGCGACCTCGGCCGCCGCTACGCCGCCGTCTCCGGCGACCGCAACCCGATCCACATGCACGCGCTGACCGCCAGGCCGCTCGGCTTCCCCGGGGCGATCGCGCACGGGATGTGGACCAAGGCGCGCTGCCTGGCGGCGCTCGAGGGCCGCCTGCCCGACGCCTTCGCGGTCGAGGTGCGCTTCCGCAAGCCGATCGTGCTGCCCGCCCGGGTCGAGTTCCTCAGCGACGGGGAGGGCGAGCAGATCGGCTTCGCGGTGCGCGACGCGAAACGCCACACCCCCCACCTCGACGGCCGCCTGCGGCCGGCCCAGGCCAAGCAGGCGCCGGACCGAACCAGCGGCGATATGGAGAAGAAGTGAACGGCAACGACAAGGGAGTGGCGGAGCGCGGCATGGGGCTCGGCCTGCGGGCGCTCAACTGGCTCGCCGGCTCCGACCTGCTGGACAGGATCAAGGCCCGCAAGCAGATCGAGCGGGCGCTGTTCCGGAGCAGCAAGGAGGGCTTCCGCACGGCGACCGCTGCCGGGCGCACCTTCAAGGCGGCGCAGAAGCTGGCCCGGCCAACGCGCCAGGCGGCCGCCAAGCCGCGCGCCCTGTTCGACGTCACCCCCGACGAGGAGCAGCAGATGTTCCAGGAGGCGGTGCGCGACTTCGCCGCGGCGAAGGTGCGGCCCGCCGCGCAGGAGGCCGACGCCGAGTGCGCCACCCCGGCCGAGCTGCTCTCCGAGATCGACGAGCTGGGCGCCAACATGCTCGGCGTCCCCGAGGAGCTGGGCGGCGCGATGCGCGAGCAGGCGGCGGTGACCAGCGCGCTGGTCGGCGAGGCGCTTGCCCACGGCGACATGGGAATCGCCTACGCCGCGCTGGCCCCGGGCGCGGTTGCTACCGCGATCGGCCACTGGGGGACGGCCGAGCAGCAGGCGACCTACCTGCCCGCCTTCAGCGGCGGAGACGTGCCCGCCGCGGCGCTGGCGCTGCTCGAGCCGCGGCCGCTGTTCGACCCGCTGCAGCCGCAGACCAAGGCGCGCCGTGAGGGTTCCGACTGGGTGCTCGACGGCGTCAAGTCGCTGGTCGCCCGCGCCGCGGACTGCGAGCTGTTCGTCGTCGCCGCCGCGGCCGAGGATCTCGGGCCGGCGCTGTTCGTGATCGAGTCGGGCGCCGCGGGCCTCGCGGTCGAGCCGGAGCCGGCGATGGGCCTGCGCCCCGCCGCGACCGGCCGCCTGCTGCTCGAGGGCGTCCGCCTGCCGGGCGGGGCGCTGCTCGGCGAGGGCGGGCGCGACGCCTACGCCGAATGCGTGCAGCGGGCGCGGCTGGCCTGGAGCGCGCTCGCGGTCGGCGCCTCGCAGGCCGTCCTCGACTACGTAATCCCCTACGTCAAGGAGCGCAGCGCCTTCGGCGAGCCGATCTCCAACCGCCAGGCGGTCGCCTTCGCGGTCTCCGAGATCGGCATCGAGGCCGACGGGATGCGGCTCGCCGTCTACCGCGCGGCCGGCCGTGCCGACCAGGGCGAGGGCTTCGCCCGCGAGGCGGCCCTGGCCCGGCGGCTCTGCGCCGCCAAGGGGATGGCGATCGGCTCTGCGGGCGTGCAGCTGCTCGGCGGCCACGGCTTCGTCAAGGAGCACCCGGTCGAGCGCTGGTACCGCGACCTCCGCGCAGCGGGCGTCATGGAGGGCGCCCTGCTCGTATAGAGCGACCCGGGACGATGATCAACCTCGAGATACCGAAGAAGTTCCAGCCGCTGGTCAGCCAGGCCCACCAGGTCGCGACCGAGGTCTTCCGGCCGATCTCGCGCCGCTACGACGAGGAAGAGCACGCCTATCCCAAGGAGCTGGACATGCTCGCCTCGCTGATCGACGGGATGAACGAGGGCGGCGACAGCGGCGCCGGCGCGGCCGGCGTGCGCCGCGAGTCCGCCGGCAAGGGCGAGGGCGAGAACCGCAACGGCTCCAACCTGGCGACCGTGCTGGGGATCGTCGAGCTGTGCTGGGGCGACGTCGGCCTGCTGCTCTCGATGCCCCGCCAGGGCCTCGGCAACTCGGCGATCGCCTCGGTGGCGAGCGAGGAGCAGCTGGAGCGCTACGGCGGCAAGTGGGCGGCGATGGCGATCACCGAGCCGGAGGCCGGCTCGGACTCGGCCGCGATCCGCACCACGGCCGAGCTGGACGGCGACGAGTACGTGCTGAACGGCGAGAAGATCTTCGTCACCTCCGGCGACCGCGCCGAGCTGATCGTCGTCTGGGCCTCGCTCGACCGCTCCAAGGGCCGCGCCGCGATCAAGTCGTTCATCGTCGAGCGCGACAACCCCGGGTTGAAGCTCGACCGGCTCGAACACAAGCTCGGGATCCGCGCCTCGGACACCGCCAACTTCACCCTCCAGGACTGCCGGGTGCCTAAGGAGGCGCTGCTCGGCAGCCCCGAGATCGACGTCAAGCAGGGCTTCGCCGGAGCGATGCAGACCTTCGACAACACGCGGCCACTGGTCGCGGCGATGGCGGTCGGGGTCACCCGCGCCTCGCTGGAGCGGACCCGCGAGCTGCTCGCCGAGGCGGGGGTCGAGATCGACTACGACCTCCCCGCCCTCTCCCAGCCCGCCGCCGTCGCCCGCTTCCTCGAGATGGAGGCCGACTACGAGGCGTCCCGCCTGCTCACCCTGCACGCCGCCTGGATGGCCGACAACAGCCGGCCCAACTCGCTGCAGGCCTCGATGGCGAAGGCCAAGGCGGGGCGCACCTGCGTCGAGGTGGCGCTCGGCTGCGTCGAGCTGTGCGGCGCTGCCGGCTACGGCGAGGACGAGCTGCTCGAGAAGTGGGCCCGCGACGCGAAGATCCTCGACATCTTCGAGGGCACCCAGCAGATCCAGCTGCTGATCGTCGCCCGTCAGCTGCTCGGCAAGAGCTCCGCCGAGCTGCGCTGACCTCGCGCGCGAGCGGAGGTGCCGAGTCCTATTGATGGATTCGGGGTACTGGCGTACCCACAACGCTTCATCGTTCGGCAGACTGGCGGGCCGTGAACTTCGTCGAGGACGTGATGGAGCGCTCGCCGGCCTCGCGGCTGGGGATCGTCGCGATCGACGCCGAGGGACGCCGTCGCGACTGGGGCTTCGGCGAGCTGATCGCCCGCTCGGCCGGGCTTTCGGGCGCCTTCGCGGCGCGCGGGGTGCGGCGCGGCGACGTCGTGATGACCCTGGCCGGCAACCGGATCGAGTGGGCGCTGTCGCTGCTCGCCTGCTGGCGGATGGGAGCGGTGGCGCTGCCCTGCAGCCCGCAGCTCCGCCGCCACGACATGGAGCTGCGCACCAGCGCCGCGGCGCCGGCCCTGTGCGTCGTCGAAGAGGAGCTGCTCGACGAGATCCCGGACGAGGTGCCGGCGATCACCCTCGGCGAAGTCGCCTCGACGCTCGACGAGGACCGCCCGCAGGAGACGCCGGCGGCGGTCGAGCAGATGGGCGCCGAGGACCCGGCGCTGATCGTCTTCACCTCCGGCACGACCGGCGAGCCGCGCGGCGTCGTCCACGCCTACCGCTACCTGGCCGGACAGCGTGCCCAGGCCGAGCAGTGGCTCGGCTCGCGCCCCGGCGAGCTGGTCTGGTGCACCACCGCTCCGGGCTGGTCGAAGTCGGCCCGCAACGTCTTCCTCGCCCCCTGGCTGACCGGCGCCGCCGCGGTGATCCAGGACGGCCGCTTCGATCCGGCCGAGCGGCTCGACCTCGCCGAGGCGCTGGGCGTCAACGTGCTCTGCCAGGCGCCGACCGAGTACCGGATGCTGGCCGCGCGCACCGCGCTGCGATCCCTCCCCGCCCTGCGCCGCATGGTCTCCGCCGGCGAGGCGCTCGGGGCGGAGACGGTCGCCGCGTTCCGCGAGGCGATGGGCGCCGAGCCGGCCGACGGCTACGGGCAAACCGAGACCGGGCACATCAGCGGCAACCTGACCGGCGAACCCGTCGTCCCCGGCTCGATGGGCCGGCCGCTGCCGGGGTTCGAGGTGCGGATCGAGGCGGGCGAACTGCAGCTGCGCGCCTCCTCCTCCCCCACCTTCTTCTCCCGCTACCTCGACGGGGAGCGCTTCGAGGGCGAGTGGTGGCCGACCGGCGACCTGGTCCGCGAGCAGGACGGGCACCTCTTCTTCGAGGGCCGCGGCGACGACATCATCGTCTCCTCCGGCTACCGGATCGGCCCGGTCGAGGTCGAGTCGGCGCTGCTCTCCCACCCTGCGGTCGCCGAGGCCGTCGCGGTCGCCGCGCCGGATCCCGAGCGCGGCGCCGTGGTGCGAGCGGTCGTCGTGCCGCGCGGCCGCGAGCCAGGCGAGGCGCTGGCCCGCGAGCTGCAGGAGCACTGCAAGCGCGAGACCGCCCCCTACAAGTTCCCGCGGATCGTCGAGTTCGCCGCCGAGCTGCCGAAGACGGCGAGCGGCAAGGTGCGGCGGGCGGCGCTACGCCGCTGAAGCCGCCACGAAGACTTGATTGATTCCAGAAAATGGGCATACTCCAGCCCGTGCCGACGACCGTGGAACTCGAGCGCATGTTGCGCGAGGCCAACCTCCGCGCAACCCGTCCTCGCGTGGCGGTGCTGGCCGCAGTGCATGATCATCCGCACGCCGACACGAGCTCGATCATCGATGCCACGCGCGAAGACCTCGGTGAGGTGTCCCTCCAGGCCGTCTACGACGTGCTGCGAGCACTGACTGACGCGAGCCTGGTGCGGCGCATCCAGCCGCTGGGCTCCGTGGCGCGCTACGAGTCGCGGGTCGGCGACAACCATCACCACATCGTGTGCCGGTCGTGCGGTGCAATCGCCGACGTCGATTGCGCGGTTGGCACGACCCCCTGCTTGACCCCGTCCGAGGACCATGGCTTCGCGATCGACGAGGCCGAGGTCATCTATTGGGGCCGGTGCCCCGACTGCTCGGCCGCACCCAGTTCCCGATCACGACCCTGACCCTGAAAGGAATCCCGTGTCTGACAGTACTGATGCCGTTGTTGGAGAGATGAACGAGGAGAACGGCGGTGGCTGCCCGGTCGGGCACCCGCGCGCCCCGCACCCCGCCGAGGGCGGGGGGAATCGCGGCTGGTGGCCGAACCAGCTCAACCTGAAGATCCTCGCCAAGAACCCCGCCGAGGCCAACCCCCTGGGCGAGGAGTTCAACTACGCCGAGGCCTTCGAGACCCTCGACCTCGACGCCGTGAAGAAGGACATCGAGGATGTGCTGACGACCTCGCAGGACTGGTGGCCGGCCGACTACGACCACTATGGCCCGCTGATCATCCGGATGGCGTGGCACAGCGCCGGCACGTACCGCATCAGCGACGGTCGCGGCGGTGCCGGGACCGGGCAGCAGCGCTTCGCGCCTCTCAACAGCTGGCCGGACAACGCGAACCTCGACAAGGCTCGCAGGCTGCTCTGGCCGGTCAAGAGCAAGTACGGGCAAAAGCTCTCGTGGGCGGACCTGATGGTCCTCGCCGGCAACGTCGCCCTGGAGTCGATGGGATTCGAGACCTTCGGCTTCGGGGGCGGCCGGGAAGACGCCTGGGAGCCCGACGAGGACGTCTACTGGGGCCCCGAGACCACCTGGCTGGGCGACGAGCGCTACAGCGGCGACCGGAAGCTCGAGAACCCCCTGGCTGCCGTCCAGATGGGTCTCATCTACGTGAACCCGGAGGGCCCCGACGGCGACCCGGATCCGATCGCCGCGGCCAGGGACATCCGCGAGACGTTCCGGCGCATGGCGATGAACGACGAGGAGACGGTGGCGCTGATCGTCGGTGGGCACACGTTCGGCAAGACTCACGGCGCGGCCGACCCGGATAAGTACGTCGGCCCCGAGCCCGAGGGCGCTCCGCTCGAGGAGCAGGGCCTTGGCTGGCGGAACACCTACGGCAGCGGCAACGGCACGGACGCGATCACCAGCGGGCTCGAGGGTGCGTGGACGGCGACCCCGGTGGCGTGGGACAACAGCTTCCTCAAGACCCTGTTCGGCTATGAGTGGGAGCAGGCGAAAAGCCCGGCCGGCGCGTGGCAGTGGAAGCCGAAGGGTGCCGAGAGCAACGTGCCGGACGCCCAGGACCCCTCGGCAGGACATACGCCGACGATGTTGACGACGGACCTCTCGCTCCGGCTCGACCCGGTCTACGAGCCGATCTCGCGGCGCTTCCTGGAAAGCCCGGACGAGCTCGCGGACGCCTTCGCCCGGGCATGGTTCAAGCTGACGCACCGCGACATGGGCCCCGTCGCGCGCTACCTCGGGCCGGAGGTCCCGACGGAGACGCTGCTGTGGCAGGACCCGGTCCCCGAGGTGACGCACGAGCTGATCGGGGCCGAGGACATCGCCTCCCTCAAGGACCAGGTCCTCTCCTCGGGGCTGTCCGTCTCCCAGCTGGTCTCCGCCGCCTGGGCGTCGGCGTCGACGTTCCGCGGCAGCGACAAGCGCGGCGGCGCCAACGGGGCCCGCATCCGCCTCGAGCCGCAGAACGGCTGGGAGGTCAACGACCCCGACGAGCTGGCGACGGTGCTGCGCACCCTGGAGGAGATCCAGGGGTCCTTCAACAGCGCCCAGACCGGGGGCAAGGAGGTCTCGCTCGCCGACCTGATCGTGCTCGGTGGGTGTGCCGCCGTCGAGCGGGCCGCCAAGAACGCCGGTCACGAGGTAGAGGTCCCCTTCACGCCGGGGCGCACGGACGCCTCGCAGGAGCAAACCGACGTGGAGTCCTTCGCCGAGCTGGAGCCGACCGCGGACGGGTTCCGCAACTACCTCCAGAACGGTCACGAGATGCCCGCCGAGTACCTCCTGCTCGATCGCGCGAATCTGCTGACCCTGAGCGCCCCCGAGATGACCGTCCTCGTGGGCGGTCTGCGCGTCCTGGGCGCCAACTCGAAGCAGGCTCCGCTGGGCGTCTTCACCTCGACGCCCGAGTCGCTGACCAACGACTTCTTCGTCAACCTGCTCGACCTGGGCACGACGTGGAAGGCGACGTCAGAGGAGGCCGAGACCTTCGAGGGCCGCGACCTCGGCGAGCTCAAGTGGACCGGCAGCCGCGTCGACCTCGTCTTCGGCTCGAACTCCGAGCTGCGCGCGCTCGCAGAGGTCTACGCGAGCGACGACGCGCGGGAGAAGCTCGTGCGCGACTTCGTCGCGGCGTGGGCCAAGGTGATGAACCTCGACCGGTTCGAGCTCGCCTGATCTCGACGTCCAGGTCGGTCACTCGTCGGCCGACCTGGATGTCATCGAGTTCCAAAAGCTCTCGGTGACGGCGGCGACCTCCGGGGCTTTTCGTCCTATGTCGGGGGGGCGATTCGGTCTTACGGGTAACCAAGCCGTCGCCATTGAATCAAGCGCCAAAACGGCTTCAGCATTGAGAAAGCAGCAATCTGAAGAGGCTGACGCTGCTGCCTCTCTCAAAGACCCGCTATCGCATTCTCCGAAGTTCGACCGTCGTGAAAGGCGATGACGACAACCCTGTCGGCTGACTCGACGTACATGTAGACGACGATCAGCCAGCCCCATGAACCGATCAGGGCACGGCAGTCTCGCCAAACACCGGACAACTGCCTGCCGGCCCGCGGGAGCTCCTCCAAAGTGAGCAGCGAGCGCGAAACGCGCTCCCGCGTATCGGCAGGGAGATCGCGTGTTTCAATCAGCTCTCGCAGATCGTCGCGCGCGAGGCGCGTGACCTCGATGGCCGACATCCACTACAGCTCCGAGAGGGGGACGTGCCGTACAACTTTTCGTCGCGCTCGATCTCGGCAAGGCCCGCCTCAAGCGCGGAAGGGGCGTTCGGGTATGAGAGAACCTCAGCCGTCTCTTCCAACGCCGCGGACTCGTCGATCGGTACCCGAGCCGCGGTGGGAGCGCCGTTCCGAGTCACCAGCACACGATCGTGTCGGCGGCTGACATCATCGAGCAAGCTGTCGAGGTTGCTGCGCAGCTCCTGCACGGGAACGGTCTCTGCCATCTGAGTCGAGACCCGGGTTTGAGCGACCTGGATTGGTCGCCCATAAGGCCATAGCGGGGGCGGGATTCGAACCCGCGAGCTTCAGTTATGAGCTGCCGGGTCGGAGTGTCGGACTCAGGTCATCGGTCAGACTGCACTCACCTGCGGAGCGGGAAGCACTTTCAGCCGCCCCTCGTCCGGAAACAGACCGGCGATCGCGTCGCTCAGCACCTCGAAGTGATCCCGGTCGGCTGTGCAGACATCCTCTCCCGCAAGCCATGCGGTCGCCGCGATTTGGATGTCGGCGATCCAGGCCACCCGGCGCTCGGGCTTCGGGTCGCGCGAGCGCCTTTTCCGGCCGCGCCCGCCGGTCGGCGGAGTCGGCCGGCTCGCGCGCAGTCGTCCGGCCAGCAGCGCCGCCTCCCAACTCAGCGGCAGAACCTCGACCACGCCGGCATCGAGGAGATCGGTGAACCAGCGGAAAAGCGTGGCGAACCTGGCGTCTGCCTCGGCGCGCCGCTGCAGGCCGAAAGCAATCTCGTGCACGGTGGGCGCGGCGAGCCGAAACGGCTCCTGGGCCAGCGCCGCCTCGCTCGCCAGCTCATAGAGCGGGGAGTCGGGATGCAGACCAGAGGCGACTGAGGTGTCCCAGACCGCCATCTGGCCGACGTCCTACCCGCGCTCGGTGAGGATCGCCGCGCGCGCCTCCTCGGGAGAGGGAAGTCCCTCGGCAGTGGCACCTCGGGGGCCGACGAGCGCCCGACGGCGTCGCGCAGTCACCTTCTCGACCGCGCGTTGACGCTTTGCCGCGTCGGCGCCCAACTGGGCGAGGTAGACGAGTGCCTCGTTCTCGGTCGCCTCCAGCCGGCGCGCGGTCAACGACAGCTCTGACTCGAGCCCCACTGGAACCCGCAAGGTAGTGCGACGACCGGCGCGACGGGCAGAAGTCGATCGGTCCTTTTGCTTGGTTGCCATAGGCTCAGACTAGCGCATCAATTTGATGCAGACCAGCGAATCGCCAAGAATGATGCCCGATCACCCTTCGTTCGTCGGCGGTGACTCCGGGGCGCGGTCATCGGCTTGGCCCTCCTCCTCGCTTCCCTCTCCGAAAGCGGCCCTTCGCCGAACTGCTTGACGGTGGAACTGGTCCGGCTCACATCGCTCTCCGCCGAGACCAAAATGCGCCTCATCCCTTGGGTTCTCGGGACAGGACCCGACGGGTTATGAGCCCGGCGCTCAGACCGGGAACGCCTCGGCGAGGTCGACGGGGCGGCCGAGGTGGAAGCCCTGGGCCATGTCGACCCCGTACTCGCGCAGCATCTCGGTCGTCCGGTCGTCCTGGACGTACTCGGCGATCGTCGTCTTGCCGAGGCCGCGGGCGATCTGGACGATCGCCTGCACGGTCAGCTGGTCGGCGTCGCTGCGCGGCATGTCCTCGACGAAGGAGCCGTCGATCTTGATCAGGTCAAAGGGGATCCGCTTCAGGTAGTGGAAGGGGCCGAAGCCGGCGCCGTAGTCGTCGATCGCCAGCTGGCAGCCGAACTCGGTGAGCCGGTCGGCGAAGCCGGCCGCCTGCTCGTAGTCGTAGGCGTTCGCCGTCTCGGTGATCTCGAAGGTGCAGCGGGAGGGGTCGACGCCGCCTTCGTCGAGCCGCCGCTCGATGAACTCGAGCACCGAGACGTCGGTCAGCGAAGCGCCGGAGAGGTTGACGTGGAGACTCGGGGGAGTGCCCTTGCCTTCCCGCTCGGCAAGCAGCTCGAGCGCCCGGGAGACGACCCAGCGATCGAGCTCCTGCACCATGCCGGAGCGCTCGGCGGCCTCGATGAAGGAGGCGGCCGACAGCAGCTCCCCCTCCTCGCTCCTCATCCGCAGCAGCAGCTCGTAGCGCTCGATACCGCCGGAGGCGAGGCTGCGGATCGGCTGCGAGTGGAGGCTGAGGCGATCTTCGGTGAGAGCGTCGCGAATCCGCGCCGCCGTGGTCTGGTTGCGCTTCGGGCCACGCTGCGGCTCGCTCGGGTCGCGGAACAGGGCGATCTGGTTGCGCCCTCCCTCCTTCGCCCTGTACATCGCCTGGTCGGCGGCCACCAGCACCGCCTCCGATCCGCCCAGCCCGCCGCCGAACATCGCGATCCCGACGCTGATCGTCGCCCCCCCGCCCTCCGGCACGGGGCGGGCCTTCTCCGCCACCCGGAAGCGCAGATCTTCGCCGAGCTGAAGCGCGCCGGTGGTGTCGGTTTGCGGCATCAGGATCGCGAACTCGTCGCCGGAGAGCCGCGCGACGACGTCGGTGACGCGGACCCGCTCCCGCATCACCTCGGCGACCTGGCGGATCAGGTTGTCGCCGGCGTGATGGCCGAACGAGTCGTTCACCGCCTTCAGCCCGTCGATGTCGACGATCATCACGGCGCCCTGGCCGCCGTAGCGGGCGGTGAAGGAGACGTGCTGGTCCAGCTCTGCGCGGAAGCGGAGCCGGTCCAGCAACCCGGTCAGCGAGTCGTGGTCGGCCAGGTAGCGCAGCTCGGCCTCGGTCCGTTCGGCCCGCGCCAGCGCTGTCAGCACCACCTCGCGTTCGTCCTCGTCCAGCTTCCCCAGGACGGCATCGAGCGCCGGCTCGCCGCGCTTGCTGAGTCGTCTGTTTGCCACCTGTGGAATGTAGACCCGCAGCGGTCTGGGTCGATGCGGGACGGGGTGCGACATTCGGCCACCGCGACCCACTTTCGCTGACCGCGCCCCGCCAATAGTCGGCCTGCCGAGGTCCCCGGGTACCCTGGCCGGGTGCCCAACCGACTGGCGCATGAGACCAGCCCATACCTCTTGCAGCACCGCGAGAACCCGGTCGACTGGTACCCGTGGGACGAGGAGGCGCTCGAGCGGGCCCGCCAGCTGGACCGCCCGCTGCTGCTCTCGGTCGGCTACTCGGCCTGCCACTGGTGCCACGTGATGGAGCGCGAGTCCTTCGAGGACCCCGCGACGGCCGCCTACATGAACGAGCACTTCGTCTGCATCAAGGTCGACCGCGAGGAGCGACCCGACCTCGACGCCCTCTACATGGAGGCGGTGCAGGCGATCAGCGGCCACGGCGGCTGGCCGATGACCGTCTTCTGCGACCCCGACGGCGTGCCCTTCTACGGCGGCACCTACTTCCCGCCCGAGCCGAGCCGGGGCATGCCCGGCTTCCGGATGGTGATGGAGGCGGTTGTCGACGCCTTCGCCGGGCGCCGCGAGGAGCTGCGCCAGCGGGCGCCGGAGACGCGGGCGCGGCTGGGGGCGATCGGCGCGATCGAGCCGGCCGCCGAGCCGCCCGGCGCCGAGCTGCTGGAGACCGCGCTGGCGGGGCTTCGCGAGTCGGCCGACAGCGAGCGCGGCGGCTTCGGCGGCGCCCCCAAGTTCCCGCCCGCCTCGACGCTGGAGCTGCTGCTGGCGCGCGGCGAGACCGGGCACGTCGAGCGGACGCTCGACGCGATGATGGCCGGCGGCATCTACGACCAGCTCGGGGGCGGCTTCTCCCGCTACTCGGTCGACCGGGCCTGGCTCGTCCCGCACTTCGAGAAGATGCTCTACGACAACGCGCTGCTCGCCCGCGCCTACCTGCACGGCTGGCAGGCGCTCGGCCACGAGCGCTACCGGCGCGTCTGCGAGGAGACGCTCGACTGGGCGCTGCGCGAGATGCGCGGCCCCGAGGGCGGCTTCTACTCGGCGCTCGACGCCGACTCGGAGGGCGAGGAGGGCCGCTTCTACGTCTGGACGCCGGCGCAGATGCGCGAGGCGCTCGGCGAGGGCGCCGCCGCGGCGATCGACTTCTACGGCGTCACCGAGGCGGGCAACTTCGAGGGCCACAACGTCCTGCACCGGGCGGGCGGCGCCGCGGCGCCCGAGCCGGAGGGGCTGGAGGCGGCGCGGCGGGCGCTGCTCGCAACGCGGTCCGAGCGGGCACGGCCCGGCCTCGACGACAAGCGGCTCGCCGCCTGGAACGCGCTGATGCTGGCGGCGCTGGCCGAGGCCGGCGCGGCGCTGGGCCGCGCCGACTACCTCGACGCGGCGCGCCGCTGCGCGGAGTTCCTGCTGAGCGAGCTGCGCGACGAGCGAGGGCGCCTGCTGCGCACCTACAAGGACGGCGAGGGCCGCCTCAACGCCTACCTCGAGGACCACGCCTTCCTGCTGGAAGCGCTGCTCACCCTCTACGAGGCGAGCTTCGAGCCGCGCTGGTTCGAGGCGGCCGAGGCGCTCGCCGGCACGACTATCGACCGCTTCGGCGACCCGCAGCGGGGCGGCTTCTTCTCGACCTCCGACGACCACGAGGAGCTGATCGCCCGCCGCAAGGAGATCGGCGACCACCCGATCCCCTCCGGCAACTCCGCGATGGCGCTCGGCCTGCTCCGCCTCGCCGCGCTGAGCGGCGAGCTCGCCTACGCGCAGCAGGCCGAGGGCGCCCTGCGGCTCTTCGCCAAGGCGGCGCCGCGCCAGCCCGACGCCTTCGCCCACCTGCTGCGAGCGCTCGACTTCCAGCTCTCCCCGACCAGGGAGGTCGCTTTGATCGGCGGGGACCTGGCGGAGCTGGCCGCGGTCGTCCGCTCGGGCTATCGCCCCCACCAGGTCCTTGCCGGTGGCCCGCCGGGCGCCCAGGCCCCTCCCCTGCTCGCCGATCGCCCCGCGATCGACGGCAAGCCCACCGCTTACGTCTGCGAGCACTTCGCCTGCCAGGCGCCCGTAACCGATCCGCAGCAGCTGGCACACCTGCTCTGAAAAAATGCCGCGGATGCGCGGTTCCATCTTCACCTTCTCCGCCGGCCGGCGCGCGAAGTGGGTCGTCTTCGCGATCTGGTTCGTCGCGATCTTCGTCGCCGCCGGCCCCGCCAACCTCCCCGGCAAGTTCCAGGACGCCGAAAACAACGAGGCCTCCTCCTACCTGCCCGGAGAAGCGGAATCGACCAAGGCGCTGGACGCAACCGAATCGCTGCAGAACGGCCGCCTGGCCCCGGCCGTGGTCGTCTTCAGGCGAGAATCGGGCCTCACCCGGGCGGACCGCCGCACGCTCGTCGAAGACGTCGGGAAGATGACCCGGGAGCGCTTCCCCGGGGTCGTCGCCGATGGCGAAACGGCCGCCGCGGGCGGCGAGGGCGGTGGCTCAGGCGAAGCGCCCGCCGCGGCGCCGGCGGGCCTTCCCCCCGCCTGCGGCGGACCGACCAGGGCGGTCCCCGGCCAGCCGCCCGGCTACGCCCCCTTCGTCGGCCCGCTCTGCTCGCCGGACGGCAAGGCGGCGATCGTCACCGCCTACATCAAGGCCAGCGGCCAGGGGGAAACGATCATCGACCCGGTCGATTACTGGCGCGAGCAGGCCTCCGACCCGGGTGGCGGCCTCGAGGTCAAGGTCACCGGCGGCGCCGGCTTCTCGGCCGACGCGCTCGAGGTCTTCGAAGGGATCAACGGCACCCTGCTGCTGGCCGCGGTCAGCCTGGTGATCTTCCTGCTGATCCTGATCTACCGCTCGCCGATGTTCCTCTTCATCCCGCTGATCGCGGTGCTGTTCGCCGAGGCGCTCTCGCGCTCGATCGGCTTCGGGATCTCGGAGCTGGGGGTGACGATCAACGGCCAGTCCAGCTCGATCATGTCGGTGCTGGTGCTCGGCGCCGGCACCGACTACGCGCTGCTGCTGGTCGCCCGCTACCGCGAGGAGCTGCGCCGCACCGTCGACAGGCACGAGGCGATGCGCGAAGCGCTGCGTTCGGCCGGGCCGGCGATCTTCGCCTCGGCGGCGACGGTGATCGCCGCGCTGCTCTGCCTGACCGTGGCGAAGGTCAACGGCACCTCAGGGCTCGGCCCGATCGCCGCGATCGGCATCTTCTGCGCGGCGCTCTCGATGCTGACCCTGCTGCCGGCGCTGCTGACGATCTTCGGCCGCCGCGCCTTCTGGCCGTTCGTGCCGCACACCGCTTCGACCGCGCCCGGCGCGGAGGGGGTCTCCGAGCGGGCGCGGCGGAGGATCGTCGAGGGCTCGGCGCCCGGCGCGCTCGGCCGGGTCATCGCCGCCTGCCTGCTGGTGCTCGTGCTGCTGCCGCTGGTGCTCGTCAACTGGGTCCTGCGCCGGCTCAGCCGCCGACGGATCCCCTCGCTGATCGTCGGGCCGCTCGACCGCGCGGTCTTCCTGCCCTACGAGGTGCGGCGCCACCGGCTCGAGCACGCGGCCGACGCCACCCACGGCTTCTGGAAACGGGTCGGCGACCGGGTCGCCCTCTCGCCGCGCCGGGTGATGGGCGGCTCGCTCGTCGTCCTGCTCGTCTTCTGCGCCGGCTTTGCCTTCTTCTCCACCGAACTCACCAACGAAGACGCCTACGTCGACGAAGTCGAGTCGGTGGAAGGCCAGAAGCTGGTCAGCAAGAGCTTCCCCTCGGGCGCCACCGCCCCCACCGACGTCGTCGTCCAGGGCCCGGCCGAGGTGCCGGCGGTGCGGCGGGCGGTCGCCGGGGTCGACGGCGTCGAGGCGGTCTCGCAACCGGTCGCGCGGGGGCCCTCCGGCGTCCTGGTGCAGGCGACCCTCGAACCCGATCCCTACTCGACCGCGGCCTTCGACCTGGTCGAGCCGATCCGCAAGGCCGCCCACGGGGTCGCGCCCTCCACCCTGATCGGCGGGCCGACCGCGATCGAATTCGACGTGCGCGACGCGGCCGGCTGGGACTCGATCGTGATCCCGCCGATCGTCCTGGTCGTCGTGCTGCTGATCCTGATCGGCCTGCTGCGCGCCGTGGTCGCGCCTCTGATCCTGATCGGCACGGTGATCCTCAGCTTCCTGGCGGCGCTCGGGGTGGGCTACTTCGCCTTCGAGCTCGTCTTCGACTTCCCCGGATCGGACCCCTCGCTGCCGCTCTTCGCCTTCGTCTTCCTGGTCGCGCTGGGGATCGACTACAACATCTTCCTGATCGCCCGCGCCCGCGAGGAGACGATCGCGCACGGCTCCGAACAGGGCATCCTGCGCGCCCTCGCGGTGACCGGCGGGGTGATCACCAGCGCCGGCATCGTCCTCGCCGGCACCTTCTCGGTGCTCGCCGTCCTCCCCCTCGTCTTCCTCGTCGAGCTGGGCTTCGTCGTCGCCTTCGGCGTGCTGCTCGACACCTTCCTGGTGCGCAGCGTTCTCGTCCCCTCGATCGCCCTGACCGTGGGCGATCGGTTCTGGTGGCCCTCGGCCCTATCCCACCCAAGAAGCTCCGACTGACGAAACGGGGAAGCCCAGCCCCCCTACAGCACCGGAAGGAAGTTCTCCAGCTCGTAGGGGGTGACCTGGACGCGGTACTCGTCCCATTCCTGCCGCTTGATCTCGACGAAGCGGCGGAAGGTGTGCTCGCCCAGGGTGCGCAGGACCAGCTCCGAGTCGGCCGCGATCTCGATCGCCTCGCCGAGCGTCTCCGGCAGCTCCTCGATGCCGCGCTGCGCCCGCTCCTCGGGCGATAGGTGGTAGAGGTTCTGCTCCATCGGCTCGGGCAGCTCGTAGCCTTTCTCGATCCCCTCCAGCCCCGCCTGGAGCATGCCGGCGAAGCACAGGTAGGGGTTGCAGGCCGGGTCGGGGCAGCGCAGCTCGGCGCGGGTCGCCCCCTCCTTGCCGGGATGGTAGAGCGGCACGCGGATCAGCGCCGAGCGGTTGCGGCGCGACCAGGCGAGGTAGACCGGCGCCTCGAAGCCGGGGACGAGGCGCTTGTAGGAGTTGACCCACTGCGCGAAGAGCGGTGAGATCTCGCGCGCGTGGCGCAGCTGGCCGGCGATGAAGGCCTTCGCGGTGGCCGAGAGGAAGTACTGGTCCTCGGGGTCGAAGAAGGCGTTCCTGCCGTCCTTGCCGAGCGACTGGTGGACGTGCATCCCCGAGCCGTTCTCCCCGTACAGCGGCTTCGGCATGAAGGTCGCGTGCCAGCCGTATTTCATCGCGTACTCTTTGACGACGATGCGGTAGGTCATGCAGTCGTCGGACATCGCCAGCGCGTTCTTGTAGCGCATGTCGACCTCGTGCTGGGAGGGGCCGACCTCGTGGTGGGTGTACTCGACGTGGATGCCCATCTTCTCCAGCGCCAGCACCGTCTCGCGGCGCAGGTCGGAGCCGGCGTCGAGCGTGGTCAGGTCGAAGTAGCCGCCTTCGTCGAGCACCTCGGGCACGCCGCCGGCCGGGTTGGCGGAGCGAAAGTAGAAGTACTCCAGCTCGGGGCCGATGTTGTAGGTGTCGAAGCCGAGGTCCTCGGCGCGTTTGAGGGCGCGGCGCATGATCCAGCGCGGGTCGCCCTCGTAGGGGTCGCCGCCGGGCACCCGGATGTCGCAGAACATGCGGGCGACCGCGTTCTCCTCCTCGGGGCGCCAGGGGATGATCGCGAAGGTCGAGGGGTCGGGCATCGCGATCATGTCCGACTCCTCGATCGGGTTGAAGCCGGTGATCGAGGAGCCGTCGAACCCCATGCCGCCCTCGAAAGCGTCGTCGAGCTCGGCCGCGTTGATCGAGAAGCTCTTCAGCTGGCCGAGCACGTCGGTGAACCAGAGCCGCACGAAGCGAACGTCGCGCTCCTTGACGATCTCCTGGACGTCGGCGGCACTCTTGGGTTTCTCTGCCATCTCGGCCTCCTCGGTAGTGGGCAACTGAAGTCTGTCTGAAAATCGGCCCGCACGTCTGGCGGCGACGGGCACCGAACTGCGCGGCGCCCTCCCACTGAATTGCCGGGGCTCGATCCCACCCATTACAGAGCGGTGAACGGCCTTGCGAAACGGCTCGAAACTCGGTATAACTTACTTCACGTAAGTTAGTGGCTCAAAGTAAAGTAAAGGCGACGTAAAGGCTCTGTGAAGCGGAATCCCCGGAATCGGAGCCAAAGGCGGAAAGTGAAGTGACCGTAAAAACAGCAGTAAGCAGATTTCAGATCCACGACGAGTTGACGGCTCCTGACGAGAGCGCTCCCCTGATCAAGAGCGTCCAGGCGGCCGGCGGCGCGGTGACCAAGTTCGTCGGCGTCCTCGCCGGAGCGCCCGCCGTGCTGCGGGCCTACACGCGGATGCGCTCGGAGCTGCGGGGCGGCGTCCTGCCGCAGGCGACCCGCGAGCGGATCGCCCTGGCGGTCGCCGAGTACCGCAACGACGACTACAGCATCGCCCAGCACGCCAAGTCGGCGCGGCGGGCCGGGCTGGGCCTCGACGAGGTCTCGCGGGCACGCGGCTTCAGCTCCGGCGACACCAAGGAGGCGGCGCTGCTCGCCTACCTGCGGGCGACCCTCGAAGCCGGCGACGGCTATCCCCCCCACCACCTCCACGAGGAAGCGCGGGAGATCGGCTGGACCGACGAGGAGCTGCTCGAGGCGCTCGCGAACCTGGCGCTGAACGAGTTCCAGAGCCTGATCGCGAGCGCGGCGGCCCTGCCCAAAGACCAGGCGACGCCGAAAGTCCTGCCTTCGGCGGCGTAGGCGGTAGAGGGGTGACTGCACCCTCTACCGCTACGTGGCCGGTCAGCCCTCGACGACGGTTGCCGTGTAGAGCAGGCGCGCGGTGCTGTAGCGGCAGGCGTAGACGGCGCGCCTGCCGACCTTCTGCTGGGGATGGCCCTGGCGGACGTCGGTGGTGTTGGTGCACTTGCCCGGCTCACGGCTGGCCCGCCAGGCGTTCTGCGCCGAGAGGTCCTGGGCGAAGGCGGGCGCCCAGGTGGGGATGGTGAGGCCGACGATGTCGCCCTTTTCCACCTTGAGCGATGCGCCGAACTTGACGGTCTGCCCCAGGTAGGGGCTGAGCACGTGGAGCCGGCTCTGGCGGCGCAGTTCGTAGCGCGGCGGGCTGCTGCCGGGGATGCGGCGCAGGATCGCCAGGCGTGCCTCCGGCGGGGTGCCGAAGAAGCCGTTGAAGAAGGAGCGCTGCCGGTTGGTCGGCTGGGAGAGGGTCAGCGTCCAGGCCTTCACCCTGCCGGCCCGCTTGACGTTGAACGGCAGCTGCGACTGATTGGTGCTGACCTGGAAGCCGGTGACGCTGCCAACCGCCTGGCAGGGCAGCTCCGGGCAGGCCGGATCGGGCGTCGAGGCGGTGGCGCCGAGCACGACCGTGGTCTTCGAGCTGGTCGCCGCGCCGGCGCCGGCGGCGAGCGGGACGAGCAGCGCCAGACTGGCGGCGAGCGCGATCGCCGCCAGCGGCCGGCGAAGGGCGGCGGCCCGCCTCTCAGCGAGTGCTGCTCTCTGCGAAGACTGCGACATGCCCGTGCTCCTCTCGTGGAAACCTGCTCCGGGCGGGGAAGGTTAGCCGCCGGGACGGCCGTTACCGGCCCGGCTGGCCGAGGCCGGCCCGCGCGAAGCGCAGGGCGACCGCGTAGCGGATCCGGCCCGAGCCGCCAAAGCGCAGCACCCGGCGGGCGCCGTTGGTCAGATCCCAATCGTTGCCGCGGCTGTAGGGGCCACGGTCGATCACCCTGGTGACGATCTGACGGCCGTGGTAGACGAACCTGACCGGAGTGCCGCAGGGCAGGTCGCGGTGGGCGACCCCGATCGTCCGCGGCCGCAGGACCTGGCCACAGGCGGTGCGCTTGCCGTAGAGGCCGGGGCCGTACCAGGTGGCGCCGGCGGAGCGCAGCGGCGCGAAAGCGAGCCCGTGACCTTCCTGCGCGCCGCTGGAGGCGACGGTCGAGGCGCCGCCGGTGCCGCCCCGGGCCGAGCCCGGCGCGCAGGCCACCGTGGCCGCGGCGACCAGCAGCAGCGCGATCCAGCGTCGATCTTTCCGCTCGAGGCGGTTCCTGGCTTCCTTCATCGCTCTTTCCGGCGCTTACGGGGTTAGCTGACGGGCTCGCGCTGAAAGAGCTGCGCTACGCGGCAGATGCCGGCGATTCGCCCCAACCGTTGGGTCCCCCGCTCCCCGCGGTATGTGGCGGAGATTCAGCGGAAGTCAGCGGCACGTTAGCAAACGCTAAGACAGAATTCTGTGACGACGTTATTGAGAAGGGCCCCCAAGCTGGGGGCCCTTCTCTCAGCGGGCCTGTAAGCCGGATCCTGTCGTGAGCGGCCATCTATCTCCACGGGACCTGGGTCCCGAGGGGGCCTGGACGGCCCTGCGGCCTACCTGGACCTCGCCGGGCAGGGTCGACGGTCCTGCTTGGCCTTGCACCGGGCGGGGTTTGCCTGGCCGCCGCGTCGCCGCGACGCCGGTGCGCTCTTACCGCACCATTTCACCTTTGCCTGTACGCGACTCACGTGTGGCCGCGCCATCGGCCGTGTGTTTCTGTGGCACTTTCCCGCGGGTTTCCCCGGGTGGGCGTTACCCACCGCCCTCGCCCTGTGGTGTCCGGACTTTCCTCGAGGGGTTTTCTCTCCCCCCGCGGTCGCTCGGCCCGCCACTCGATGGTACCGCGCGGCGTAACGATCGATGCGATTGCATCATCGCGTCAGACTTTCCTGACGACGCCGATCACCCTGCCGAGCACCGTGGCCTCGGCGGAGCGGATCGGCTCCATCGCCTTGTTCTCGGGCTGCAGGCGAACGTGGTCGTTCTCGCGGAAGAAGCGCTTCACGGTCGCCTCGTCGCCGATCAGGGCGACGACGATCTCGCCGTCGGAGGCCTCGTCGGCCGGGCGGACGACCACATAGTCGCCCTCGAAGATGCCGGCTTCCACCATGCTTTCGCCGCGCACCCGCAGGACGTAGTCGCCGTCCTCGCCGCCGATCACGTCGGGGATCTCGATGTACTCCTCGATGTTCTCCTCGGCGAGAATCGGCTCGCCGGCGGCGACCTGTCCGACCAGCGGCAGCCCTCCCTCGCCCGGCAGGATCGTCCTCTTGGCCCGGTCGATCAACAGCTCGATCGCCCGCGGCTTGGTCGGGTCGCGGCGCAGCAAGCCGATCTTCTCCAGGTTGGCGAGGTGCGTGTGCACGGTCGAGGACGAATGCAGCCCGACCGCCTTGCCGATCTCCCGCACCGTCGGCGGGTAGCCCGTTTTGGCCGCGTAGCGACCGATGAAGTCGAAGATCTCCTTCTGCCTCTTGGTCAGGTCAAGATCCACCCGATCCTCCTCATCG